>Ga0075430_100000383_pt1 | contig 32497 bp, 28 predicted proteins | sample RhiMetdeltSRZDD4_FD_75294 | JGI IMG/M metagenome (GOLD analysis project Ga0075430, IMG submission 75294) | Populus rhizosphere microbial communities from Tennessee, USA - Rhizosphere MetaG P. deltoides SRZDD4 | ecosystem: Host-associated > Plants > Roots > Rhizosphere > Soil | place: USA... | reverse complement strand
TCGCTTACCCGCTCGAGGTTCGCCCAGGCCCGGTCGAGCACCTCGGAGGCTGACAGCTCGGTATCCAGCGCGTACCACAACTGCGCGTCCCAGAGCCGGCGACCCAGCCGCGGTTCCCGACCGTCGCTTTCGGCGTCGAGCCGCCCGCGCAGCCAACCGACGAAGTCGTCGAGCGCCGCGGCAGCGGCCTCGGCGGCCGGATTCACCATGGGCTCCAGCGATGGCGCCTCGGCCAGCAACGCCGGCATCTCGTCACGGATCAGCGCGGCGGTACCGCCGAACTGCCCGATCGCGGTCTCCAGGTGCACGCGCGGGCAGTCGCGCAGCGTACCGCGGGCGATGGCGAGCACATCCGGTATGCCGCCCAGCCGCTTGGCGAGGTGCGTCAACCGCTCGGCCGCCGGCGCGAACGGCCGGGCCAGCAGCGCGTAGATCAGGTCACCCGGGTTGTGCCACAGGGGATCCCACTCGTGCCGGCGTACCTCCGTCAGCCCGAAGATCCGCCCCTCCACGAGGTTGAGCAGCGCGGCCTGGTCGACCCGCTCCTCGGCGTCCAGCAGCCCGATGTCCACTTCGGACAGCGCACGGGCGGCGTCCCGCAGCATGCTCACCTCGGCCACCACACCGTCCGGTGACAGGTCCGACAGCCGGTCGTCGAACCGGTGGTCACCGGCGTACGAGGCCGTACGCGGTTCCGCCTCGAGGATGGCGTCGACGATGCGCTCGGCGAGCGTGGCGAAGTCCTGGCTCATGATTCTGCTGAACCTACCTGGTCCCCTCGGCCGCGCGCACGCGGTTCAGGTAGTCGAGCACCGTGCGGCGCAACGCCGCCTCGGCGTCCAGGCCATGCGCTCGCGCTTCGGACACGAGGGCGAACAGCCGCGCGCCCAGTGGGTCCTCCGCTGGCAGTGGCACCTCGAGGCCGGCTCGCTGGACTCGGGCGAGCGCCTTGTCGGCGAGAGCCAGCGCGGGCTGGGCAAGCGCGATACCGTCCACAATGGACTCACGGGCCTTCTCAGCCCGCTTGATCCGCTCCCAGTTCGCGGTGATCTCGTCGAGGTCGGCCACTGACTCGCCGGCGAACACGTGCGGGTTGCGCCGGACCATCTTGTCGACCAGGTCGCCTGCCACGTCGTCGACGGACCACCGCTCCTCTTCGGGCAGCTCCTCGGCCAACCGGGCGTGCAGCACGATCTGCAACAGCACGTCGCCCAGTTCCTCGCGCAGCGCTCCGAGGTCACCGGCCTCGATCGAGTCGTACGCCTCGTACGCCTCCTCGAGCAGGAACCGGGCCAGCGTGCGGTGCGTCTGCGCTCGCTTCCACGGGTCCCCACCGGGAGACACGAGCCGGTCCATCACCGCGACCGCGTCGAGCAGCCGGGCGCCGGGCGGATCCCACGACCCGTACATCAGCTCGAGCTCCGCCCGGCCCGGTTCGCGCGCCAACCGCAGGCCCAGCTCCCGCGCCAGGTCCGGGTCGCCCGCCGGACCAGCTAGCCAGACGACGGTCCCGTGGGCCGCCACCGCGTCGAGCAACACGTCCGCGGACGGCTCGGCCACCACGGTCAGCGCCGCGCCCGTCGCCCTCAGCGCCGCGGTCTGCCCGCTCTCCGCGCCGACGAACACCGGATGGGTACGGCACACGTCCCACGCCTGCGCCGTCAGCAGCCCGGCCGGCAGGCGTGGCGACGTGACGAGAAGGACAATCCGGTCGGGCAACCTAGTGACTCTGGTCCACGACGACGGGTGCGCCGGTGTCCGCGTCGAGCGGCACCGTGACGAGTGGGTACCGCTGGCCGTCCTGGCTGGTCAGCTCGAGCACGTTGAGCTCGGCCGGTGCGTACCGCGGATTGATCACCACGTTGTCCTTGCTGGCCTGGGCCGCGAGGTCGTTGCGAACCTCCGAGTACCGCGCGATCAGGCCCAGGTTGTTCGCGCCGAGGCCAGCCCTGGCCTCGTCCAGCGACGTAGGCTCGGCGAGCCCCGCCTGCACCAGCCTGTCCAGTACCAACTGCAGGTCGGCGTCGCTCGGCGAGGTGGCTGTCTTCTGCCCGACCAGCGCCTCGACGTGCGCCACGTACTCCGAGAACACCTTGATGTATTCGGTGTCCGCCGGTATGCCGAACTGCTGCGAGAGGAACGTCCTGAGCTGGCTGATCGTCTCGGCGTCGGGCTCGACGCCCTTGGCGGCGGCGGTGGCCATCGCCAGATCCCGCCCGACCAGCGCGCTCAGCACCTGCTGCCGGCTCACCGGGGCTGCCGGCTGCGGCTGCGCCCCCGGAGACGGAGTGGCATCGGGCGACGGCGAGAGCGACCGCGCGGTCCGTACCTGGTCGTAGATCCTCTCGACCTCTTCGGTCTTGTAACTGTGATCGCCCACGTACGCCGCAACGGTCGGTTCCGATCGGCAGCCGGCCAGACCGGCGACGGCCAGCACGCCCAGAGCCGCGGCGGTGGCGAGGCGGCGCGTGATCACGATCGATCCTCCGTATTGACCGGGGCAGCGACGTTGGATCGTACCCAGTCCACGATGGACTGTGTGGTCGCACCCGGTGTGAAGATCTTCGCGACGCCCAGCCGTTCCAGCTCGGGGAGGTCGGCGCCCGGGATGATGCCGCCGCCGAAGACCACGACGTCTTCGGCGCCGCGCTCGCGCAGCAGCTCGATGACGCGCCGGAAGAGGGTCATGTGCGCGCCGGACAGGACGGACAGGCCCACCGCGTCGGCGTCCTCCTGGATCGCGGTCTCCACGATCTGCTCCGGCGTCTGGTGCAGACCGGTGTAGATGACCTCCATGCCGGCATCGCGCAGCGCCCGGGCGACGACCTTGGCACCCCGGTCGTGGCCGTCCAGACCGGGCTTCGCGACGACGACCCGGGTACGAGAGCTCATGAACGCACGTTAGCCGGTGTGGACAGTGCGGCGGAAACCAATCCGACACATCGATGTAACCGATCGTGATGAATCACGGTTAACGACCCCGCTGGCAAAAGGTCACGAACTCGGGCACTCCCGAACGCGCGACGCACAACGCGTCCGGGAATTTGGCCGATTGCCTTGTGGGGCGGATAACGAGTTGGCTACGGTGATCCCCGCAGTTGTCATCCGACTCACCCCCTGGATGGCAACCACAGTCTTTGACTACGGAGTGTGTGCGTGCAACACCGGCCGCCGACCGGGCGCTATCGAGGACGTCGTCGGGTCGTCACACCCCCACGTGGGCGGTACGCGGCTGTCGTCACCACGGCGGTCGTCGGAGCCGGTGTCGTGGCGCTCGCGGCCGGCGCGAAGGTGCCCGACGTCAAGCAGCAGGGCCAGACGGTCTACGAGTTCGACGCGTCGACGTACGACAGTCGCGCGGTAGACGCCGAGCGGGCCACGCGTGACAGCCGCAACACCCTGACGACGTCGATCGGGCAGGCCAAGCCCGACGCCTGGCTGCTGCCCACGCACGACTACAACTTCACCTCGCCGTTCGGCCAGCGCTGGGGCCGCCTGCACGCCGGTGTCGACCTCGCCCGCCCCGAGGGGACGCCGTACTACGCGGCGCACGCCGGTGTCGTGACCCGCTCCTCGTGGTACGGCGGGTACGGGTACGCCGTCGTCATCGACCACGGCAACGGCATCGAGACGATCTACGGCCACTCGTCGAAGCTGATCGCGCGGGAGGGACAGCGCGTCGAGGTCGGCACCCTGCTCGGCCTGATCGGTAACACGGGTCACTCTTTCGGCCCGCACCTGCACTTCGAGGTGCACATCAACGGCGAGCCGGTCGACCCGGTGACCTTCATGCGCGCCCGCGGGTGCGACATCCCTCGACAATTCGAGGCAATCTACAGTTAAGCCGCAGCCCTGCCACGCTCCGAAACCGCCCGCACACTGCCTGTCCGGGCGGTTTTTCTAACCCCGGTTCGCCGAAAAGTGTCCTGCGCCACTGCGGCAAACGAGACGGCGGCCACATCGAGGCCGTCCTGACTTACTGGTCAGTAGCTAACTAATCGGGCATATCAGCCCGTGCCCGACGTGTCCCCGCACACCCTCCGGGCCTCCTGCGGTCACGCCCCGTACCGGCCACCGACAACATTGACGGGCCGTGTCAACGAGGACTACGGAGGTCATCTAGTGCAGGACAGCAAGCCGAACACGTACCGTGCCCGAGTAGCCGAGATCCGTGAGCGGATCGCGGCTCGCCTTACGGGGCGAGCCCGCTACGTTGCGGTTGGAGCCGCCGCCTTCGTCGGCTTCGGCCTCGCCGCCACCGGTGTGGTCGTCGCAGCCAATGACGATCCTATTCCGGTAAGCGCGGCGGTCGCTCAGCAGGGTGCCGCGGACCGCGGTGACGCCGCGAACCGCGCCGACAGGTCGACCCGTACCAGCCCGAGCGCCTCGCCGAGCCAGGCCAAGCCGAGCGCGACGAAGGCTCAGACAAAGGCCCCCACCAAGGCCCCCGCCACCAAGACCCCCACGAAGGCTCCGTCGAAGGCGGCGACGACCGCGCCCAAGCCGGCTCCGGCCTGGGTGCACCCGATGCCTGGCGCCGAGGTCACCTCCTGCTTCGGGCCCCGCTGGGGTACCGCGCACGAGGGCATCGACTTCGCGAGGCCGGCCGGCACGCCGATCCACACCATCGGTGCCGGGACTGTGGTCAAGGCCGGCGATGTCTACGACGGGTACGGCATCTCCGTGTTCGTCGACCACGGCAACGGCTACCTGACGCAGTACGCCCACATGTCGAAGACCGCGGTGAGCTACGGCCAGAAGGTCAAGCCCGGCCAGGTCATCGGGTACGAAGGCAGCACCGGCGACTCCACCGGCCCACACCTGCACTTCGAGGTGCACCAGGGCATGTGGAACCAGATCGAGCCGGCCGGCTGGCTGCGGGCGCATGGCGTCAACCCCGGTGGCTGCTAACCCCCGGATAGAAGCAACACCCCTCCCCCCGGATAAGCGAGCCCGGCCTGCGCCCCCCGCGCGGGCCGGGCTTGCTCCTCCGTGAGAGACCGATCGTCGAACGTCGTCCTACCGTTTGCCTTCCCGGCGACGTCAGACTTTTTCGATCGGCGCGTGCCGCAACACGATCCACATCACCTGGTCGCCGAAGTCCACCTGGGCCTGGGCGCGTGGCCCGTGCCCCTCGACACTGACGACCCGACCGAGGCCGTACCGCTGGTGGTTCACCCGGTCCCCCGGCGCGAGGCTCGGCACCCGGGGCAGGTCGCTCGCGGCCACGAGACCTGGGACACCCAGCCGATCGCCGAGCCGGCTGGCGCGGCCTCCGACGCCACCGTTGCTGCCGGACCACGACGTGTACGCCGCCTCGGTGCGCTCCCACCGGACGAGATCGACCGGCAGCTCGTCGACGAAGCGGGACACGATGTTGTACTGCGGCTGCCCCCACGCGCTGCGGGTCACCGCCCGGGACAGGTAGAGCCGCTGTCGGGCGCGGGTGATGCCGACATACGCCAGCCGCCGCTCCTCCTCCAGCTCGCGGGCATCGCTGAGCGAGCGCAGGTGCGGGAACACGCCCTCCTCGAGGCCGGTGAGGAACACGACCGGGAACTCCAGCCCCTTCGCGGTGTGCAGGGTCATCAGCGTGACGACGCCCTGGTACGCCGGGTCGTCCGCCGGTACCTCGTCGGCGTCGGCGACGAGGGACACCTGCTCGAGGAAGCCGGTCAGTGTGGCCTGCTCCTCCAGAGCGGCGGCCCGTTCGGTGTACTCGCGGGCAACGCTGACCAGCTCCTGCAGGTTCTCCACGCGCCCGGCGTCCTGGGGGTCGAGGCTCTCCTCGAGCTCCACGAGGTATCCCGAGCGCTGCAGCGCCACCTCCAGTACCTCCTCCGGCGGCGCGTCCGCGGCCAGCTCGCGCAGGCCGTCCAGCAGCGCCACGAAGTCCGCGATGCCGTGCGCCGCCCGCGCGGAGATGCCTGGCGCGTCCGCGGCCCGGCGCAGGGCTGCACCGTACGAAATCCTGTCTCGCGCGGCCAAAGCCTCGACGCACGCCTCGGAGCGGTCGCCGATGCCCCGGCGGGGCGTGTTGAGGATCCGCCGCATGTTGACCGCGTCGTCCTCGTTCGCGATCGCCCGCAGGTACGCCAGCGCGTCCCGGACCTCCTTGCGCTCGTAGAAGCGCACCCCGCCGACCACCTTGTACGGCAGGCCGACCCGGATGAACACCTCCTCGAAGACTCGGGACATCGCGTTGGTGCGGTAGAACACGGCCACGTCGCCCGGCCGCGCCTGACCGGCGTCGCACAGCCGGTTGATCTCCCGGGCCACCCAGTCGGCCTCGGCGTGCTCGGTGTCCGCCACGTACCCCACGATCGGCTCGCCGGCGCCGGCATCCGTCCACAACCGCTTCGGCTTGCGCTCGGTGTTGCGGTCGATGACCTGGTTGGCGGCGGTGAGGATGGTCTGGGTCGACCGGTAGTTCTGCTCGAGCAGGATCGTCCGGGCGTTCGGGAAGTCGCGCTCGAACTCCATGATGTTGCGGATCGTGGCACCTCGGAACGCGTAGATCGACTGATCCGCGTCGCCGACGACACACAGCTCGGCCGGTGGCGGCTCGCCGTTGGCCGGCCCGACCAGCTCCCGGATCAGCGCGTACTGGGCGTGGTTCGTGTCCTGGTATTCGTCGACGAGCACGTGCCGGAACCGGCGCCGGTACCGCTCGGCTACCGCCGGTTTGGCCTGGAACAGGTGGACCGTGGTCATGATGAGGTCGTCGAAGTCCAGCGCGTGCGACTCGCCCAACCGCCGCTGGTACAGCGTGTACGCCTCGGCGAGCGCCCGTTGCTGCGGTCCCTTGGCCGTCCCCGCGAACGTCTCGGGGTCGATCAGCTCGTTCTTGAGGTTCGACACCTGGGCAGCCAGGGACCGCGGCGGATACCGCTTCGGGTCGAGGTCCAGCTCGCGGGCCACGAGCTGCATGAGCCGGCGCGAGTCGTCCTGGTCGTAGATCGAGAACGAGGACTTCAGGCCGGCGTGTTGGTGCTCCGCGCGGAGGATCCGTACGCAGGCCGAGTGGAACGTGGACACCCACATCACCCGGGCCCGGCCGCCGACCAGGGCCGCGACCCGGTCCTTCATCTCGCCGGCCGCCTTGTTCGTGAACGTGATCGCGATGATCTGCGCGGGATGGACCTCGCGGGCGGCCAGCAGGTACACGATCCGGTGCGTGAGCACGCGCGTCTTGCCGGACCCGGCGCCGGCCACGATCAGCAGCGGTGACCCGACGTGGGTGACGGCCTGCCGCTGAGGCTCGTTCAGCCCGCGCAGCAACGCGTCCAGGTCGGTAGCTGGACGGCGGGCCCGGACCGGTTTCGTCTCGAGCGGCGGCGGTTCGAAGAGAGCGTGCATCTCGCCGGCGAGTCTATGCCGCCTGACGCCCTCCGGGCGGAAGGCATAGCCCGGACTAGACAGCGGACATCGAACGGTCACCTCGCGGGTCTGGCGATGTTCGATCGATAGGTGAACGATGACTGACGTTCATGTTCGTAACTGGGACCAAGGGAGGACCCCAGTAATGACCCGTTCGAGCCTGAAGATACTGCGGCTGCTCGCGGTACCCGCGCTAGCTGTTGCGGTGGTGGCGAGCCTGCCGGTCGGTCGTGGTTCGGCCCCGGCGGACGCCGCGCCTCGCTGGACACCGATGTCACCGGTGTCAGTGACATATGACGCGAATGTGCTCGCGGGGGACACCGCCAAGGGGCACCTGCTCGGCTTCAACGACTTCCACGGCGCGATCGACCCACCCATCGGCACGGTCAACGGTGTGCCCGCCGGCGGCGTCGAGTTCCTCACTACCTACGTCAAGCAGCTACGCGCGGCCGCCCAGGCCGGTGGCGCAAAGGTGATCACCGTTGGCGCCGGTGACCTGATCGGCGCGACGCCGCTGGTCAGCGCCGCGTTCCACGACGAGCCGTCGATCGAGGCGATGAACCTGCTCGGCCTGGACATCTCGTCGGTCGGCAACCACGAGTTCGACGAGGGCACCACCGAGTTGACGCGGATGCAGCTGGGCGGCTGCCATCCGGTCGACGGGTGCCAGGACGGGACCGGCTTCGCCGGCGCGGACTTCCCCTATCTGACCGCCAACGTGGTACGTCGCAGCAACGGGCTGCCGCTGCTGCTGCCGTTCACGATCCGCTTCATCGACGGCGTACCGGTGGCGTTCGTCGGCATGACCCTCGAGGCCACGCCCACGATCGTCAACCCCGCCGGCATCACCAGCGTCGAGTTCAAGGACGAGGTCGAGACGGCCAACCGGTACGCGGCACTGCTGCGGCTGGCCGGCATCCGGTCGATGGTCCTGCTGATCCACCAGGGCGGCTTCCAGAACCCGCCGCCACCCACCATCGACCCGAACTCGTGTGCCAACTTCACCGGCGATATCGCCCCGATCGTGGCGGGGCTGCGGCCCGAGTACGGCATCGTGGTCTCCGGCCACACCCACCGGTTCTACTCGTGCGCGCTACCGAACTCGTCCGGCGTGAACTCGGTCGTGACCAGCGCCGGCGCCAACGGCACGCTGGTCAGCGAGATCGCGTTCACGCTGAACAAGCACACCCGCAAGTTCGCCTCGATCGAGGCGCACAACGTGATCGTCGACTACGGCGTCAAGCTGCCCGACGGCACGTACGCGCGGGACGCGGCGGGCAACTTCGTGCAGAACCCGGACAAGGTCGACCCGGCCGCGAAGGTGCTCGCCGACAGGTACCGTGTCGCCGTCGCGCCGATCTCCAACCGGATCGTCGGCAGCATTAGTACGGACATCTCCCGGGACCCGGTCGCCAGCGGCGAGAGCCCGCTCGGCGACGTGATCGCCGACGCGCAGCTGGCGTACACCCAGTCGGCCGGCGCGCAGATCGCCTTCATGAACCCGGGCGGTATCCGGGCGCCGCTGACCTTCAACAACTCTCCCGGCGGCGAGGCGCCCGGCCAGGTCACGTACGGCGAATGCTTCACCGTCCAGCCGTTCAACAACCTGGTCGTGACACAGACGTTCACCGGAGCGCAGATCAAAGACGTGCTGGAGCAGCAGTTCGTCGGCTTCGGCGGGCAGACCACCCAACGCATCCTGCAGCCGTCGGCCGGATTCGCGTACACCTACAGCGCGGGGGCGGCGCCCGGCTCGAAGGTGTCCGGGATGACGCTGAACGGCGTGGCGATCGACCCGGCGGCGACGTACCGGGTCACCACGAACGACTTCCTGGCCAACGGCGGGGACGGGTTTACCAACCTGCGGTTGGGTACGAACCGCGTGACCGCACCCGGCTTCGACGTCGACGCGCTGACGGCGCACCTCGACCCGGGGCCGGTCGCACCCGGACCGGCGAACCGGATCACCCGGGTCGCCTAACTTGGGGACAGGGCGGGGTGTGGACCGCATGGTCCACACCCCGCTACACTTTTGCCCATGAAGGCGCGGTTCTACTTTTACTACGGCTCCGGGAGTCCGGCAGCCGTAGGTCGCGCTTGATCCAAGACCTACGAAGCCCCGGGCTCCGAGAGCCCGGGCTTTCTCGTCTCCGGGCTCCACGAACCCGAGGCAGACGCCCAGGGAGTACGAGATGAGCACACCGAGCACCATCGAGGCGGATACCTCCGCCGAGCAGATCGCGGCCCTCCGCAGCCGCATCGACGAGATCGACGACGCGTTGATCTCGCTGTGGCAGGAACGGGCCGCGCTGTCCCGCCACGTCGGGGCGACCCGGGTGGCCGCCGGCGGTACCCGCCTCGTCCTGTCCCGCGAGCGGGAGATCCTGGACCGCTTCCGCAGGGCGCTCGGCGCCGACGGTACGCAGCTAGCCCTGTTGGTTCTCCGCGCCGGCCGGGGGCCTTTGTAGTGTTGCTGGGGTGAGCTTTCCTCCGTCGCCCCCACCGCTGGACGACGTACAGCGCGTCCTGTGCGTGTTCGCCCACCCCGACGACGTCGACTTCGGCTGCGCCGGCACCGTCGCCCGATGGATCGACGAGGGTCTCGAGGTGGCGTACGTCCTGGTGACGCGCGGCGACGCGGGCGGCTTCGACGACACACCGCGCGAGCGGATGCCGGTCCTCCGGGAGGCCGAGCAGCGCGCGGCCGCGGCCGCCGTCGGGGTCAAGCAGGTGGAGTTCCTCGACGGGTACGCCGACGGCACGCTCGCCCCCACCCTGGCTCTGCGCAAGGACATCTCCGCGGCGATCCGCCGTCTCCGGCCCGACCGGGTGCTGACCAACTCACCACTGCGTCGATGGGACCGGCTGGCCGGCCCGAGCCACCCCGATCACCTCGCGGTCGGCGAAGCCACGACGTGCGCCATCTACCCCGACGCCCGCAACCCGTTCGCGTTCCCGGAACTGCTGGCGGCCGGACTGGAACCGTGGACGGTACGGGAGATCTGGTACAGCGGCGGGCCCAGCCCGGACCACCCGGTCGACATCACGGACACGTACCCGCGGAAGCTGGCGGCGCTGCACGCGCACGCGACCCAGACCTCGCACATGGACCTCGACGCGGTCCTCCGCACGCGGCTCGCGGCGGTTGCCGAGGCCGCCGGCCTATCGGCCGGACGGTTGGCCGAGGCATATACGATCATCCGGTCCGCTTGAGCTGATCGTTAAACCTGACTTCGCGCACGTTTCTGCCATGACATTCACACAAGTGAATGGTGCTTTCCTCACCGCGCACTGGTGACGTTGGACACTTGGGGACGCGGTACGCCATCGCCAGGATGTCCAACATGGACGACAGATACGACGCGTTCTGTATGGCGGACCCGCTGTTCTATGACGTCCTACATTCAGGGCAGTCGAGCGAACAAATGTTCGCTACCGCGACCCGTGCGTTGCCCGACGGGTGGACCCGGCACGAGCAGGACGACTGGGTGGTGTTCCGGTCCGCCCGCACAGACGTGCCGGCCCAAGGTTGGAAGATCCACGCATCGGCCTGTCTCGAGAATGCCGACCGCATTCTCGACGCCGTGTGGGCGTACTGCATTCCCCGTGGCGTCGAGTTCAAGTTCCTGCGGTCTCGGTCGGCGCTGTGGTCGCGGGTGTCCAAGTACGCGCCGCGCGGGTACAGCGGGAAGCTCGTCACCATCTACCCGGAGAACGACGCGGCGTGCGAGATCATCCTGCGCGAGCTGGGCGAGATTCTGTCCGGCGAGCCGAATCCGTACATCCTCAGCGACCTGCGCTGGGCGGACGGACCGCTGTACGTCCGGTACGGCGCGTTCCTCAAGCGGTACTGCGTCTCGCCCGAAGGGCAGATCGTCCCCGCCATCGCCGATGGTACCGGCACGCTGGTACCCGACCGCCGCGGTCCGACGTTCCACGTGCCGTCGTGGATCACGTTGCCGAGTTTCCTCGCCCCCCACCTCGCCGCCCGCAACGCGGTCACCGTGGCGGACCTGCCCTACACGATCGAGCGGGTACTGCATTTCTCCAACGGAGGCGGCATCTATGTCGCCCGCGACACCCGTACGGACCGGCAGGTCGTCCTGAAGGAGGGCCGCCCCCACGCCGGCCTGGACGCCCGGGGCGACGACGCCGTCCAGCGAGTCGAGCGGGAGTACGAGGTCCTTCGGCGGCTGGCTGGCATACCCGGCATCCCCGAGGTGTACGAGATGTTCTCCGTCGGAGAGCATCGCTTCTTCGCCATGGAGCACATCGAGGGCCGCACGCTGAACCGCGCGATCGTCCGCCGGTACCCCCTCATCGACATCACCGCCGGTCCCGCCGAGTTCGCCAAGTTCACGGACTGGGCGCTGAGTGTCCACCACCGGGTCCAGTCCACTGTGGACGCCATGCACGAACGCGGCGTGGTCTACGGCGACCTGCACCTGTACAACGTCATGGTCCGTGACACTGCGGACGACGACGGCCCACCCGAGATCACTCTGCTGGACTTCGAGGTCGCCTCGCTGGTCGAGGAGGCCACCCGGCCGGGGCTCGGCAACCCCGGCTTCGCCGCCCCGCCCGGTGTCACGGGGGCGGCCGTCGATCGGTACGCGCTGGCCTGCCTACGGCTCGCGCTGTTCCTCCCGATGACCGAACTGCTGTGGCTGTCCCGGGCCAAGGCCGAGCACTACGCCGAGATCATCGCCGAGTACTTCCCGGTATCGGCGGACTTCCTGGCCGAGGCGCTCTGCGTGATCGTGCCGCCGGAGGTCCGGTTGACGCCGAGCCCCCGCACGGAATCCGATCCCGCCCGTTGGCCGGCACTGCGGGAGAAGCTGACCACCGCGATCCTGGCCAGCGCCACACCCGAACGGGAGGACCGGCTCTTCCCCGGTGACATCCAGCAGTTCTCGGTCGGCGGGTTGGGTCTGGCCTTCGGTGCGGCCGGCGTGCTGTACGCCCTGTCGGTCACCGACGGGGGCCGCTACCCGCAGTTCGAGGAGTGGCTCGTCCGGAAAGCGGCCAACCCGCCCTCGGGGACTATGCCGGGCCTCTACGACGGCCTGCACGGCATCGCGTTCACCCTCGAGCATCTGGGTTACGACCAGCAGGCGTTGGACGTCCTCGACATCTGCCTGCGCGAGAACTGGGAGTCGCTGGGGCTGGACCTGCTATCCGGCCTTTCCGGAGTAGGGCTGAACCTCCTGCACTTCGCCGACCGTACCGGCGAGCCGGCCTTTCGGGTCGCCGCCCGGCGGGCCGCCGAGCTGGTCGCGGAGCGGCTGGGCGACGTGGACTCGGTACCGGAGACGAGCGGGCGGGAGAACCCGTTCGCCGGTCTGCTGCGTGGCTCGTCGGGGCCGGCGCTGTTCCTCATGCGCGCCTATGACGACACCGGCGACACCGGCTTTCTCGATTACGCCGCCATCGCGCTGCGACAGGACCTGCGCCGGTGCGTCGTACGCAGCAGCGGTGTCCTCGAGGTCAACGAGGGCTGGCGAACCATGCCGTACCTCGAGGTCGGCAGCGTCGGTATCGGCATCGCCCTCGACGAGTACCTCACTCGGCGCGATGACGAGCAGTTCGAGGAGGCGAGCCGCGGTGTCCAGCTCGCCGCGACCTCGCCGATGTATATCCTGCCCGGACTGTTCACCGGCCGGGCCGGCATCCTGCTCTACCTCGCTGGCCGGACCTCCTCGGCGGCCCGCGATCCGCACGTCGCCAAGCAGGTACGCGGGCTGGCCTGGCACGGCTTGCCGTACGGCGGCGGGCTGGCCTTCCCCGGTACCGCACTGCGCCGGTTGTCCATGGATTTGGCCACCGGCACGGCGGGCGTGCTACTGGCTCTCGGCGCAGCGTTGCACGACGAGCCGGTACACGCTCCGCTGCTCGGCCCTACGGCCGCGCGGCCCTCACAGACCCCCGTACCGACCGGTGCGGGTTCAGTTCCCATCACCACCTGAAAGGAGGTGTTCTCCATGGCGCTCCTGGATCTGCAGGGCATGGAGACGCCGGCGTTCGAGACGAGCGGCGGCAGCAGCGCGAGTGGCCACAGCTGTGGCAGCGACATCAGTGTGACCCTCTGCGGCGGCCACGGCTCCGAGCTGAGCGTTGTGGCCTGCGGCAAGTAACTCCAACATGCGGCGGTCCCGGACGAAACGCACTCGTCCGGGGCCGCGGCTATAGCTAGGAGTCTATGTGACGACCCTGCGCGGGGTCATCGGCCGAAGCGGTCCATGGCTTCCCCTGATCGGCGTTTCGGCGATAGTCGGAACGCTCGGCACGCTGGCCATGCCGGTCGTCCTCGGCCACACGATCGACGCGGTCATCGCCGGCACCGGTACCGGGCGCTGGCTCGCGATCGTCGCCGCGCTGATCGCGGTCGGGGTCTTGTGCGAAGCCGTCGACGTGCTCGCCGGGACGGCGTGCCTCGCCGGTACCACGGCCTGGCTCCGCGGCCGCCTGGTCCGGCACCTGCTCGCCATCGGACCGCAGGCGCTCCGCCGCTTCGACACCGGTGACCTGGTGAGCCGGATCTCCGGCAACGCGACCGACGCGGCGCACGTGGGCGTGAGCGCGGTGTCGATCGCGGTCGCGGTGCTGCCGCCCGTGGGCAGCCTCGTCCTGCTGGCCGTCATCGATCCGGCCGTCGCGGTCGCGTTCCTGGCCGGTCTGGCTCTGGTCGCTCTCGTGCTGCGTGCCTTCACCCGACGTACCACCGAGGTCGTCGGGGACTACCAACGGGCCCAGGGCCGCATCGCGGCACGGCTCGCCGAGTCGCTGACCGGTGCGCGCACGATCGCCGCCGCCGGCACCGTCGCGCGCGAACGGCAGCGGGTCCTCGAGCCGCTGCCCGAGCTGCGGGCGCACGGGATCCGAGCCTGGCGGGCGCTGTCCCGGACCAGTGCCGAGGCCGGCATCGTCGGGCCGCTGGTCCTGGTGGCGGTGCTGGCCGCCGGCGGGTTCGCGCTCGTCGACGGCCGGATCACGGCAGGCGAACTGCTGGCGGCGAGCCGGTACGCGGTGATCGGGGCCGGACTCGGCAGCCTCACCGGGCAGCTGGGCGGGCTGGCCCGCGCCCGGGCCGCCGTGGGCCGGGCCGACGAGGTGCTCGGGGTACCGCCGGTCCACTATGGACATCGCAACCTCCCGCGCGGATCGGGCCGGCTGGAGTTCCGCGGCGTGACCGTCCACGCTGGACAGACGCGGCTGCTCGACGGCGTGGACATGACCGTGCCCGGGGGCGCCACCGCCGCGATCGTGGGCCGGTCCGGCTCGGGCAAGTCGATCCTCGCCGAACTGGCCGCCCGGCTGCGAGATCCCGACGAGGGCTCGGTTCGCCTCGACGGCGTACCACTGGCCGAGCTGCGACACGACGCCCTGCGCGCCGCCGTGGGATGTGCGTTCGAGCGACCGGTTCTGGTCGGTGGGACCGTTGCGGATGCGATCGGGCTGGGCTTCGACGGCGATCGGGTACGGGCTGCCGCGCGCGCCACGCACGCCCACGACTTCGTCAGCCGGCTGCCCAACGGGTACGACACGCCGCTGGCCGAGGCACCGATGTCCGGTGGCGAGGCACAGCGGCTGGGCCTGGCCCGCGCCTGGCACGCGACCCGGGTGCTGGTACTGGACGACGCCACGTCCAGCCTCGACGTGGTGACCGAGCTGCAGATCAGCCGCGCGTTGGCCGGTGACCGGGGCGAGCGGACCCGGCTGGTCGTCACCCACCGGACCGGTACCGCGGACCGGGCGGATCTGGTCGTGTGGCTGGAGTCCGGCCGGCTGCGCGGGGTGGGACTGCACCGTCTACTGTGGAATGACGCCGACTACCGGAGAGTCTTCCAGTGAGGCGGGAACTGCGCCACGGCATCGCCGGGCTGCGCCGCCGGTCGCTGCTGGGCCTCGCCGCGTGGTCGGTACCGGAGGCGCTTCCCGCCGCCGTGCTGGGGCTGGCCGTGGCCCGCGCGGTGGACACCGGGTTCCTGGCCGGCGCTCCGCTGCGCGGGCTGCTCTGGCTCGGCGGGCTGCTCGCGGTATCCGCGGTCGGCGCGATCGGCTCCCGGCAGGTCTTCCGGCACCTGGGTGGCCTCGTCGAGCCGTTCCGCGACGACCTGGTACGGCGAGTCGTGGAAACGGCGCTCCGGCGCGGCGTCGCGGGCAGGGCGGACGACGGTGCCGTGGCCCGGCTGACCCGGCAGGTCGAGATTGTGCGGGACACGTACGCCGGACTCGTCATGGTGATCCGCGGGTTCCTCGTGACGGTCGTGGGCGCGGCGTTCGGGCTGGTGTCGATCGCGCCGGTCGTGGCGGTACTGATACTGCCGCCGTTCCTACTGGGCTTCGGCCTGTTCCTCGGCACGCTCGGGCTGGCCGCGGCTCGGCAACGCGCCGCGGTCCGGGCCGACGAGCGGCTCGCGGCCACCGCGGGTGCGGTGCTGGCCGGTACGCGTGATGTGGTCGCCCGGGGCGCGGAGGACCACGCGGCGCGGCTGGTCGAGGGGCCGATCGAGGCGCAGGCCGCCACCGAGCGCGCGCTGGCCGGCGTGGCGGTACTGCGTACCCTCTGCTTCGCGGTCGGGGGCTGGCTGCCGCTCGTGGTGCTGCTGGCCGCGAGCCCGTGGCTGGTCGGCCGCGGTCTGTCGGCCGGTGCCCTGATGGGTGGGCTCAGCTATGTCCTCTTTGGACTTCAGCCGGCCCTGAGCCGGCTCGTCGGCGGGCTGGGCGGCAGCGGCCTGCGCTACGTCGTCACGCTCGGCCGCATCCTCGACGCGGAAGCCGCGGCCGCGGCTCTGCCGTCGCGGGACCCGGTGCCGGCCGTCGTGCCCGCCGGTCACGACCTGACCCTGCGGGGCGTGACGTTCGCCTACGGCCCGCACGCCGAACCCGTCCTGCGAGACCTCGATCTGACCGTGCCCGAGGGAGACCACCTGGCCGTCATCGGACCGAGCGGCATCGGCAAGTCGACGTTCGCCGGGCTCCTCTGTGGACTGTTGCGACCGGACGCCGGAGCGGTACGCCTCGGCGGGGCCGACGTGACCGAGCTACCGACCCACGGTCGGGTACTCATCCCGCAGGAGGCGTACATCTTCACCGGTACGGTCCGGGACAACGTCGCGTACCTGCGGCCGGTGGCCACCGACGCGCAGGTCGCCCATGCGGTGGCCGCGGTCGGGGCCGGCCCGCTGGTGGACAGGTTGGGCGGGCTGGCGGCGCCGGTACGCCCGGCGGACCTGTCGGCCGGCGAACGGCAGTTGCTCGCGCTCGCGCGGGCCCACCTGTCGGTAGCGCCGCTGGTGGTGCTCGACGAGGCAACGTGCCACCTGGACCCGGCGGCGGAACGGCAGGCCGAGGAGGCGTTCGCCGCCCGGCACGGCACGCTGGTGGTCGTCGCGCACCGGATCAGCTCGGCGTTGCGGGCGCGCCGGATCCTCATCTTCGACGCCGACAGCCCGCGGGTGGGCGACCACGCCACGCTGCTGGCTACCTCGCCGCTCTACGGCGAGCTCCTCGGCGGCTGGCGGACGGTTCAGATCCAGCCGGCCTCGTGAGCGATGTTGATGGCCTCCAGGCGGGTACGGGCGCCCGTCTTGGTCACGATGCGGGCCAGGTAGTTGCGGACGGTACCGGCGCTCAGGAAGAGGCGTTCGGCGATCTCCCTCGGTGGCACCCCGTCGCGGGCCAGCCGGAGTACCTCGCGTTCGCGCTCGGTCAGCGGATTTCCCCGAGCGGTCAGCGCGGCGACCGCGATCTCGCTGTCCAGTACCGCCTCGCCGCGGGCCAGCCGGCGGACCGCGTCGACGAGCGTGCCGGGCGACGCCTCGGTCGCCACCATCCCCACCCGTGGGACGAGCTTGGCCAGTTCACCGCCGACCGCCCCGACGGCGCGGCGATCCAGCGTGACGAGTACGGCGCAGTCCAGCTCCTCGCACAGGCCGACGATCGTCGAGGTGCCCGGCAGGTCGTGGCCGAGCACAGCCACGTCGACCTGCTCGCGCCGGGCCATTCGTACCACGTCATTTGCACGTGCAAGTTCAGCGACCACCTGCAGATCGCTCTCGTTGGACAATACGCCCGTGAGCGCACCACGCAACAACGCGCTTTTCTGGGCCAGCAGGACTCGGATCACCTCTACCTCCGCCGCGGTAGTGGCTTAGATTCGACTCCCAATGGTGGCCCTCGGGGGCAAGGTTGACGGATTGCCGACACGCGGTAGGCGTCAGATCCAGCCGGATTCCCGAGCTTTCCTGACCGCCTGGATGCTATTGACCGTACCCGTCTTGGCAAATATGCGCGAAAGGTGGTTGCGAACCGTACCCGGAGACAGCCCGAACTTCATCGCGATCTCACATACCGGAAGGCCCTTGCCAACCCCTGCCAGGACCTCACCTTCCCGGGCCGTGAGCGGGTTCTCGGTGCCCAGCGCGGCCGCCACGAGCTCGGCGTCGATCACGATCTCGCCCTGCGCCAGGCGGCGTATGCCGTCGATGACCCGTTGTGGCGTGGCGTCCTTGCCGACGAACCCGATATCGGTGCTGTAGCTAGCCATCATGCCGGCCAGCCGCCGAGCATGGCACCGGTCGACCAGGGTCAGCATCCGGGGTCTGCCGAGCCGTTCGCGTACCGCAAAAGCCCTGATCACATCGTGATCGACGACCGTGACGTCGGGTCTTTCGGCAATGGTTGTCGCTTCGACCTCGGTGAGTCCGTCGAATTCGCCGACGACGCGCAGGTCAGCCTGTCTCGATAGCAAATGGGCGAGGGCGCCTCTGACCAGTCTACCTTCGAGGACCAGCAGCGTTCTGATCATCTCTCCCCACGATTCATAAATTGATCAGAGTCATTGAAGCACGGGACCGTGTTACCCGCTCGGCAACTCCTATAACCAACCGGCGTCCTGAGCTCGGCGGACCGCCTCCCACCTGTTTCGGCTTCCGGTTTTCCGCAAGATCGAGGATAGGTAGTTCCGTACCGTTCCATGGGTAAGAAACAGTCGTTCCGCGGTCTCCTTAGCGGACAATCCATCGGCGGCCGCCCGCAGTACCTCGCGTTCTCTCTCGCTGAGGGGATTGTCGAGAGTACGCAGGGCGGCGACCGCGGCGACCGGATCGATGACCCGTTCGCCCGCGTGCACCTGCCGGATGAGCTGGGCCAGCTCGCTTGGTGGCAGGTCCTTGCCGACGAACCCGCGTACGTTGGCCGCCAGCGCGAGCCGCAGCGCGCCCGGCGTCCGCTCGGAGGTCAGCACGATCACCCTGCCGCGTGCGTGCCCGGTCAGCCGCCGTACGAGGCTCAACGCGTGCTTTCCGACCGAGTCGATGTCGACCAGGACGACATCCGGTCGATCGGGCAGTCCGGCGACCGAATCCTCGTGAATGGCGTCGACACCGATTACGACCTCGAAGTCCTCCTCGTTCGACAGGACGGAGACGAGTGCGTCGCGCAGCAGACCAGGCTTCCCGACGAACACCACCCTGATCACGAGGAGTCCTCCACGCCTGACTATCGGTCGATCTAGCCGGCGTGCAACGTGGTTCTACACCAAGCGACGGTCCGCGGCCCAGCGGGACAGCTCGTACCGGTTGGACATCTGCAGCTTGCGCAGCACGTTCGAGACGTGGGTCTCCACGGTCTTGATGGAGATGAACAGTTCCTTGGCGATCTCCTTGTACGCGTACCCGCGCGCCAGCAGCCGCAACACCTCGCGCTCGCGGTTGGTCAGCTGGTCCAGCTCCGGATCGGCCACCGGTACGTCGGGCCGGGCGGCGAACGCGTCGAGCACGAACCCGGCCAGCCGCGGGCTGAACACCGCATCCCCGTCGGCGACCCGGCGGATGGCCGCGGTCAGCTCCTCCGGCGAGATCGTCTTCGTCACGTAGCCGCGGGCCCCGGCCCGGATCAGGCCGATCACGTCCTCGGCCGCGTCCGACACGGACAGGGCGAGGAAGCGTACCTGCGGCTGGGCGCGGCGGACCGCGTCGAGGACGGCCCGGCCACCGCCTTCCGGCATGTGCACGTCGAGCAGTACGACGTCCGGGACCAGCGCGCTTATCTGTGCCACGGCATCGGCCACGGTGCTGGCCTCACCGACCACGTTCACCTGGTCGCTCTGCCGGGACAGCTCGGCCCGTACCCCCGCGCGGAACATCGCGTGGTCGTCGACGAGGAAAACCCGCAACGTCATGACTATTTCTCCTTCACCAGCAGGGTGAGCCGGACCTCGGTACCTTCGCCCGGCTCGCTGCGGATCTCGGCCCGACCACCGTGCCGCTCCATGCGACCGAGGATCGAACCGCGCACCCCGTGCCGATTATCATCCACAGTGGAGGGATCGAAGCCGACGCCCCGGTCCCGCACGAACACGCTCAACTGCTCCGGTTCGACCTCGGCGTACAGCGATACCGACGGCACCTTCGCGTGCCGGGCCGCGTTGACCAACGCCTCCCGCGTCGCGGCCACCAGCGCGCCGACCGGGCCGTCGACCGCGCGGTCTCCCACCACGACCGTCTCCACCGCGATGGCGTACGTGTCCTCGACCTCCGCGGCCACTTCCTCCAGCGCGGCGGCGAACCGCTCCGAGGGGGAGCCGGTCGGCTTGTACAGCCAGTTGCGCAGCATGCGCTCCTGCCCGCGGGCCAGCCGCTGTACGGCCTTCTGGTCGCCGGCGTTGCGCTGGACCAGCGCCAGCGTGTGCAGCACCTGGTCGTGCACCATCGCGGCGACCTCGGCCCGCTCCTGCTCGCGGATGCGCGCCTCCCGCTCGGTACGCAGCTGGCCGAACGTGCGCCAGAGCATCGGGGAGGCGACCAGCGCCACGCCGAGCAGGGACGCGAACCCGATCAGCGCGCCGGTCAGGATCGCCGACAGGCCGGCGTCGCGTACCGGTGAGAACGTCACGATGATGCCGATGACCCCGACGGCCACCAGCAGCCCGCCGCCGAGGAACCGCAGCAGGTAGCCGCGCCGGTCGCTCTCGACGAACACCGCGCCCAGTACCGGCGGTACGTTCGGCACCCCGTCCCGCGCCTGCCGGCGGGCCGGCCCGGCCTGGTGCCAGATCACGCCGGCGCCTACCCCGATGATCGCGATGAGCCAGAACAGCGCCGCGTTGACGCCGCCCCACCCGACCAGCGACTGCAGCAGCAGGATGCCCGCGGCGATCGCCACGAAAGGCAGCATGTGGGTCAGGTCGCGGCGGGGAGGCTTCACCTGCGCGGGCAGCCCCGGAGGCGGCGGCTGTACCGGCAGCACCGCCCAGAACACCGCGTAGAGGATCGCGCCGAGCCCGTTGAACCCCAGCAGCACCACGAACCCGATCCGCACCGCGGTCACCGGTACCCCCAGGTGCCCCGCGATGCCGTTGGCGACGCCGGCGAGCAGCCGCCGGTCGAGCCTGCGGTACAGCCGGGGAAGGGCGGTCGGCGCGCTGATGGGTCCGCTCCTGTCCTGAAATGTTCTGTCGGTTACCACGAGCGTGATGTACCCGATCGTCACACGCCGCGAGGGGCGGCGACCATGCGGATCACCCCGAACTTCGCCCGGGCGGAATATCAGGGGTCGCTCAGGGTGCGTGCCTGAGGTGGGTAGGCCCAGGTCGGAGTGACGATTCAGACATGACACAGGACGCCGAGCCGACGACCGCGGCCGCTCCACCGCCCGGCGCGCCGCCGCCGCCGGATCCACCGCCGCCGCCACCGCCGCCGGGCGCCTCGGCTCCGCCGGAGTGGAACAGCATGGCCGGACGGTACGGCCTCGTACGGCCGCTCACCGGCCGGTACCTCGCCGGCGTCTGTGCCGGCCTCGGCCGCGTCACGAACACCGATCCGATCCTGTGGCGGGTACTCATCGGAGTTCTCGCTCTCTTCGGCGGGATCGGCGTGGTCTTCTACATCCTCGGCTGGCTGCTCACGCCGGCCGAGGGCGACACCGCGTCGCCGATCGAAGCCCTGGTGGGCCGCGGCAGGTCCCGGACGTCGCCGTACACCGTGGTCCTCGTCGGCATCGGCGGGATCATCCTCCTGATGGTGGTCCTGTCGGACAGCTTCTACGCCGCGGTGCTCGGCGTGGCGGTGGTGATCGGCGTGATCCTCCTCGCCAACCGCAGCAGCCGTACCGCCGCCGCGGTGCCGTCCCCACCGCAGTACCCCGCCATGACCCCTCCCTACGGTCCCCCCGCCGGACCGCCACCGACCCAACCGCCCGTGCCTCCGACCGCCCATGAAACGCAGGTGACCGCCATGCAGCCGGCAAGTCCCTCCGTACCTCCGCCCGCTGCCCCGCCGGGCGGCTACCGTCCCCCGTTCGCGCCGTACGGTCCATACGGCGGTCCGCCCCCACCCCCTCCCACGCAGCCGCTACCCCTACCGCCGAAGCCGCCGCGCGAGCGATCCGCGCTCGGTCAGATCATCCTGTCCCTCGCCTGCGTGGCCATCGGGATCCTGGCCGCGATCGACCTGGCCACCGGTCGGGTCCTGGTATCGGGCTACTTCGCCGCGATTCTCGGCGTGATCGGCGCCGGACTGCTGGTGGGCGCCTGGTTCGGCCGCGCCAGGCTCATGATCATCGCAGGTCTTCTGGTCGCCGCCGCACTGGGCATCAGCAGCGGCGTCGAGAGCTCCGACCAGATCCGGTTCGAGGGCGGGAACGTCCGCTGGCACCCGACCACGATGGAGGACCTGGCCGTGCGCTACGACCTTGGTGCCGGCGATGCCGTCCTGGACCTGACCGACCTCGATTTCACCGGCCAGAACCGGGAGGTCAACGTCGGAATGTCGGTGGGCTCGCTGCGGGTCCTGCTGCCGAACGATGTGGACACCGACGTCCACGTCGACATGGGGGCCGGTGACGCCAACGTCTTCGGGCACCACTGGGGCGGCTTCAACCAGGACACCCGCGACCTCACCGACCTCGGTGAGGACGGCGTGGGCGGCGGCAAGTTGCGCCTGAACATCGATATCAAGGCCGGAGATGTGGAGGTCACCCGATGAAAGCTCATTCGACTGACGGGCTCTCCCTCACGTTCGGCGTCATCTTCCTCGCCATCGTGGGTTGGTGGGCGCTGGCGAAGAGCGTGGACATCACGCTGCCGAACCTCGGCTGGTTCGTGGCCGGCGCGCTGATCCTGCTCGGCGTCCTCGGACTGCTCGGCGCCCTGCGCCGCCAGGCGTCCACGACCGTCGACGAACCGGCCGCCGTCACGTCGGCACCGCCGTACAGCGAGCCGACGCGCAGTGAGCCGGCACGCAGTGAGCCGGCGCGCGACGACCTGATGGACGCCACGGACGACGACACCACGATCGACCCCGACCGGCTCTAGTCCGGTCGGCCACCTAAGCTTGGCCGGTAGCGGGCGACCGCCCGCTACCGGCCTTGCTGTGCGGGGAGCAAACGAGATGACTCAGCCACCTGCCGCGGTCGAGAGCGCTCGTCCGGCCCGGGTACGCCTGGGACAGCGCGGCGCCAGGGCACTGACCGCCGAGTTCGGCCGGCACGTCGGCCCGAAGACCGCGCTGGTCGTGGGCGCCGAGATCGACTCTCCGGTACTGCAGGCGGCCATCGACGCGCTGGTTCCGGACGCGAGGCTCGCGGTGGTCGGCTCCCCGGCCGCGGCGGGAGCGGCGGCCGCGCTACGGATCCAGGTCGAAGCGCTGGGCTCTTGGGTGGCGGACCGGGTACGGGTACTCGACTCCGTCGCCGAATCCGATCCGGTGGACTTCGTCATGGTGGCCACGCCGTTGCGGGGCACCGCCGAACAGATCCGGGCGGAACTCGACGACCTGGGCAAGCGACTCAACCCCGGAGGGCTGCTGTCGGTGTACGCGCCGGCCGCCCTGCCCGGCATGCGCGACCTGGGAGCCGAGGAGCTGGACCGCCAGTCCGCCCTGTACGGCGTCGGCTCCGACCTCGTGCTGCGGAACCGCCCGCCGGTACGGGTGCACCGGCTCCGGTACACCCCCGCCGACGTGGCGACCGTGACCCGGCTGGTACCGGCCGACCGGACGTCGAGCGTGCCGCTGACCCGAGGCATGCACATCGACTCCAACGGCATCGCCGCCGCGGGACTGGCGCTCGGCCTGGCCGCCGTGGCCCGGGCCACCCGACCGAAGTCACGGCTGTGGCTGCTGCCCGCGCTGGCGGCGGTACCCGTTGCCGCGTTCTTCCGTGACCCGCAGCGCGACGTCCCGGCGGACGACGCGTCGGTCGTAGCCGCCAGCGACGGCAAGGTGCTGTCCGTCGAACGGGTCCGCGACGAGCGCTTCGGCGACGGCGAGTTCCTGCGGATCGCCGTGTTCCTGTCCGTCCTCGACGTCCACGTGAACCGATCGCCGGTAGCCGGCAAGGTCGCCGACTTCTTCGTCTCCGACGGCGGATTCGCGGCCGCGATGAACCCGGCCGCCGAACACAACGTCTCGGCGTACACCGTGCTGGAAACACCCCACGGCACCGTGGTCGTAGCCCAGCGGACCGGGCTGATCGCTCGCCGGATCGTGCAGCGGGCGCCGGTCGGTGCGCTGCTGGCCAAGGGCGAGCGGTTCGGGCTGATCCGGTTCGGTTCCCGGACCGACGTCTACCTGCCCGCCTCGGGCGCCACCGCCCTGGTCGCCCCCGGCGACCGCGTGCTGGGCGGCACCACGGTAATCGCCCGCTGGTCCTAGTCCCCGTCGATCATGAAGTTGGTGATTCGACACGCCGTCGAACCAGCAACAAAGTTCATGATCAACGCGGCCGAGCGGGAGAGATCAGGCGCGGCGCTGGTGGAACCAGAGCAGCGGACCGCTGACCAGGTACGTGACGACGACGACGCCGAACGTGAGCCGGACGTCGATCAGCGCGCCGAGTACCGGGATCGCCAGCAGCCACGGCGGTAGTTTGATCAGCCGGGCCAGCTTGGCGTACGGGAAGCTCGACACCATCGCGAACGCCAGCAGGGCCACTCCGGCCAGGTGCCAGCCACCGGCCCCTGGCAACCCGATGAGCACGCCGATCGCCAGGACCGCGGCGGCCATCGTGGTCGGTACCCCGCAGAAGAACCGGCCGTCCTTCGGCGACACGTTGAACCGAGCGAGCCGGATCGCCGCACAGCCGGCCACGAGCGCGCAGGCGACGGCGGCCGCGCCGGCGGGCACGGTACCGGCCAGCGACGCGTAGACGACGACCGGCGCGGCGAGGCCGAAGGAGCACATGTCGGCGAGCGAGTCCATCTGCGCCCCGAACGGGCTGGCGACGCCGAGCCGGCGAGCCAGCGCGCCGTCGAGCCCGTCGAACGCCACGCACCCGATGAGGCAGACGGCGGCCAACCGCACGTCCCCCCGCATGGCCAGGAAGATGGCGATCAGACCCAGGGACAAGCTGGAGAGCGTGCACGCGTTGACGACCGTGAACTTGACGCGGCGTGCGGTCGTCCGCTCGCCCGGCAGCAACGGAATCGTCAGCGGCCCGGTGGGCGCCATGCCGGGCGGGCTGGGTACCGCCGGGCTGATCGGGACGATGGACTCGGCGCGCAGCGATCCGAGGCCGGTCAGATCAGGCCGTGTGGTCGTACCGACGACATCGCGGCTCCGCCGGCCCACGCGGACCTGCAGCACCTTCCGTGCGACCGTGCCGCTGCGGCGTAGCCGGCCGGTCCACCTCCCCGCGGGGCGGGGGCTGTCAGTCGTACGGCGCCGACGCCATGGGGCTCTCGGCACGGGTCCCTCCATCACCGGATTCGGTCCTTTCCGCCACCTCGGCGGCCGTCCGGCGTGCGGCCTACACCATCGCATACCACCGAGCGGCTTGGCGATAGGCGACACCGGAACTTTTCAGATCAAATCGCCAAAAACGCCCTCGATAGAGCAAGGCGCAGTCGACCAAATTGTACTGGAACCTGCGCAAGTATCACTGTGCGTAGTCAGTTAGGGCCGCACGAGTCGCCTCGGTCATGTGGAGCCGGGCGGCCTCGGCACGCGTGAACCACCCAGCGGCGGCGGTCGATCCGCCGGCGTCCAGCACTCGGGCCTGCGTCGGCTGGTCGACGACGACCCGGTAGTTCACCCGTACCGTGTGCCAGTCGATCGGATAGCCCTCCGGGCCCAGCGCCGCCGGATTGTGCCGGTGGGTCACGCCGAGCAGGTCGGTGATGCGCCCGACCTGGTTGGTCTCCTCGGCCAGTTCGCGAAGCAGCGCGGCCGCCGGCTGCTCGCCGAAGTCCGTGCCGCCGCCGGGCAAATGCCACCGCCCGGCGCCCGGATACCCCTCGGCGTTGCGGGTCAGCAGCACCCGGTCGGCCGGGTCGGTGGCCACGGCGTAGACCGCGAATCGCTGCCCGCGCGGCCGCGCCGGCTCCGCGGGCGGACCGACCGTAGGGGTGTCCGTGCGCTGGATCTCCGTCGCGGGGGCGGCCGGCAGGTCGAACAGCAGGGCAGTGAAGGGCATCAACGGGTACGACGGCAGCTCGTCCGGCACTACCCAGCGGGCGGTGTCCGTGGTGCCGTCCTGTTCGTTACGCAGCGTGCCGTTGCGGTGTGCCACGTCATAGATCACCCGATCGTGGTGCAACGCGACGTCCCGATCGCGCAGGAGGGAAACGTCGGACAAAACGTCCCGAAGTGCCACTACCTCGACCGACAGCCCGGTCTCCTCGGCGATCTCGCGTACCGCTCCCACCGCGGGATCCTCGCCATGCGCGATCCCGCCACCCGGGATCAGCCAGAGCCCCGGCATGTTCGATCCGGACGAGGCGCGGACCAGCAGGATCCGGCCGCGGTCGTCGCGGCAGACACCGTACGCCGCGATCCGTCGCCGCCGCTCCACAGCGCCGAGACTAATGGCTCAACAGAGGCCTGCAGCCCGAAGTGCCTCGACCGTGACCTCGGTGAGCGGCAGTTCATCCAGCTCGGCCGGGGTGAACCAGTCGGCGCGGGCGGTCGACCCGCCCGCGTCGGCCACGTCAGGCACGGTGGCCACCGGTACCGCGACCCGGTAGAACGCCCGCACGCCGTGCCAGTCGATCGGGTACCCCTCGGGGCCGAGCGAGGCCGCGTCGCGATGGCTGGCCACGCCCAGCAGTTCCAGCAGTTGACCGTGCTGGCCGGTCTCCTCGGCCAGCTCGCGGATCAACGCCACGCCGGGCTGTTCGCCGTACTCGGTACCGCCGCCGGGTAGGTGCCACAGGCCCGCACCGGGGTAGCCGTCCGCGATGAGCGTGAGCAGTAGCCGGCCGGCCGGGTCGGTGGCCACGGCGTACGCGGCGAAGCGCTGGGCGCGGTGCAGCCCGTCCGGCCCGGCGACCGCATGGAACGACGGGAACTCCGGGGTGTCCTCCGGTAGCAGGTCCACCGGCCCGGCCGGCAGGCCGAGCGCGGTAGCCGTGAACGGCCGCAACGGCAGTCCCTTGGTGTCCTCCCGGGCATGCCAGCGGGCCACGTCGGTCGGTTGCCCGATGCGGTCGAGCAGCGTGCCGCCCCGCACGACGACCTCGTAGATCAGCCGGTCGGTGTGGATCGTGACGCCCCGGTGCGGCAGCGCGCGCATGTCGGCCAGGACATCGCGCAGCCGTACCACGGCGACCGAGAGCCCGGTCTCGGCGGCGGTCTCGCGGACGACGGTGTCGTTCGGGTTCTCGCCATGGTCCACGGCGCCGCCGGGCAGGGACCATACGCCCGGGGTACCGGATCGGGGCGACGCGCGGACGAGCAGCCACCGTTCGGCCGCGTCGGCGCAGAGGGCGTACGCCGCGATCCGACGCAGCGGTTCCAGCGCGGGAGTCACAAGGCCTGATTGTCCCCCATGCGGGGGCGGATCACGATCACCCGATGGGAGTCACTCATGTTTCACGGGCGGAAGGCATAGCCCGGACTAGGCAGTCATTCCCATTCGATGGTGCCCGGCGGCTTGCTGGTCACGTCCAGCACGACCCGGTTGACCTCGGGTACCTCGTTCGTGATGCGGGTGGAGATCCGGGCGATGACGTCGTACGGCAGCCGGGACCAGTCGGCCGTCATGGCGTCCTCGCTGGACACCGGGCGCAGCACGATCGGATGCCCGTACGTCCGTCCGTCGCCTTGGACCCCGACGCTGCGTACGTCGGCGAGCAGCACGACCGGGAACTGCCAGACGTCCCGATCGAGCCCGGCCGCGGTCAGCTCCTCGCGCGCGATGCGGTCCGCGGCCCGCAGCGTGGCCAGCCGCTCGGCGTCGACCGCGCCGATGACGCGGATCGCCAGCCCGGGACCGGGGAACGGGTGCCGCCAGACCATCGCGTCGGGCAGGCCCAGCTCGCGGCCGATCGCCCGCACCTCGTCCTTGAACAGCGTGCGCAGCGGCTCGACCAGCTTGAAGTTCAGGTCCTCGGGCAGGCCGCCGACGTTGTGATGCGACTTGATGTTGGCGGTACCGGTGCCGCCGCCCGACTCGACGACATCCGGGTACAGCGTGCCCTGCACGAGGAACTCCGCCTCGCCGATGTCCCGGGTGGCGGCCTCGAAGGCCCGGATGAACTCGCGTCCGATGATCTTCCGCTTCCGCTCGGGGTCGGTCACGCCCGCGAGTGCGTCGAGGAACCGCTGGGCCGCCTCCACGACGTGCAGCCGGATCCCGGTGGCGGCGACGTAGTCCTTCTCGACCTGCTCGGCCTCGCCCGCGCGGAGCAGACCGTGGTCCACGAAGACACAGGTGAGCTGGTCGCCCACCGCGCGGTGGACCAGGGCCGCCGCGACCGCGCTGTCGACCCCGCCGGACAGCCCGCAGATGACCCGCCCTCCGCCGACCTGGGCGCGGATGGCCGCCACCTGCTCGTCGATGATGCTCTCGCTGGTCCAGGTCGGCTCGATGCCGGCGACGTCGTACAGGAACCGGGCCAGCATTGCCTGCCCGTGCCTGGTGTGGGCCACCTCGGGGTGGAACTGGACTCCGGCGCTCTTGCGAGCCACGTCCTCGAAGGCGGCGACCGGCGCGCCGGACGACGCGGCGGTCACCGTGAAGCCCTCGGGTGCGGCGGTCACCGAATCGCCGTGGCTCATCCAGACGTCCATCTCGGCGGGCATCCCGTCTAACAGGACGCCGCCCTGGGTACGCAGGCGGGTCCCGCCGTACTCCCGGGCGCCGGTGTGCGCCACCGTCCCGCCCATCGCCATGGCCATCGCCTGGAAGCCGTAGCAGATGCCGAAGACCGGGACGCCGGTGTCGAACAGCGCGGGATCGACCTGGGGTGCCCCGGGTTCGTACACACTGGACGGTCCACCACTCAGCACGATCGCGGCCGGTTGCTTCGCGACCATTTCGGCTACCGGCATCGAGTGCGGCACGATCTCGGAGTAGACCCGCGCCTCGCGCACCCGGCGCGCGATCAGTTGGGCGTACTGGGCACCGAAGTCCACGACGAGTACGGGATCCTGCACAGGGTCAGCCTATCGGGCGGGCGTGTGCGGCATGGTAGCGGCGCACCCACGCCTCGTCGAGGCCGTCGGCGTACGGGCCGGCCGGGTTGTCCACGATCCAGACGTGCATCATCTCCGGTGACGTGAGGTTCACCGACAGCGCCGGGCAGCCGCCGAACGGCGAGACGATGCCGAGTCCGGGTGGGAGCAGCGATACGCAGATGTTGTGCGCGTGCCAACCGGTGACCGGACCGCCGGGCTGCGGTGCGGGCGTGCCGGCTACCTCCATCACGTAGACGACGCCCAGCAGGGTGGCCCGACCGTCCATAATGGAGTAAACGAGCATCTCCGGCCGTTGCGGGTCCAGCGTACGGCCGTCCTTGCCGTACTCCTTGTTTTCCAGGTGCACGTCGGTCCCGGTGGCCTGTACCCCCGGAATCTGGTAGCCGGCCGCCAGCGCCGCCTTCAGATCGGCGAAGCGGGCCATGGCCCGGGCCGTCTTGGCGGCCAGTTCCTGCGCTGCCTTCGCCTGTTCGGGTGTCGGATGGTGGCCGCCGCCCGGCCGCATGATGACGCCGGCCTGGGCGCGCGCGGCGTGCTCGTGCCCGTGCTCGTGGCTGTGCCCCACCGCCGGCGCGGTGCCCGCCGCCATCGCGGTCCCACCGTCGTCCGCCGCCTTGTGGGCCAGGAACGAGCCGATCCAGACGATCGCGCCGACGAGCACCACCGCGGTGACCGTGGCGGTACTGCCGGCGAAGCGGGCGAACCGCCTGGGGCGGCCGGGTTCGCGGCCCGGTACGACGGCGAACCCGAACGCGGCCAGCTCGACCAGCGCGGTGGCGATGCCCACCTGGTCCGGCTCCTCCCCGCCGGTTCCGGCGACGGCGAGGTACGCGACCAGCGTCGCCGCCGTCAGCAGTGCCGTCGGCAGCCGCCACGGCTTGCCTTCCCAGACCCGGAGTGCGATCCAGGCGAACGCGACACCGGAGCCGAGGAACGCGACTGTCAACAGTGGACCGTCGGCGTGGCCGAGCGGCAGTGCCAGGTGTACGGCCGCCGATACCGCCAGCAGTGCGGCGACCCACCTCTCCACCGCCGTTCTCGGCCGGGATGCCGCGGCCGGGGCGAGCCGACGCAGGAGGACGAACGCCAGCGGAAGCAGGAGTGCGGCGATGAGCGCCGGTGCGTGCTGGGGCGCGATGCCGGCGAAGAACGCCTCGATCGGGTTCACGGCTTCACCTCCGCCGGAGGTAGCGGCTGCGGCCATCCCGCCGGTAGACCGTCCGTCCACAGTGGTTGCGGCCACGGATCGACCGGCGGCCGCAGTCGAGCCGACGGCCGCGGGAATCGGGGCCGGGCGAGCAGCCACGCGCACAGGCAGATCACCGTGACCGGCAACGCGATCTCGGTCAACAGCCCGACGAACGTGACCGTACGGCTCAGGATCGGCAGCAGCCCGGCCATCAGGCTCAGCCAGAAACCGATCAGGCCGATGCCCTCGACCACGATCGCGGTCACCCACGCCCACCGCCGGCCGCTGACCACCTTGGCCGCGACCACGAACAGCAGGACCGCCTTGGTGATCGGGACGAGCAGGTACAGCGGGTTCGCCATGAACAGCAGCTCGCCGATCATGGCGAGCAGGCCGAATCCGGCCTGGAGCAACAATAGCAGGTACACGACATCGGCGGAACCGCCGCGGTCACCCGTCATGTCGTCGAGCCTGGCAGCGGCCGATGAGCCGGTAATGAGCCCAGGTTAAGAATTCGGTGAGACGGCCAGCGTGACGAGGAAGCTCGCGCCGCCGCGGTCGTTGTTGGTGGCGCTGACGGTACCGCCGTGTTCGTGGGCGATCCACCGTGCGATCGACAGACCGAGGCCGGCACCGCCGTTGCCCCGCGACGTATCCGCCCGGAAGAACCGGTCGAAGATGCGTTCCTCGAGTCCCGGCGGGATGCCCGTACCGTCGTCGGAGACCTGCACGGTCGCGACCGCGCCGTGCCCGACCACGGCGACCCAGACGTTGCCGCCCGCCGTGGTGTGGGTGACCGCGTTGTCGACCAGGATCCACAGTAGACGGCGAAGCGCATCGGCGTCGCCGGTCACGGTGACCGGCGCACCCGCGCAGTGCACCTCGCGTTCGGCGTGGATGGTGCGGGCCTGCCGGCAGACCTCGGTTGCCAGCGCCCCGAGATCCACAGTGGACCGTGGTAGCCGCTGCCCACCGTCGGCCCGCGCGAGCGTGAGCAGGTCGTCGACGAGGCGGCTCATCCGGGCGCTCTCCGCTTCGATGTCCGCCAACGCGGCAACCCGGTCCGGCTCTGCGGCGTCCGGATGCGTACGCAGGAATCCGGCATTGTTGCGGATCGACGTCAGCGGTGTCCGCAGCTCGTGCGACGCGTCGGCGGCGAACCGTTGCTGGGCCGCGAGCGCGTTGGCGATGCTGCGGCGGGCATCCTCGAGCCGTTGCATCATCGCGTTGAAGCTCGTCGTCAGCTTGCCGAGGTCGTCCTGCGCGTGCACCGGGGTCGGGAGCCGCCGGGACGGATCGGCGGACCGGCCGATGTCGTCGGCCGTCGCGGTCAGCTGGCGCAACGGCTGCAGTGCCCGCCCTGCCGCGAACCAGATCCCGACCGCCGCCGCGACGAGCGAGACGAGGTCGGATATGACGAGTATCACGATCACGCCGACCCGGTCCGTCTGCAGTCGACGGACACTTTGGACGGTCACGACGTATCCGGTGCGGCCGAGGTCGGGCCGCTGCCACGGTCGTACGTGCACCCGCAACGCCACGCTGCCGGGTCTGATGGTGGCGGCCGACGAGCCGTCGCGGCGAGCCTGGTCCAGCAGGTCGGGTGGCACGGTCGGGAGCTGGCCGGCGACGAGGCCGGTACTCGACAGGACCGAGCCCTGCTCGTCGAGCACGACCACCACGATCTCGTTGGCGCCGGACGTCGCGTCGACGGGCGTCAGCGGCCCATGCGCGACGAGGTCCTCCGCGGCCGCGCGGTCGATGCCCGCCACGGCCTGCGTCGCCCGGTTGGCCAGCTCCTTGTCCTGGTTCTGCGGCACGGTACCCACGATCAGCGTGTAGAACAGCCCGGAGATGACGACGAGCACGAGCGCGACGACTCCGATGCCGTACAGCGCAACCCTGGTCCGGATAGACATCAGTTGCCTGCCCGCAACACGTAGCCGACGCCGCGGACGGTATGCAGCACCCGCGGCTCACCGCCGGCCTCCAGCTTGGTCCGCAAGTATCCAATGTAGACATCGACGACGTTGGTCGTGGTCGGGTCACCGCCGCGCCACACGGCGTCGAGCAGCTGGCCGCGGCTCAGCACCTGGCGCGGGTGGCGCAGGAAGTGCCGCAACAGGTCGAACTCCTGCGCGGTCAGGCTGATGTCGCGCCCGCCCCGGCGTACCTCGCGGGTGTTCTCGTCGACGCTGAGGTCTCCGTGCTCGAGAAGGTCACCGCCGGACACCGGTCGCCGGCGCAACAGGGCCCGCACCCGGGCGAGCAGTTCCTCGTACGCGAACGGCTTGACCAGGTAGTCGTCGGCGCCCGCGTCCAGTCCGGCCACCCGGTCGGCGGTACCGTCCCGGGCGGTGAGCATCAGGACCAGGCAGTCGCCGCCGGTCCCGCGCAGCGCCCGGCACACCTCGAATCCGTCCAGCCCCGGCAGCATCACGTCGAGGATCACCAGGTCCGGCCGGTCCCTCGTGGCGCTGACCAAGGCGCTCGGCCCGTCCCCGGCGAG
>Ga0075430_100000382_pt1 | contig 32598 bp, 23 predicted proteins | sample RhiMetdeltSRZDD4_FD_75294 | JGI IMG/M metagenome (GOLD analysis project Ga0075430, IMG submission 75294) | Populus rhizosphere microbial communities from Tennessee, USA - Rhizosphere MetaG P. deltoides SRZDD4 | ecosystem: Host-associated > Plants > Roots > Rhizosphere > Soil | place: USA... | reverse complement strand
CGCTCGAGCTCCGCCGGGAGGCGCGCCGCCAGCAAGGACGCTTCCGCAAGAACCCGACGGCCTACCTGGCCGCGCTGGAGGCCAGGCTACTCAAGCCGAGTTTGCCGTCCTAGTTTTTTTGCCCTCGACATCCTGGCGATGACCAATCATCGCGTTGGCCGGATCGCGTTCGCGGGCAGTACGATCACGTGTTCAGGAGGCGATATGCCTCGCCCACGTGCCCTGGACCAGATCCTCCGCCTCGACCCCGAACGCGACCACCAGCGGATCTGCTTCATGAGCGCCTGCGTTGAGTTCCCCTGGGACACGACCCGCTCGCTGCAACTGGCCCTCTTCCGCACCTACTGCGTGCCGAGGATGACCGAGCTCCTGGTCAGTACTGGGGAGTTCGCGAGGCACGCCCAGAAGCGGTACGACGATACGGTGCTGATCCTCTCCGAGCTGCTCGAGTCCGGCTACGACAGCGAACGGGGGCGCGCCGCCCAGCGGATCATGAACCGGCTGCACGGGCTGTGCCCGATCCGCAACGAGGACTACCTGTACGTGCTGTCGACCTTCGTCTACGAGCCCATCCGCTGGAACGCGCGCTTCGGCTGGCGCTCTCTGACTGAGCAGGAGAAGCTGGCCGGCTTCCACTTCTGGCGAGAAATCGGCCGGCGGATGAACATCCGCGCGATCCCCGAGAGCTTCGGGGCATTCGAGCGCTACAACGTGGAGTACGAGCGGCGGGAGTTCCGGTACGCCGACAGCAACCGCGTCATCGGCGACGCGACGAAGGCGCTGTTCGCCAGCTGGTTCCCGGCGCCGCTGGGCCCGCTGGTCGACGCGGCGATCTACGCGCTACTCGACGAGCCGGTCCTCGACGCGTTCGGCTATCCCCACCCCAGCCCGGTCACGCGGCGCTGCGTCGAGGGCGCGCTGAGGCTACGCGCCCAGGTGGTGCGCCACCTGCCCCGCCGACGCCGCCCGCGGCTGCTGACCGCGACGCGCCACCGCAGCTACCCCCGCGGGTATCGCGTCGATCAGCTGGGGGCCGCGGCGGCGCACACGTCGCCATCCGCTCGCTAGCCTGGCGAGCCGACGTCGCCGGCCTGGGCATCTTTGACGGAGCCGCGCCCGTCGAGCTCCGGACGAGACGGTGGCCTGCTTCATGCGGGGTTCGTGTGGGCGTGGCTATCGGGGCTAGACCACGGGTATCTGGACCAGGTCGCGGGCGCCGCCCAGACTGGGTGAGATTTCAGGATGGCCGTGGTCGCATGTGCGCGGGCTTCGCATGCGATTCAAGCTGGTGGCAGCAGAAACAGCAAGCCGGAGCTCGTGATGAGATGTCACGTACGAAGGGACGGCGCCAGACGATTGCCGCTCACGTAACTGGAGGCCCTTCCCCGACGAGTATGACCGGCAGATCAGCGAGTGCTTGCGTACGTAGCCAGGTCGGTGCAGAACTGGCGGGTCTCACCTGCCGGAGGCCGAAAATCGACGACCACCAGCGATGGGCGCCAGATCTCGAGGACGCCACGTGCCGACACGCTGTCCGAGACCAGGTGGGTCGCGAACCCGGCTGTCGCGAGGATCGCATCGAGGTGATCGCCTCGGTGCGGAGCTCCGTTCATAATCAAGACGAGGTCGCGCCGAAGCTGGTACGGGCTGCCGGCCGAGCAGACTCATGGCCGCCTGATCGCTCCCGGCGCTACACGGCTGGATGGACCTATCCTTTCCAGGTGCCCACCGCGTCGAACGTCATCGGCACGTCGACGAGGATCAGTTCGCTCTGGTCGCGGGCCAGGATCTGAAGGCTGGGCTGGTTCGTCACCTTTGCGGCGTCCCCGGTTTCGACATCCTGGTCATCGAACGAGGCGGCGCCGCCGATCAGATACGCGTATACGCCACGTCCGGCGCCGATCTCGTGGGTGACCCCAATCCCGGGTGCGAGCGACGCCACGTAGACGGTGGCGTCCTGGTGCACCTTGACGACATCGTCACCCTCTGGCCCGATCACCTTGAGTAGCCTGTTGGTCCGGTCCGCGACGGTGAAGACCCGTTGCTCCACCTCGGGCTTCAGCCCGGCCGTGTCGGGAAGGATCCAGATCTGGATGAAGCGCATCGGCTCGGTCTTCGAGGCGTTCATCTCCGAATGCAGAGCTCCGGACCCCAGACTCATGCGCTGGACCGAGCCGGCCGACAGCGGGCCGAACGGGCCACCGCGATTGTCCTTGTGGCCGAATGTGCCTTCGACGACGTAGGTCAGCCCCTCAACGTCGCGATGCGGGTGGAGAGGCCAGACCGCGCCCGGGATCAGCCGGTCGTCGTTGAAGACCCGCAGCGCACCGAAGCTGTCGTTCTCAGGGTCTTGATACTGGTCGAACGAGAAGTGCCAGCGCGCGTGGAACCAACCACCCTCGATCTCATAGATCTCACGGTCACGACGGATCTGCAGCATGGTGGACTCCTGTTACCGAGTACCTGATCGTCTTGCGGCACGGGCAGGGCTACTGGACTGTCGCCTTGGCCGGGGGTGGGCGTAGCCGCCCTACGTCGCCGCCAGCGGCCAGTCCGGGTTGACCGGCAGCAGCGGTGGGCCGAGCGTCTAGCGATCACCGGCCCCCTGTACTGCCATCCTGGCATCGTCCAGATCGCGCGTCGCCCACCCACGGTCTGATGCCAACCGTACCTTTGGTGGAGACGATCGCACGTTCGCGAGGTGCGACGAGCTGCTGTTCACGGATCCGGTCAGGCCACGCTACGTTCGTGTCCAGTCCACCGCTCCAAGAGCGAGCAGCGCTTCACGCCGGGCTTGAGTGACGCCGGTGAGTCCGGCAATATCCAGGAGCTCATAGACGCGGTCCCGCCTCAGCGTGTGGAGCATGCTTTCATGCTCCACATCCCAGATCACAATTGTCCCGTCAAGACCCCCAGGCAGTCTCCGCTGCGCGTGTCCCACAGGCGGGCGGTCGCGTCAAAGCTGGCGCTGGCAAGGAGCCGTCCATCGCTGCTCAGGGCCAGCCCCCAGATTGGACTGGTGTGACCTGTGAGCACCGCGCGTGCACTCCGCATCGGCACATCCCACAGTGTGATGACGCCCGCGACTCCACCACTCGCAAGCAAGCGTCCATCGCGACTGATGGCCATCCCCCACTCAGGACCGGTCTGTGCATCCAGCACCGCGACGACATTGCCGGTTTCGAGTCGATCCCCGGCTTCGGTTAGCGCAACGCTCCACGCGCCGCTGGTGTGGCCGGGCAGCGTCGCGATGAGTTGTCCAGTATCAACCTGCCAGACACGGACGTGACATCCACAGTTCAGGAGGTGGCCGGCCAGGCCGCGCGTTCATTCGCGCAGTTCGCACGGGACTATGCACCCGCATTCTCCTAAACGCAGGGGCCGCCCCGATCGTCGATCCCCAGAAGCTCCCGCTGGCGAGCGCACCTCAGCCGTGCGTGTGATTGGACACTTGCTTTCTTTGGGAGTCTATGTTGAAGTCGTCGTCTCCTGTGCTGGGTCCGAGTCCTTACCACGCGCGCCGCGCTTCGCTCGACGACGGGTGGGGTGTGCTGCTTGTGCCGTTATGACCGCCGCAGTCTGCTCATCAGCGTCAGCCTGAGCACCGGTCGTGGCCTGCTGCTCATACTCGGTCCGCGCCTCGGCCAGCAGATCCTCGAGCTCCTCTCGGAATAGACCGATCATCATCTGGACCTTATCGCTCGTCACGATCCAGGTCTTCATTCCGCGCTTCAGAGCTTTTCGCGCCAGGCTCTCAGTCATGTGAGTCTCCGGGGCATTGTGGTGTTGTGGTGTGACGGCTGAGCAAGAGAGATCGTGCCTCGCGATACACCAGAATCGGGATGAACGAGGTGACTTGCGCGTCCTTGTAACGCGCTGCGCACTGTTCGACGATCCGTTGAATCTGCGCACGAGAATGCAGTGATTCCAGCTCCGAGACGAGCCGCTCGATCTGCGTATCGAGGGCTGCGTCAAGCTAGGACGCTGCCATGAAGTCCTCCAGAGTCCCGATCACGGGAATAATGCTTTCGATTGGGACGGATCCACGCCACGCGTCGCACACGCGATGGCTGCCTCTCGCCCGGTGGCGGCCTCCGGATTGTCGTTGTAAGGGCGGCAGGTGAAATCCAAAAGACTCGACGCGCCAGCGCGCTCACGGCGGCGCGGATGGTGCGAGAACCCCGAGGGATCACTCTACGGCTGACGTCTCGAGGCTGCATGCTCCATAGTGGCGTACCTTCGGCCCAGCGTGGCCCGGGTTGTCGCGGGGCTGCCAGTGCCCGATCACCCTCGCCAGCGATCCAGTTGAGACAAAGCCTGAAGGCAGGCCGGTCTACGTGATGGTCAAGGAGGCCAATCGGCGGATGATCGCCCCCGGTCAGGACAAGCCGGTCAAGGAGCCGTCGCTCCCAGGCCGCTCAGAGGGAGTCGCCTCTCTATGGGTCGATTCTGCCGACGCCTCGACCGGTCTCAGGTCTTGCAAGGAGGAGCATCATGAGCAGCCCGCCAACCATCCTGGTCACCGGCGCCACCGGCCAGCAGGGCGGAGCCCTGGCCCGACTGCTGCTGGCGCAGGGCCGTCGCGTGCGGGCGTTGACTCGCAAGATCGACTCGCCGGCCGCGAACGAGCTGCGCAGTCGCGGAGCTGAGCTGGCCGTTGGCGACTTCGACGACCGGGCCTCGCTCGAGCGTGCGATGCACGGCGTCGACGCCGTGTACCTGATGGCTACGCCGTTCGGGGCCGGAATCGACGCCGAGATCCGACAGGGCACGACGGCGGCCGACGTCGCCGCGGAGGCGGAGGTCCGACACCTGGTCTACTCGTCGGTGAGCGACGCCGATCGTCAGACCGGGATCCCGCACTTCGACAGCAAGTACGCGATCGAGCAGCACATCCGGGGTCTCGGCATCCCGCACACCATTATCGCCCCGGCCTACTTCATGGAGAATCTCGACCTGCGCGGCGTCAGTACGGGCCGACTGGTGTTGCCGTTGTCCGCGTCACGCACGCTGCAGCAGACCGCCGTGGAGGATATCGCCGGCTTCGCGGCCCTGGTGCTCGAACGCCGGGAGTCGTTTCTCGGCGCGCGCGTCAACTTCGCCTCGGATGAGGTGACCGGACTCGAGATGGCGGAGGTTCTCTCTCGTGTGACCGGGCGTGCCGTCGAGTATGAGGAAGTACCGCTTCAGGCCGTGCGGGCCCGGAGCGAAGACCTGGCGTCGATGTTCGAGTGGTTCGATCGCGTCGGCTACAGCGCGGATATCCCGACTCTGCGTCGCGAGTATCCCGACGTCGGCTGGCACTCGTTCGAGGCGTGGGCTCGGGCTCACGCCGTGAGCATGATGGGGACCGACTCGGCTCGGTGACGACCCGAGTCGTTCAAGAAGACGATGAGACTGAGAACGCGACCTGATCATCCCTCGACGTCATGGTGAGTTCGGAGTCTCCACCCGTCAGTGATCGGCGACCGAGCGACGGGCGAGGTGGGCCTGGAGCATCCAACGCTGCTTCTCGATGCCGCGCACCACCTCGATGTAGACGTCCTGCGTGGCAGGCTCATTCGCGGTCGTGTCCATCGCCTGCCGGAGGTCGCCGTCGAGGACGTCGATCCGCTCGACGAGCGCTTCGAGCAGGTGCTGTTGACACCGCTCCTCCAGTGGGAAGGCCGGCAAGCTGCTCTGATCCACGGCGGCCTGGATCGTTCCACGGGCGGTCCCGCCGAGGGCGACGGCTCGCTCGGCCACCACGTCCACGTACTCGCGCGTCAGGTCCGCGAACTGATCGAACAGCTCGTGCAGCTGGGAGAAGTCGCTGCCGACGACGTTCCAGTGCGCCTGCTTATAGGCGGTCGCCAGGTCGGTGAGGGTAGCCAGGCTGCGATTGAGGCCGACCACGAGCATCGCGCGACGCTCGTGGTCCAGGCCCGGGACGGCACGGTTAACGATGGTCGTTCCGGTCATGGTGGTTCTCCTTGCCCGAGCTCCCTCGGGGGTGCTGTACGAGGCCGGCTGCGCCTCATGAGCACTTCAGCCGGCCCCGACTCGACGGCGGGCCTCAGGCCCGAATGAACGCAAGCAGATCGGCGTTGAGCTGGTTCTTGCTGGTGTCTCCGAGTCCGTGTGAGCCGCCGGGGTAGATCTTCAGCGTTGAGCCCTTCACGAGCTTCGACGACAGCATCGCCGACGCGCCAATCGGCACGACCTGATCGTCGTCGCCGTGGACGATGAGGGTCGGGACGTCGAACCTCTTGAGGTCTTCGGTGAAGTCGGTCTCCGAGAACGCCTTGATGCAGTCGTAGCCATTCTTGTGGCCGGCCATCATGCCCTGGCTCACCCAGGTCTGGATCAGCCCCTGCGAGACCTTCGCACCCGGCCGGTTGAATCCGTAGAAAGGACCGCTCGCAAGATCCAGGAAGAGCTGCGAGCGATCGGCGAGGTACGCGGCGCGGAAGCCGTCGAACACCTCAATCGGCAGGCCGCCGGGATTGGCGTCGGTCTTGAGCATGATCGGCGGTACGGCCCCCACCAGCACGGCCTTGGCGACCCGTGACGTGCCGTGGCGGCCGATGTAGCGGGCGACCTCGCCGCCACCGGTCGAGTGCCCGACCAGGACGACATCGCGCAGGTCGAGCGCCTCGATCACTGTCGCCAGGTCGTCGGCATACGTGTCCATCTCGTTGCCGGCCCACGGCTGGCTCGATCGGCCGTGACCGCGCCGGTCGTGGGCGACGCACCGATAGCCGTTGGAGGCCAGGAAGAACATCTGCGCTTCCCAGGCATCCGAGCTGAGCGGCCAGCCGTGGCTGAAGACGACGGGCTGTCCAGCACCCCAATCCTTGAAGTAGATGACGGTGCCGTCGGCCATGGTGACGGTCGGGCCGGCGATCGATCCGCGGACGGGACTCGCTACCATCTCGCTGCTCCTTCCGGTGCGTCGGCGATCGACGGATCGCCGACGCTGGAGCCAGCATCGCAGCCCCGGTCCGATCCGGACATCCGCCGACGGGACGAGTCGAGCAGTACCTTCGGCGGATTCGTGGTCCCGAAGCGACGCGCCTCCCGCTCGGCCCTTGCGCGCGATCAGCTGCAACGGTTCGTTTCGGCGGTCTCCCGTCGACGATGGGCCATACTGAACACGCATCCGGCCGCGCCCGGTGGCATCGTGCCCAGCGCAGTGTGAGTGAAGCGTGTCCGAGGAGAGCCAGTCCATCGACGATTTTCCAGGTCTGATCCTGCGATTTCGCGGACGGATCGGTCAGACGCAACGCCAGCTCGCCGCGCAGCTTGGCGTCCATGTGCACTCCATCCAGGCCTGGGAATCAGGCACGAGCTATCCGAGCGCGACGCGCTTACAGGCGCTCATCGCCGCCATCCTCGGTGCAGGAGGCTTCACGGAGCGGCGCGAGGTCGAAGAGGCTGAGGCCCTCTGGGCGTGTGCGCTGCGGGAGGCACCCCGGCTCAACACCTCGTTCGACGCCGTGTGGTTCCAGGCCCTGCTCACGGACGGCAGGGATCGTCGCGATGGCAGCGCCTCCGTGCCCTCGGCCCAGCCGTCGCCTGCGTCAGGCGTGGCTGGCCCGCGCCGACAGTCCTGGGGCGAGGCACCCGATGTCGATGCTTTCCTTGGGCGCGCGTCCGAGCGTGAGTCGATGCGCCAGTGGATCCTGGACGAGCGCTGCCGCCTCGTCGCCGTCCTGGGCCTCGGTGGCATGGGCAAGTCGATGCTCGCGTCGCGCGTCGCGCACGACCTGGCGCCACACGTTGACTGTCTGATCTGGCGCAGCCTGGCGAACGCGCCACCGCCGGGCGCCTGGATGTCCGACGTGATCGGCATCCTTGCGCCGGAGCTCGCGACGTCGCCGGCCGGCGAGCCCGCCCAGATGGAGCGTCTCCTGGAGCTGCTGTCCAATGGGCGCACCCTGCTCATCGTCGACAACTTCGAGTCGGTCCTCCAACCGGGCGAGGCGACCGGCGCGTATCGACCCGGATTCGAGCAGTACGGTGAGCTGCTTCGGCGCCTCGGCGAGAGGCGTCACCAGAGCTGCCTGATCGTCACCAGTCGTGAGGCGCCATCGGAGCTCACGCGGCTCGGCGGCGCGGCGAGCCTCGTCCGGTCCCTGGATCTGAACGGCTTCGACGTGGAGGACGGCCGGACCTTGCTCCAGGACAAGGATCTCACGGGCGACGCCGCGGCCTGGCAGGCACTGATCGGCCGCTACGGCGGCAACGGCCTTGCCCTGAAAGTCGTCGGCGAGACGATCCGCGAGCTGTTCGACGGCGAGATCGACGCCTACCTGGACACAGTTCCGGCCGCGCAGAGCGCGATGATCGGCGGCGTCCGGCAGTTGCTCGTGGCGCAGATGGGGCGCCTGTCGGACACTGAGCGTCGGCTGATCCGGGCGTTGGCGGCCCGGCGCGAGCCGGCCAGCCTCGCGGATCTGACGACGGATCCAGGCCTGCGCGTCCAGCGAGGCGTCCTGCTGACAGCGGTTGAGGGCCTACGCCGTCGCTCATTGCTGGAGCCGGCGAAGCAGCGCGCGAGCTTCGCCCTGCAACCGGTCGTGCACGAGTACGCCACCGAGAGCCTGATCGAAGATGTTGCCCTCGAGCTGCGCAGCGGTGCATTGAACGAGCTGCTCAACACCCCGCTGGTCAGGGCGACGGCCCGGGAGTACGTGCGGCAGAGCCAGGAGCGTCTGATCGCGGCGCCACTCCTCGAGCGACTCGTCGTGACCGTCGGGGACGTCGACGGGGCCAACGAGCGCTTGCTGACGCTGCTCGCTCAACTCCGTGAGCTGACGCCCGATATGCAGGGATTCGGTCCAGGCAACCTGGTGAATCTGCTTCGCCTGTCGCGCGGCGACTTGCGCGGCGTCGATCTGTCCGAGCTGGCGATCCGCCAGGCGTACCTGCAGGAAGTCGAGGCACAGGACGCCAGCCTCGCGGGATCCCGGCTGGTGGAGGCGACCATGACCAGCGCCTTCCACTACCCCACCCAGGTCTCGACGAGCGCCGACGGCAGCCGCGTCGCCGCCGCGACGTCCACCGGCGAGGTCTACCTCTGGAGGGTCGGGGACCGGGCACTCCTGACGACGCTTCAGGGGCATGAGGGCGCCGTCTGGGGTGTCGCCCTGAGCCCGGACGGTCGACAGGTCGTCAGCGGCGGCTTCGACGGCACCGTTCGGCTCTGGGACGCGACAGGTGGCAGGCCGGTGGCGACGCTGCGCGGACACGCCGGCGGCGTGAATGGCGTCGCGCTAAGCGGTGATGGCAGCATCGTCGCGAGCGGCGGCTACGACTCGACCGTCAGAGTGTGGGACGGCGCCACCGGTCAGTCGCTGGCGACGCTGGAGGGCCACACGGCCGGTGTCAACGGCGTCGCGCTGAGCGGTGATGGCAGGATCGTCGCGAGTGGGAGCTGGGATGGCACCGTCAAGCTGTGGGAGACCGCGACGGGACGGCTCCGGTCGAGCCTTCAGGGTCATACCGGCGGTGTCTGGGGTGTCGCGCTCAGCAATGATGGCACCATCGTGGCCAGCGCCAGCTTTGACACCACCGTCAAGGTCTGGGACGTTCGGAACGGACAGCTCGTCACGACGCTGCATGGACACACCGGCGGTGTCCGTGGTGTGGCGCTCGGCGAGCACGGCCGCCTGGTGGCTAGCGGCAGCTACGACGGGACCGTCAAGCTCTGGTCTGGCGAGACCGGCCGGCTCCTGGCGACCCTCCAGGGCCACGTCGGCGGCGTCTGGGGCGTCTCGCTGACCGACGACGGCGCGCTGGTTGCCAGTGCGAGCTACGACGGGACCGTCAAGCTGTGGGAGGCCGAGAGCAGGCAGCTGCTGGCTTCGCTCCAGGGTCAGACCGGCGGGATCTGGGGCGTGACCCTGAGCGAGGACGGCGCGCTCCTGGCGAGCGGCGGCGTGGACGGCACCGTCAAGCTCTGGCACCCCGCCACCGGCCGGGTGCTGGCGTCCCTCCACGGTCACGCCGGTGGGGTCTGGGGCGTGGCATTGAGCCGGGATGGGAAGCTCCTGGCGACCGGAAGCTTCGACGGCACGGTCCGACTGTGGGATCCCGAGCGGCGCCGTGCCCTTGCGACGTTGCGGGGGCATTCCGGCGGCGTTCGCGGCGTCGCCGTCAGCGGCGACGGTCGGCTGGTGGTCAGCGGAGGTTTCGACGGGACGGTCAGACTCTGGGAGGGCTCGGGCGGCAGATCGATCGCGACGCTGCCGGGGCACGCGGGCGGCGTCTGGGGTGTGGCCGTCAGCGACGATGGTCTGCTGGTGGCGAGCGGCGGCTACGACGAAGCGGTCAAGCTCTGGGAGGCGCCGAGCGGGCGCCTGATCGCCACGTTGCGCGGCCATGCCGGCGGCGTACGTGGGGTCGCGCTGAGCGGCGACCGGCGCCTCGTCGCCAGCAGCGGTGTCGACGAGACGATCCGAATCTGGGAGACGGAGGGTGGGCGGCTGCTCCTGACCGTACCTGGCCACGCTGGCGGCGCCCTGGACGTCGCGTTGAGTCGGGACGGTCGCCTGGTAGCAAGTGGAAGCGAAGATGGGATCGTCCGCCTGTGGGACGTCGAGCGGGGAGCGCTCGTCGCCGAGATGCGGGGGCACACCGGTCAGGTGTACGGCGTGCTGCTCACGGGGACGGACCAAGTCATCAGTGGCAGCATCGACGGGACGATTCGATTCTGGGAGGCGGCCGACGGCACGCCCGTACGCACGCTGCGAGCCGACCGGCGCTACGAGCGAATGGATATCACCGGCCTGACCGGCGTGACCGAAGCCCAGCGAGCGGAGATGCTGGCGCTCGGCGCGGTGGAACGGAGCAGCGCCAGCTGATCGACCCAACGGACATCTCAGCTCGCTTTGGCGAGATAGCCGGCGCCGCGAGCCTGGTCGAGCAGGACCTGCTGGAGGCGTCGGCGACCGCGCGAGAGGCGCGAGGCCACGGTTCCGGGCGGGATGGCGAGCGACGTCGCGATGCTCCCGTACGGCGTCTCCTCGACGTCTGCGAGGACGACAACCTGGCGGAGATGGGACGGCAGTCCTTCGATCGCGACGCGGATCGACGCCACGCTCAGGTCGTCGACGACGGACGCCTCGACGTCGGAGGAGGCCGATGCGTAGGCAGGATCACGATCCGGAGCTCCCGCATCGATCTCGTCGATCGACACCGTTGGCAGGGCCCCGGCCCGTCGCCGGTGGTTGCTGATCCAGACGTTGCGCATGATGGAGGCGAGCCAGGCTCCCATGTTCGTGCCCGGCTGGAAGTGCCCGAGCTTGCGATACGCGCGTTCGAGCGTATCCTGGACGAGGTCCTGCGCCGCGTCCTGATCGCGCGTCAGGCGGAACGCTCGACGATGGAGCGTCGGCAGCTCCGTACGCAGATGGTCCTCAAACGCGTCTGCGACGTCCACGTCGCTGTCGACGAAGGCGGTCGCGAGCGCGGCCTGCCGCGGTCGCCAGCCAGGTTGCGGTCTCTCGTTCACGATGCCCTCAGATGATGGAGTTGCCGTTCCGGCGACCGGGGCCTCACGCGTCAGGACATCAGCGGGTTGACGCCGATCGACGTGAGGCAGACCGGGGCGAAATCGAACGGGGAGAGCACGACGTTCGGCGACGGCGTCTCACGCGGCCTTGAGCGCTCCCGCGCTCGGATCGGGGCGAGCCGCGTGCGCCACGAGGTCACCGCACGATGCGCCGGCCGGCTCGTGCTCCAGGCGTCTCCGCTCGACGAGCCACCGCAGGAACGAGAGGCGAGCCATATCGGGCTCACGGGGTGGCTCGACGAACATCTGGAGATTGCCGTCGTACTGTCTGAGTCGGGCGTCCATGGCGTTCATCCTCCCTCTGGTGTCGCGCTGTATGACCAGCATGACATCGTTGGCGGCGCTTGCCATCGGGCGAGAGGAGGATGACGGTCATACTTTTGGGGGGCCATCGCGGATGCGGACGTCGGTCAGCCGCAGAGCGGTCCGACGCCAGTCCTGAGCCAACGGGGTTGGCGCGCGGGCAGGTTACGTCGTCCCAGCGGCCCGATCCACGGCGCCCAGGACCAGAAGCGCGTCGCGCTGGGCCTCGGTGAGGCCGGTGAGGCCGGTGATGTCGAGGCGCTCGTAGCGCCGATCGGCGAGCAGCGTGTGACGGACCTGACCGGTGTCGGTTTCCCAAACTCGGACCGTTCCGTCAACTCCTGCACTGACCGCGACCAGTCCGTTCGCGCTGAGCCCCGCGCCGGTGACTCTGCCGTCATGCCCCGTCCACGTGGAGATCAGCGCGCCGGCCTCGACGTCCCACATCTTGACGGTACCGTCAAAGCTGGCGCTCACCAGGCGCCGCGCATCGTCGCTCAGGGCGATACCCCAGACCGAGTCAGCGTGCCCGATCAGCGTCGCCAATAGACGTCCGGTCTCCACCGCCCAGATCCCGATGGTCCTGTCATCGCTGCTGCTCGCCACGAGACGGTTGTCCACGCTGAGTGCCACACCCCAGATGCCGCCGGTGTGCCCCTCGAAGGACGCCAACAGCTGGCCGCTCTCGACGTCCCAGAGCTTGACCGTCTTGTCTTCACTCCCGCTCACCAGGAGACGGCCGTCGACGCTCAGCTTGACCTCGCGAACACCGCTCCCGTGCCCCTCCAGGGTCTGAAGCAGCCGTCCGCCCTCAGCCGACCAGACGCGAATCGACCCGTCGTAGCTGCCGGCGGCGATACGACTTCCGTCGGCGCTCAGCGCGATGCCCCAGGCGCCCCCGACCGGCCCGGACATGGTCAGGACCGTCCGCCCTCGGTCTACGTCCCAGACGTTGATGATCCCGTCGTAGCTGCCGCTCACGGCGAGCCGGCCGTCAGGACTGATCGCCACGTCACGCACACCAGTGGCGTGCCCGGTCAAGGTCCGCAGCAGGCGCCCGGACTCGGCGTCCCACACTCTCACCGGCCCTTCGAAGCTGCTGCTGACAATGCGGCGCCCATCCCCGCTCAAGCTGACACTTCTCGTCGATCGGTTGTAGCCCTGGAGATTTGCCAGGGTCATACCGGTCGTCGTCTCCCAGAGCCTGACCGAGCCGTCAAAGCTCCCGCTCACGACCAGGCTGCTATCGCCGCTGAGGGCCACGGAGTACACCAGCCCGAGGTGCCCCCGTAGGGTCGTCACGAGGCGACCGCTGCCGACATCCCAGATCCGGATGGCGTTGTCGAAGCTCCCGCTGGCCACGATCCGACCATCGCCGCTCAGAGCCACGCTTCTGATGCCGACGGAGCTCCCCTCCAGGGTCTGGAGCATCCGCCCGGTCTCAGTCTCCCAGACCCGGACCATGCCGTCGTAGCTGCCGCTCACCGCCAGGCGACCGTCCTGACTGAGGGAGACGCCGAGAATACCGCTGGTATGCCCTTCCAGGGACCGCAGGAGCTTTCCGCCTGGCGCATCCCAGAGCCGAACAACGCCATCGCTGCTGCCGCTCGCGAGCAGGTGCCCGTCATCACTCAGCGCCACTCCCCAGACGCCGCCCTCGTGCTCCGGCAGCGTGACGAGGAGTCGCTCGGTAGCCGCGTCCCACAGTTTGACCGTTCCGTCCTGACCGCCGCTGGCCACCAGACTGCCGTCACCATTGAGGGAGACGGCAAAGACGAGTCCCTCGTGACCTCGCAGGAGCGCGAGGTTCCGACCGGTGCCGACCTCCCACAGTTGAACGGTCCCATCGAAGCTGCAGCTGGCGACCAGGCGGTTGTCCCGGCTCAGCGCCACACCACGGACAGCGGCTTTGTGGCCGGGGAACGTCGCGAGCAGCATGCGATCGGCCACGCGCCAGACGCAGACCTCGCCGGCGGAGGTGCCGGCCGCCAGATACGTGCCGTCCGAGCTCAGCGTGACGGACGTGGGATACTTGAACGCGTCGGCGAGCACCACTTCTGAGAGGTGAGACTCGGCCAGACTGGCGTCCTGCGCTTCGACACCCTGCAAGAAGGCCTGCCGGATCTCCAGCCTGGAGAGATCGATCTGTCGCAGGTTGCCTCGGGACAGCCGCAGCAGGTTCACCAGGTTGCCCGGCCCATAGCCCTGTTCGCCGGATCGCCGGGCACGAAGTTGATCGAGCAATTCCAGCAGACGTCTCTCGACGCGTTCCGAGCTACCCTCCGTTGCGACGAGCTGATTGAGCAACGGCGCTGCGATCAGGCGCTCCTGGCCGCGCCGGACGTAGTCACGGGCCGTCGCGTTCACGAGCGGGTGGGCAAGCAGATGGTCGAGGTGGCCGGTCCTGATCTCTTCGGCGACCTCTTCGATCAACTGCTCAGTCACGTACTCCAGGACGACGGGATGCAGGGTGAACCTGGCTTCCCGTTCGCCCCGCTCCAACAACGAGCGACGACGCAGTCCCTCGATCGCCTCGAGTGCCGCTGCTCTCCCGGTGTGCGGGCCGAGCTCTGCTGCCAGCTCCACGAACCTCACCGGCTCACGCTGAATGGCCAGCCAGCGCAGCAGGTAACGCTCCGGCTCTGATAACCGCCGCATCTGACCGGCGAGGACCTGACGCAAGCCGCCGATCATCAGCCCCGGCGTCGAAACCGCGAACTCGAGGTAGGTCGAGATCGAGCCGCCGAACAGGTCGCGGATCGTCTCCCCCGTCACTTTGAGCGCTAGCCCGTTGCCCCCGCAGCCGAGGATCAGCGCCTGCCAGTCCGTGGCGTCCCCGTCGAGCCCCTTGTCGGTCAACAGGTCCTGCCCGTCTTCGACGCCGAAACCTGCCAGGTTCAGCGACCGAACCGGACTGCGTTCACCACGCATCACGTCGAGCTGGGCGGGCGCTTCGCGACTCGTCAAGACGAGGCAGCTTTGATGAGGAACCTCGCCGAGCTGACGGAGCAGACTGGCGTAGCCGTCGTTGCCGGCTGAAGCATCGCGCTCGTCCGCGCCGGCCATCAGCACGGTCTCGAAATTGTCGAGAACGAGGAGGCACCGCGACCGAGTCAACAGCTCGAGCAGGCGAATGGCCTGGGCGGCTACCCCGGACGTGGGCACGTCATCCGGGGCCAGGAACGCGAGGGCCGCAGCCAGCCACTCGCCGAAGGCGGGCGCATCCCGCAAGCTACGCCAGTAGACAAGCTCGAAGTGTGGCGCGACCTCATGGGTGAGACGAGCAGCCAGCAGCGTCTTCCCGATGCCGGCCAGCCCGTACAGTCCGACGATACGGCACCGGTCGTCGAGCACCCAGCGGCGCAACCGCCCGCACTCCTCAACGCGCCCCACGAAACTCGCGACGTCCGGCGCCTCGCCCCAGGAATGCCGACGGGGCTCGAATGCTCGCACGTCGGCGACTGCGGCCTCGACCGTTGTGCTCGGGCGCTCTGTCGCCCGAGTTGGGAGCAACAGCGTATCGAACCAGGTGCGGTCGAACGGGGTCCGCAGCCGGGACGACTCGTGCATCGCCGCCGACCAGAGCGCCGACGCCTCCGCGACCTCACTGCCCGGCGTGAACCCGCCGGCCTGCACGGCCGCGGCGATCAATGCGCGCAGGCTCGCGGCACCGGGGTAGCTCGTGCCGGCTTCCCAGGCCTGGATCGAGTGGGCGTGCACGTCCAGGCGCGACGCAAGCTCACGCTGGGTGAGCCCGATCCGTCCTCGGAGCTGCAGGAGCAGGCCACGAAAGCTGTCCCCAGAGCCGCCACCTGATGCGGACATCAAGACGCCCCTCACAGGCATCCCGAGGACGACAACGCTGACGCCAACTGCTGGCACGCCCAATCTGAGTGTAGTCCGTGCGCGAGACGCGCCTCTAGCTCTCGCGGTCCCGACGGCCGTCATCTTCCCACCGGGAATTGAACGCAGCGAGCCCAGCGATGCCCAGCGACACCCAATCAGCAGACACAGGAAAGGCCAGGACGGATCGTCCAACCCGGCGTACGGTAGAGACAGGCAGCCTTGTGGCTCGCGAGCGGCGAGGGAGGACCCACCATGATGAGCACGACCTCTGCACCCGATCGCATCACCGATGCGGCGCGGGACCAGGTGTCCGCCACTGAGCCCGTGCAGATCGCCGAGCTGCGCACCGATCGTCGGGGCTTCAGAACACGCGTCCTGATCGCAAGCCCGCAGCCGATCGCCCGGCACGGCCTGCGTGCGCTTCTGACCGATACCGCCGATTTCGACGTGGTCGGCGAAACCGAGAGCGCCGCCGATGCCGTCAGGCTTGCCCGACAGCTCCGGCCCGACGTGGTCGCGATCGATCTGCTGATGCCCGACGTCAACGGCATCACGGCGACCCGGACGATTCGTGCGGAGATCCCAAACACGTACGTCGTCGTGATGGCCGGCATCGACGAGGACGCACCGGCTTTCGAGGCGATGAGGGCCGGGGCGAGTGCCTACCTGACGAAGGAGGCGCAGACGGACACGGTCCTGCGCACAATTCGCGGCGCCGGGTCCGGTCAGGTGGCACTCTCGTCACAGGCAGCGGCGCGGCTGGTGCGCATGGTCGGTCGCCACGACGTGATCTCGGAGCGTGAGTCCGAGGTCATGCGGCTGGTGGCCCGGGGAAAGGCGAACAAGCAGATCGCCCGGGAGCTCAACATCGCCCAGTCCACCGTCAAGTCCCATATCGGCAGCCTGCTGAGCAAGCTTGGTCTGCTCAGTCGTACTCAGCTAGCGCTCTACGCGGCCAGGACGGGACTCGTCAGCCTCGAGCTTCTTGACACTGCGCCGACGATGCTCCCGGCGATCGCGACGGGATAGAACTGCCGCGTCGGTTACGTGACGCCCCAGGATGCCATCAGCGCGCTGGCACTCGGGCCGAACACCTCGTCAGCGCGGAGCGTCCGGAGGATGTCGACACAGGCCGTCACGGGGCCGGCTCGCTGAAGCGAGGTATAGGCGTTGTAGCGAAGCTCGGTCGGCTCGCACTCCGCCGCTGCCAACGTCCCGAGCGCGCTCAGCACGCCCTCCGCGTCGACAAAGTCCCCGAGCACGATGGCCGCCCGCAGCCGGATCTGGCTGTCCGATTGGGGCGCCAGGGCTGTCAGGCCGGCGCGTGCCGCCAGCACGCGATCGCTCGGACTCTGGGCCGTCTCGCGGAGACGCGAGAGCGCCTCCGACCGCACATCCAGCGGTTCGTCCGTATCCGCGACGATGGCGACCAGAAACCTCACGACCCGCGGATCGGGGAGACGCCCGAGATCCAGGAGCACGTCGAGCTTCCAGAGCGATTGATTGCGCTTGCCACGCGATCCGAATGCTTGAATACGGTTGTCTACCTCGTCCACGGCTCGCCTTCCGCTAAGCCGATGTCCGGGGAGACGCTCGTCATTGCCATGATGAGTCTGTTCCTCTCGTCGCCGATCGACGGGATGTAGCTCTCCTCTCAGATTAACGCGACGCGGCGCCAGCGTCCTGGGTCTGGCTGGGTCTGTCGCTGGGCGTGACTGGGTCTGTTCGTGCGCGCTCCAGGTGCCGAGCCTCCAGCGACGCGGCCGCCCAAGGCGACGCTCGGCGAGCTGCCCCTGGCTCGCCGGCCGGACCTCCTCACATCGTGCGCAACTGTGGGTCCTCGCTCTCGACAACGGGAAACACCCGGTGCTGCCCCCGGGTCAGGCGAACCGCAGCACGTCACTCTTGCCGACAGCTGCATCCGAGCCGAGGTGGTCGAGCGCGATCAGGCCATTCCGAGCGGCGTAGAGGGCGATCTGGGTCCGCGACGGCAGCCCGAGCTTCGAGAGGATGCCGCTGACATGCGTCTTGACCGTCGACTCCGTGATGCCGAGCTGGCGCGCTACCTGCTTATTCGCCAGGCCCCGCGCAACGAGGGACAGGACGTCGATCTCACGCTGCGAGAGGACGTCACGCCCGCCCACCAGACGGACCATCCGGGCGGCCATCTGGGCCGGCAGCGCGACCTGGCCCGCGCCTGCCCCACGAATCGTCCGCAACAGGTCGTCGATCCGGGCATCCTTGAGGAGGTACGCCGCTGCCCCGGCCCGAATCGCCTCGATTGCCGAGGTGTCCTCGTGGACGCCGGTCATGACGACGACCTGCGTGTCCCGTAGCTCCGCGCGAATCATCCTGGTCGCGGAGATGCCATCGACGGTGGGGATGGACAGGTCGATCAGGACGACGTCCGGCCGAAGCTGTCGGGCCATCTGCACCGCTTCGCCCCCATCGTCCGTCTCGCCGATCATCTGGAGATCCGGCTCGTTCGAGATGATGAGGCGCAAACCGTGCCGGACGATCGGCTGCTGATTCGCGATCAGAACGCGGACCGTGTCCCGGCCGTTCATGGTGCGGCCGCGGGGCACCGACCCGAGTCTGAAGTCCGCCATCTCTGGTGCGCCTGAGCCGTTCCGAAACCCTGGAGCAATTGCTGTGCAGGCCATTGTGTACTCCCCTCATGCGGCGCTGACGCCGGTTGGCTACTTCCCACTCTGAGCCATGGACGGCGTTTTGTCCTGGGTCTCGCTTGGTCTCTCTCCTGGTCTTCGTTCCATGTCGTTCCACGTCATTCCACACCGTGTTGCCGGGTGTCCCCACCGTGATGGCGTCTGTCGAACGAACTGTTGGCCGACTACACTCCTGGTAGGCGTGTCAGCGAGGCGTGCCACCGACGTTCGTTCGGTGCTGGCTGTGGAGAGGTCGTCATCGTGCCACCTGCCGACAATACGCCTGGCGAGAGTTTTCGCGGCCTCGTCCTCCGGCTGCACGGTCGGACTGGGCTGACTCAGCGCGAGCTGGCCAGACAGGTCGGCGTGAGCGTGAGCTCGATCCAGGGCTGGGAAGCCGGCGACAACTATCCGGGCCTGGTCAGCCTGAAGGCGCTCATCGTGGTGGGCTTGCAGGGTGGCGGTTTCACGGCCGAACGCGAGCGCGAGGAGGCACGAGCGCTCTGGGCGGCCATCCTGCGCGACGCCCCTCGATTCTCGACGCCGTTCGACAACGCCTGGTTCGAGGGGCTTCTTGCCGGTAGGCACGCGCCCGTCCAGGGCAACGATCCTGGCAGTGAGGTCACGACCAGGGCACCGCGCGTTCTGGCCGATGGGCCGAGACGTGTCTCCTGGGGGGAAGCCCCGGATGTTGGCAATTTCGTCGGTCGAACGGGCGAGCGTGCGGTGCTCAGGCAGTGGGCCTCGGACGGGCGGTGCCGGGTGGTCGCGGTCCTGGGCCTGGGTGGAATCGGGAAGACCCTTCTGGCGACCTGCGTGGCACGGGATCTGGAGTCAGCATTCGAGCACGTCTTCTGGCGCAGCCTGCGGGATGCGCCAGCGCCCGTCGACTGGTTGACCGAAGCGATCGGCTTCCTCGCTCCGAACGACGACAGCCCGCCCCAGGCGGAGTCCGCTCAGGCGACGCGGCTGCTGGAGCTGCTGCGCGATGCCCGCTGCTTGCTGATCCTGGACAATTTTGAGACGATTCTCCAGCCGGGCGGCAGCGCCGGCGAGTATCGTGCCGGCTACGAGCGGTACGGTACGCTGCTGCGCCAGGTTGCCGAAGCGTCGCACCGGAGCTGCCTGGTCATCACCAGCCGCGAGGAGCCGCCGGAGCTCGTTCCCCTGCAGGGCGAGCACGGCCCGGTTCGGGTCTGTGCTCTTACCGGTCTGCGCGTCGAGGACGGGCGTGCGTTGCTTGACGACAAGCAGCTCGACGGCGACGAGGGCGCCTGGCGGACGCTGGTCGAGCGGTACGGAGGCAACGGCCTGGCACTCAAAGTCGTCGGCGAGACGACCCGCGAGCTGTTCGGCGGCTCGATCGCCGACTACCTGGAGTTCGCGACCTCGACATCGGGTGTGGTGGTCAGCGGCGTGCGCCAGCTCCTCAGGGCCCAGGTTCAGCGCCTTTCCGGCCTGGAGCAGGAGCTGCTGCGCCGGCTCGCCGTGGCACGAGAACCGGTCGGCCTCGCCGCGCTGGCGACCGATCCCGGTTCGCGCATTGGACGGGTCGCGCTCATCGAGGCCGTCGAGGGGCTGCGACGGCGGTCGCTGCTCGAACGGATCGCGCAGGGACCGCTGTTCGGCTTGCATTCGGTCGTGCTGGAATACGTCACGGAGCGGCTTGTCGAGGACATCGCTCACGAGCTGATAATCGGCGAACCAGATCTTCTCCTCCGCCAGCCCCTGCTGAACGCAACGGGGAAGGACTACGTGCGCCGCGGTCAGGAGCGGCTGATTTGTGATCCGCTCGTCGAGCGGCTCGTCGAGGCACGCGGGAGCGCGCGTGCGGCGGAGCAGCGGCTGCTGGGCTTGCTGACCACGCTGCGCGGACTATCGATGGAAGGGCAGGGCTACGGTCCGGGTAACCTCGTGAACCTGCTGAGGCTGCTGCGCGGCGACCTGAAGGGCGCCGACCTCTCCGGGCTGGCGATCCGCCACGCCTGCCTCCAGGACGTCGACGCACAGGGAGCCAACCTGGCAACGGCCCACCTCTCGGACACGGTGCTGGGCGAGGCGTTCAGCCAGCCTACGTCGCTGACACTCAGCGCCGACGGCGCCTACCTGGCGGTCGGGACGGCCAGCGGCGAGGTCCTCCGCTGGCGGGTCGCCGACCGCGCGTTGTTGGCGACCCTGTCGGGGCACATCGGTCCGGCCTGGGGCGTGGCGCTGAGTGGGGACGGTAGGCTCCTCGCCAGCGGCGGCGTCGACGGTACGGTTCGCCTCTGGGAGGCAGAGACCGGGCGGCCGGTGGCCACACTCCTTGGGCACACCGGCGGCGTGCGTAGCGTGGCGCTGAGCGGGGACGGACGGCTGCTGGCCAGCGGCGGTCTCGATGGCGCGGTGCGGCTCTGGGACGCGGAGGTCGGAAGCCTCCTGGTCGCCCTGCACGGGCACACCGGCGAGGTCTACTCCGTGGCACTGAGCCGGGACGGCCGGCTCCTTGCCAGCAGCAGTTACGACGAGACCGCGCGGACCTGGGACACCGGAACCGGGCGGTCGCTGGCCACCATGCCCGGCCACACCGGCCTGCTCCTCGGGGTGGCGCTGAGCGGGGATGGTCGACTGGTGGCGAGCGGTAGCTTCGGTGGGGCGGTGCCGCTCTGGGAGGCAGGGACCGGGCGGCCGCTGGTCACCATCCGAGGCCACATCGGCGGGGTGCGCGGTGTGGCGTTGAGCGGGGACGGCCGGCTGGTAGCCAGCGGCGGATTCGACGGGGCGGTGCGCCTCTGGGAGGCGGAGACCGGGCGGCCGTTGACCACCATGCACGGCCACACCGGCGGCGTCCTGGGCGTGGCGCTGAGCGCGGACGGCCGGCTGGTGGCCAGTGCCAGCTTCGACGGAGCGGTCCGGCTCTGGGACGCGGAGGGTGGGCTGGCACTGGCCACCCTGCGTGGACACGTCAGCGGAGTGCGCAGCGTGGCACTGGGCCGGGACGGCCGGCTGGTGGCCAGTGCCAGCTTCGATGGGACGGTCCGGCTCTGGGACGCGGAGTCCGGGCGGGCGCTGGCCACCATGCACGGCCACACCGGGGGGGTGCGCGGCGTGTCGGTGAGTGGGGACGGCCGGTTGGTCGCCAGCGGCGGCTTCGACGCGACCGTCCGCCTCTGGGAGGCGGAGACCGGGCGGCTCCTGGCGACATTGGAAGGGCACGCGGGCGGCGTCTACGCCGTGACGCTGAGTGCGGACGGCCGGCTGGTAGTCAGCGCCAGCCTCGACGGGACGGTGCGGCTCTGGGATGTGGAGACCCGGCGGCCGCGGGCTACCCTGCTCGGGCACACCACCGGAGCCTACGCCGTGGCGCTGGGTCGGAACGACCGGCTGGTGGCCAGCGGCAGCCTCGACGGGACGGTGCGCCTCTGGGATCCGGAGACCGGGGCGCCGCTCGCCACCCTACACGGCCACACCGGCGAGGTCTACGCCGTCGCGCTGGGCCGGAATGACCGGCTCGTTGCCAGTGGGGGGCTCGACGGGACGGTCCGGCTCTGGGACGCAGAGACCGGGCGGCCGCTGGCGACCCTGCTTGGGCACACCGGCGGCGTCTACTGCGTGGCGCTGGGCGGCGACGACCGGCTGGTGATCAGCGGCGGCGCCGATGGGACGGTCCGGATCTGGGAGGTAGAGGGCGGGCGGCCGCTGGCTATCCTGCGGGGGCATGCCGGCGGGGTCTGGAGCGTCGTGTCGCGTGAGGATGGTCGGCTGATCGCCAGCAGCGGCGACGATGGGACGGTCCGGCTCTGGGATGTCAGCAGCGGCGAGGTGCGGCGCATCCTCCGTGCCGAACGGCGGTTCGAGGCACTGGACATCACGAGCCTGACCGGCATCACCGACGCTCAGCGTGGGACACTCTTCGCCCTCGGCGCCATCGAGCGGAGTGACCACGCCTCGCCAGTCAGCTAACGCCCGGTTCGATCGGCCGCCCTCCTCGCAGACCGGCATGTTCAGGGCCGCGGCTCGTCCGGTCGCATCCGCGATAGCATTTCAAGGGAGTCCATCAGCGCCGGCACCGTGAACACGCCACCCTGACGAACGCCGTTCAGGAAGAAGGTCGGGGTCTGGCTCACCCCGCTCCTGACGCCGCTGTCAAAGTCGTCGCGTACTCGGGCGGCGTAGACGTGGTCGTGAAGCTCGCGCGCGAATCGGTCGATATCGAGTCCAAGGTCACCGGCATAGCGAATCAGGTCGGCGTACTCGAGCGCCTGCTGGTGCGCGAAGAGGTAGTCGTGCATCTCCCAGAACTTGCCTTGCGCGCCGGCGGCCTCCGCGGCCTCGGCTGCGTGTTGGGCGTGTGGGTGGATCTCGATGCGCGGGAAGTTGCGGAACACGACGCGCAACCCGTCGCCGAATTGGCGCTGGAGCCCCCGCAGGAACGGGCTAGCCGACCCGCAGTACGGACACTCATAGTCGCCGTACTCCACCAGAGTGACCGGCGCATCGGCCGCCCCCCGCCAATGGTCGTTCTCCGACACCGGGACGGCGAGGTCGGTTCTGTCCGGCTCATTCACCACCTGACCTCCGGTGCACCAAACCCGAGGTGTCTGGCGTGTCCCCTCGGAGCTCGTCGCCGGGCGGTGGGTAGCCGCCTCCAGCGGCGTCCGCTCGGGCAGTTCGCGATTATGTACCGACGCTGAGGCCTGAGTCACTCCCCTACGACGGCACGAAGCGCACGACCTACGTGAGCGGAGCGAATACGTTCCTACACCTCCGCCGCGAGGGCATCTGACGAACGATTGAGTTGGCAACTACACTGCTCCTGGGCGAGGCAGCGATGCTCGCCCTTGACGATCGTCAGGTTCTGTTGTGGAGACAGCTTCAGCGTGCCACCGGCCGACGACAGGTCTGCCGAGAGCTTCCGTGGGCTCGTCCTGCACCTGCGTGGTCGGACCGGCCTGACGCAGCGCGAGCTGGCCGGACGGGTCGGCGTGAACGTCAGCTCCATCCAGGGATGGGAAGCCGGCGACAATTTCCCAGGCGTCGCGAGCCTGAAGGCGCTCATCGTGGCCAGCTTGCAGGCGGGCGGCTTCACTGCTGGGCACGAGCGGGAGGAGGCGCAGGCGCTGTGGGCAGCCGCCCTGAGCGACGCGCCGCGCTTCAGAACGCCCTTCGACGGGGCATGGTTCGAACACGTGGCCGCGGGGCGAGGGCCAGTCCAGGAAGACGTCGGGGCCACCGTCTCTGCACTGCCCGCACCGCCCATGACACCAGGTGACACACGTCGGGAGTCCTGGGGCGATGCCCCGGACATCGCCGAATTTCTCAATCGCGTGTCCGAGCGCGAGATGCTCAGGCGCTGGGTGCTCGACGAGGGGAGCCGGCTGGTTGCGGTGCTCGGACTGGGCGGGATCGGCAAGTCGCTCCTGGCGACCCGCCTCGCTCGCGACCTGGCACCGTCATTTGACCGGATCTTCTGGCGCAGCTTGCGGGACGCGCCGACACCGGGCGAGTGGCTGGCGGAGGCCCTTGGGTTCCTCGCTCCCGACGGTGCTCGCGAGTCTCGCGGCGAGGCCACGTTGCTCCGACGACTCCTGGAGCTACTCAGCGAGACCCGTTGCCTGCTGGTGCTGGACAACGTCGAAACAATCCTCCAGCCGGGTGGTCCCGTTGGGGCCTACCGGGCGGGCTACGAGCGCTACGGCACGCTGCTCCAGCAGGTCGCCGAATCCCCGCACCGGAGCTGCCTCGTCGTGACCAGCCGCGAGGAGCCGGCGGAGCTCGGGCCGCTGGTGGGCGAGCGCGGGCCGGTCCGGGCACTCGAGCTGGCCGGCTTCGGGGCCGATGATGGGCGTGCCTTGCTGGGCGACAAGCAACTCGATGGCGACGAGGGCGCCTGGCGGGCGCTGGTCGAGCGGTACGGTGGCAACGGCCTGGCGCTCAAAGTCGTCGGCGAGACGACGCGCGAGCTGTTCGGCGGCTCGATCACGGACTACCTGGAGTACACCACTACGACCTCCGGTGTGATGGTCGGCGGGGTGCGCCAGCTCCTCCGGTCCCAGGTTCAGCGTCTGTCGGACCTCGAGCAGGAGCTGCTGCGGCGGCTGGCCATCGAGCGCGAGCCGGTCGGCCTCGCCGAGCTGGTGGCGGATCTGGGCCCGCGCTTCGGGCGTGCCGCGACGCTCGGGGCGGTCGAGGGGCTGCGGCGGCGGTCGCTGCTGGAGCGGACCGAGCGAGGACAGATGTTCGGTCTGCACTCGGTCGTGCTGGAGTACGTCACCGACGAGCTCATCGAGGCCGTCGCTCACGAGCTGGCGATCGGCGAGCTGGACCTGCTCCTGCGCCAGCCTTTGCTGAAGGCCACGGCGAAGGAGTACGTGCGACGGAGTCAGGAGCGGCTGATCTGTGCTCCGCTCGTGGAGCGACTGGTCGAGAGCCGTGGGCGCACCTGGGAGGCCGAGCAGCGGCTGGTCAGCCTGCTAGACGTGCAGCGCGGGCGATCGGTGGAGGAGCAGGGCTACGGCCCGGGCAACCTCGTGAACCTGCTGCGGCTGCTGCGCGGCGACCTGAAGGGCACCGACCTGTCCGGGCTGGCCATCCGTCAGGTCTACTTGCAGGATGTCGAGGCGCAGGGCGCCAGCCTGGCCGGAGCCCACCTCTCAGAAACTGTGCTCGGCGAGGCATTCAGCTACCCGATTTCACTGGCGCTCAGCGCAGAGGGGGCCTTCGTGGCGGCCGGGACGGCCAGCGGCGAGGTCTGCTGGTGGCGCGTTGCTGATCGCACGCTCCTGTCGTCCGTGCCGGGACACGCCGCTGGGGTCTACGGGGTGGCGCTGAGCGACGATGGCCGACTGGTCGCCAGCGCGAGCGTCGATGGGACCGTGCGGCTGTGGGAGGCGGAGAGCGCGCGCCCACTGGCCACGCTGCGGGGGCACACCGGCGGGGTGCGTTGCGTGGCAGTGAGCGGGGACGGCCAGCTGGTCGCGAGCGGAGGTGTCGACGGGACGGTACGACTCTGGGCGGCAGACGGTGGTCAGCCACTTGCTACCCTGCACGGACACACCAGCGAGGTCTACTCCGTATCGCTGAGCCGAGACGGTAGGCTGCTGGCGAGTGGAAGCCTTGACGGTACGGTCCGACTGTGGGAGACGGAAACGGGGCTGTCAGCTTCAACGCTGCACGGCCACACCGGTGGGGTCTGGGACACCGCGCTGAGTGACGACGGACGGCTGGTGGTGAGCGGAGGCATTGACGGGACAGTGCGCCTCTGGGAGACAGGGAGCAGCCTGCCCCTCACGACCTTCCATGGTCACGCCGGCGTGGTCTATGGGGTGGCGCTGAGCGGCACCGGAGACCTGGTGGCCAGCGGAGGCTTTGACGGGATAGTCCGACTGTGGGAGCCGGCAGGGAGGCTGCCGCTCGCCGCCCTCCACGGCCACACCGGAGGCGTGCGCGACGTGGTGCTGAGCCGGGACGGTCGGCTGCTGGCCAGTGGCAGCTTCGACGGATCGGTCCGGCTTTGGGAACCGCAGCGAGGGCTTCCGCTCTCGGCTCTCCGCGGCCATGCCGCGGGGGTGCGGGGCGTTGCGCTGAGCGAGGATGGTCGACTGGTCGCGAGCGGATGCCTGGATGGGACAGTCCGTCTCTGGGAAGCGGGGAGTGGACGGATGCTCGCCGCCCTGCACGGCCACACCGGTGGAGTGTGGACCGTGGCGCTGAGTGGCAACGGCCGGCTCGTCGCGAGCGGCGGCTTCGACGGGACCGTGCGGCTCTGGGAGGCAGAGACCGGGCGAGCGCTGGCTACCTTGTACGGGCACGCCGGTCTGGTCTATAGCGTGGCGCTGAGCGCGGACGGCCGGCTCGTCGCGAGCGGCGGTTTCGACGAGACGGTGCGGCTCTGGGAGGCGGAGACCGGGCGAGCGCTGGCATCGCTTCACGGGCACACCGGCCTCGTCTACGGCGTGGCAATGAGTGGGGACGGCCGGCTCGTCGCCAGTGGCGGCGTCGACGGGACCGTCCGGCTCTGGGAGACGGCGAGCGGGCGTGCGCGTGCAACGTTGTACGGGCATGACGGCGTGGTCTACGGCGTGGCGCTGAGTCTTGACGGTCACCTCGTCGCCAGCGGGGGCCTGGATGGGACCGTCCGGCTCTGGGAGACGGAGAGTGGCCGGATGCTGGACACCCTGCGTGGGCATACCGGCGGGGTCTGGGGCGTGGCGCTGAGCGGAGACAACCGGCTGATCGTGAGCGGGAGCTACGACGGGACCATTCGACTCTGGGAGACAGCGAGCGAGCGGGAACTGGTCACGATCCAGGGGGACGACGCCCTGATTCTCGCCCTGGCGTTCAGCCGGGATGGCCGCCTGGTTGCCAGCGGTGGCGTGGACGGGACGGCTCGGCTCTGGGATGCATGTGCCGGCGCCTTGCGGCGCGCACTCCGTGTCGAACGGCGATACGAGGCGGTCGACATCACCGGGCTGACCGGCGTGACCGAGGCCCAGCGACAGGTGCTCCTCGCGCTCGGCGCCGTCGATCGGAGCGACCCCACGCCTCCGTCCACCTGAAGCCCGATCTGGTCGCCCTCGGTCGGCCGAGGCTCGAATCATCGCCCCGCTGATCGTCACAGCGCGCCGAGCTCGACGCGCGGCCTGACCAACCGCTCAGTCAAAGGTACGACTGTGCTCACTCCATCCGCTGATGGCAGTGACGCACGGCGCAGGCATGCTGGATGTGAGGCACGGGCCCGTGCGACAGCACCACCGGACCCTGTCACAGGAGGTGCCGTGTCGGCACCGAACCGTCATCCCGTCAGCCGCCGCGGCCTTCTTGCCGCGATGGCCGCCGTCGGCGCGGCCGCTATCGGATTCGCCCCGTCTACTCAGACTGCTGCGCTGACCGCCCGCAGGCCACGGGGCTTCCGAATTCACCTTCAGTTCGAGAGGAGATCCTCATGAGCGCATCCACCACAGCCATGGCCTCATCCACCAGCGTGAACATCGCTCGGGTGTTCTGGGAACGCCAATGGCGCATGAGTGGCATCAACTTCATCGTCCTTGTCGTCATCGCGTACGTCATCTACGGCTATCAGCCGCAGGTCGGCGCGTCGGCCGACGCAGTCGTCGCGTTCTACAACGGGGACCGCACGCGCATCCTGATCGCTTCGGTGATCGCCGGCCTGGCGGTCCTCTACCTGCTGTGGTTCGCGGCGGCGCTCAGGACCACCCTGGCAGATGCGGGGCAAGACGGTTGGGGCGCGGCGGCGACCGCCTCCAGCGCAGCGGTCGGAGGGCTGTTCCTCGTGCTCATCGCGATGGGCGCAGCTCTCGCGTACTCGATCGCCGGCTCAGGAAATGACGCGCTCACATTGGGACTGAACGACTTCACGTGGGCCGGCGTCGTCTTGACGTCGTTCCCGCGGGCGATGCTGATCATGGCCGGGACGTTCGGGCTCTGGCGGGCCGGGCTGATCTCGAACGCGCTCTTCGCAGCGGGGGTCGCAGCCGTCGTGCTCGTCTTGCTAGGCGGCACCACGTGGCTGAGCGGTGGAATCTGGGCACCAGACGGCGCCTATTCGCGGTTCGTCTCGCCCATCATCGGCCTGGTGTGGGTCCTGGTCGTGAGCCGAGTCCTGCTGACCAAGAGTCCCGCTACGCGTACCGGCTGGTGATGGCGAGTTCGACGCCATCGTCGCCGAGCCTTCTCACCGACGGGGCGGGGGCCCGACCAGTATCGGGAGTGAGCACCATGACGCTGCAATCTGAACGCCCAGTGACAGAGACAGTCGCGCCCGAGCGGTCCAGCGACGTCGAGATTGTTCTCCAGGTGAACGGGACAGAGCACCGCCTGACCGTCGACACCCGCACGACTTTGCTGAACGCCCTGCGCGAGCGCCTTCGCCAGACCGGCGCCAAGAAGGGCTGTGACCACGGCCAGTGCGGCGCCTGCACGATCCTGGTCAACGGCCGCCGCATTAACGCCTGCCTCACGCTTGCCGTCATGCACGAGGGCGACGAGATCGTGACGATCGAGGGGCTCGGGTCGCCGGATTCTCTTCATCCGCTCCAACAGGCCTTCGTCGAGCGGGACGGTTTCCAGTGCGGCTACTGCACGCCGGGCCAGATCTGCTCCGCCGTCGGCATGCTGGCCGAGGCGCAGGTCGGCTGGCCGAGCCACGTCACCGCCGACGTTGCTGCAACCGAGATTCCACTGACTGACACCGAGATCCGTGAGCGGATGAGCGGCAACATCTGCCGCTGCGCCGCCTACCCGAACATCGTGGCGGCGATCCGCGACGTCGCCGAAGGAGGCCGGCGATGAGAGCGTTCACTTACGAGCGCGCGACGGAGCCCCACGCCGCGATCGTGGCGGCGTCCAGGCCCGGTGCGAAGTTCATCAGCGGTGGCACCAACCTGCTCGACCTGATGAAGCTCGAGATCGAGCGCCCGGCCCACCTGGTCGACATCAGCCGCCTGCCGATGCGAGCGATCGAGGAGACCTCGGACGGCGGGCTGCGGGTCGGCGCACAGGCGTTGAACGCCGACGTCGCAGCCCATCGCAGCGTTCGGGCCTGCTACCCGGTCCTGTCCCAGGCGCTCCTGGCCGGCGCTTCCGGGCAGTTGCGGAACAAGGCATCGGTCGGCGGCAACCTGCTCCAGCGCACCCGCTGCCCGTACTTCTACGACACGGCCGCCGACTGCAATAAACGCACGCCCGGCTCCGGCTGCTCGGCGATCGGTGGGGTCAACCGGGTCCACGCGATCCTCGGCGCGAGCGACGCCTGCATCGCCGTCCACCCGTCGGACATGGCCGTCGCACTGGCCGTTCTGGACGCCGAGATCGAGATCCTCGACGTCGAAGGGGTCGTCCGCCTCATCCCGATCGGCGACTTCCACCGTCTGCCCGGCGACACCCCGCACGTGGAGACCGTCGTCAGGCCGTGCGATCTGATCACCGCCGTCTTGCTGCCGCCGCCGCCATCCGGTCGGCAGCTCTACCGCAAGGTCCGAGACCGGGCCTCCTACGCCTTCGCCCTGATCTCGGTCGCGGCGGTCGTCTCGACCAGCGGCGACACCGTCAATGGCGTCCGGGTGGCGTTCGGCGGCGTGGCGCACAAGCCGTGGCGGTCCTACGAGGCGGAGACAGCCCTGATCGGACGACCGGCCACGATGGCGAGCTTCCTGGCCGCTGCCGAGGCCGCGCTGGCGGGTGCCGTCGGGCATGGCCACAACAACTTCAAGATCGAGCTCGCGAAGCGAACGCTCTGCCGCACCCTGGCGCAAGCGGCACAGGTGGGCTGAGGAGACTCCGATGTCGATGATTGGACACCCCCTCGACCGCGTGGACGGCCCGCTGAAGGTCACTGGCCAGGCCACCTATACCTACGAGCGCTGGGACGTCGGCCAACCGCTCTACGGGTTCATCGTCGGCGCCACGATCGGCAAAGGCCGCATTACACGGATCGACACGACCGATGCCGAGCGATCGCCCGGTGTGCGCCTGGTCATGACCCATCAGAATGCGCCGGTTCAGGGCACGCCCGATCTGTCGGACCCCTGGGTGTACTCGCGTGCCCAGCCGGCGCTGAGCGGCCCCGAGATTCATCACTACGGCGCGCCGGTGGCGCTCGTCGTCGCCACGACCTTCGAGCAGGCCCGAGCGGCGGCCAATCTCGTCCGCGTCGAGTACGCCGTCGAGCCAGGGGAGTACGATTTCTCGACGCGTCAGGATGCGGCGTACGCCCCGCCAACGATCTTCCCCGGGTTGGTCGAGACCGATACCGCGGTGGGCGATTTCGAGGCCGCGTTCGACAATGCCGCGGTCAGGATAGACCAGCGCTACACGACGCCGTGTCAGCCGGCCCAGCCGCTGGAGCCGCACGCGTGCGTGGCGGTACCGCGCGGCGAAGACCTCGTCGCCTACGTCAGCGCCCAGACCCTCTTCGCGGCCCACAGCGCGATCACCAGCACGCTCCAGATCGACGGCTCGCGGGTTCAGGTGGTCGCTCCGTACGTCGGCGGAGGGTTCGGCTCCAAGCTGGGCATCCACGCCGAGACGATCCTGGCGGCGCTCGCGGCCCGCCAGTTGAACCAGCCGGTGAAGGTCGCGATGACCCGGCAGCAGATCTTCCAGCTCGTCGGCTCGCGGCCCACGCAGAGTCAACGCGTCCGGTTGGGGGCGCAGCGGGACGGCCGCCTGGTCGCCATCGGACACGAAGCAACGATGCACACGAACCCGCATGAGGAGCACGTCGAGGCGACCGTCGGCGCTACTCGGAGTCTCTACGCGGCGCCGAACCGGTTGACGCGGCACCGGCTGGCACCGCTCGACATCGTGCCGGGGGCAGACGTACGGGCACCGGGCGAAGCGACGGGCCCTCTCGCGCTCGAGTCGGCGATGGATGAGCTGGCCTACGCGCTAGCCATGGACCCGATCGAGCTCCGGATCCGCAACGAGCCGTCGCTCGATCCCGAGCGCGGGGTCCCATTCAGCGATCGCCGTCTGGTCGAGTGCATGCGCGAAGGGGCACGCCTGTTCGGCTGGGAGCGCCGCCCCACTCGACCCGCCAGCCGGCGCGACGGTCGGTGGCTGGTGGGCTGCGGTATGGCGGCCGCCATGCGTCTGCACTACCAGGCCGCAACGAAGGTGCGAGTCCGGCTGGGCCCGGATGGGATCGCCGTCGTCCAGTCGGACATGACCGACATCGGGACCGGAACCTACACCATCCTGACCCAGGTCGCCGCCGAGCGTCTCGACCTGCCGATCGATCGGGTGAGAGTCGAGCTGGGACGCTCGGACTTTCCCGTCAGCGGGGGCTCCGGCGGCTCGTGGGGAGCCGCCAACTCGGGCAACGCGCTTTACCGTGCGTGCGAAGTGCTGCTCGAGAAGCTGCGCGCCGCGGACGGACGCGTTCCCGCCGAGGGGCTGGAGGCGGAGGGCGAGATCGGCGGCGCGTTCGAAGATCCGAACTACCGCGACTACTCGATCCATACCTATGGGGCTCACTTCGCCGAAGTCGGGGTCGACGTCGATACGGCCGAGATCCGTCTTCGGCGAATGCTGGGCGTGTTCGCGGCCGGCCGCATCCTGAACGCCAAGACGGCGCGCTCCCAGCTGATCGGCGGCGTGACCTGGGGGGTGAGCGCGGCCCTGCACGAGGAGGCGGTCGTCGACACGCGCACCGGCGCGTTCGTCAACCGTGATCTGGCCGAGTACCTGGTGCCGGTGCACGCCGACATCCCGAACATCGACGCCGTCGTGCTCGACGGGTTCGACGATAGGGCCAACCCCCTCGGCGTCAAAGGCATCGGCGAGCTGGGTATTTGCGGGGCCGGAGCAGCCGTCGCGAACGCGGTGTTCAACGCCACCGGCGTACGTGTCCGCGATTACCCGATCACGCTCGACAAGGTGCTGCCCAGCTTGCCGCCCCCGGAGGTCTGAGGCTCCGGCAAGGCAGCGTCCGGAAGCGCTCCATCAAAGGTACGACTGCGCTCATTCCAGTTGCCGATGACAGGCGCTCGTGGCGCTCCCATGCTGGAGAGGTGACGGGAGCCGGAGGAAGCAATGAGCATGGAGCGGAACAGGCGCCAGGTGACGCCGGACAGTGACGGCACCGGAGCGGGATCAGGCGGGTTTCGGGATCTCGTGCGGCAGGCGTTGGGCGGCGGTACGCCGGAGCCGCGCACGCAGGCCGGTGCCGGCGATCAAGCCAACAGGAACGACACCGGGGATCAGCAGCGAGGCTGGCGGCTGCCGTTCTGGCTGGTCATCCTGCTGCTCCTCGCGGTGAACTACGTCGTGGGCGCGCTGTTCATGCCGGGTCAGCCCGCCCGGACGGAGGTGCCGTACACGCTGTTCCGCCAACAGGTCACAGCGGGCAACGTGGCCGAGATCGTCAGCCGGGGCGACACCATTCAGGGGACATTCAAACAGGCCGTCACCTACACGCCGGACGGCGGTCAGCCGACGACCAGTACGCAGTTCAGCACGGTGCGGCCGGCCTTCGCCGACCCGGGTCTCGAGGGCGAGCTGTTCAACCAGGGGGTGACCATCAACGCCCGCGCGCTCGACCAGCCGCAGAACCCATTGCTGTCGCTGCTGATCAGCTTCGGTCCGGCCATCCTCCTGATCGCCGGCTTCCTCTGGCTATCGCGGAGAGCCGGGGTTGGTCGGCGCTGATCTGCGGAACCTGGTGAACGAGGCCGCGCTCCAGGCGGCTCGACGGGGCGCCGACGCCGTCCACCAGGTTGACTTCCA
>Ga0075430_100000381_pt1 | contig 32603 bp, 22 predicted proteins | sample RhiMetdeltSRZDD4_FD_75294 | JGI IMG/M metagenome (GOLD analysis project Ga0075430, IMG submission 75294) | Populus rhizosphere microbial communities from Tennessee, USA - Rhizosphere MetaG P. deltoides SRZDD4 | ecosystem: Host-associated > Plants > Roots > Rhizosphere > Soil | place: USA... | reverse complement strand
CGACGGCGCCACCGGCATAGCTGAAGCCGACGCTGTAGGGAGCACCGGTGCCGGCGGTGAGGATGCCCGACAGCTGCCAGTCGTTCACGATTGCTGCGAGCACGCGCTGTGCGCCGTCCCCGGGCGACATCTTCGGGAGGTCCCACACCATGTTGCCCTTGATGATGTGGCGCTGCAGCCCTTGATCCTTCATCAGCTCGTCCTGCGCCGCCTGATCCGCGCGGATCGAGTACGAGCCGTCGCCATGGTGATCGAGCCGGACCGGGTTGCCGGCGTTACCGGTGTTCGACAGGCCGAGCGTGTAGTTGACGCCCAGTGAGAAGCCGTTCCGGAAACGCCGGTTGAAGGATGTCTGAATCGAGTGATAGGTGTTCTCGCCGATGCCCCAGTTCTGCTGGATCGCGCCCAGTCCACGATACGCCCGCAGGAGATCGACCGACTGTGCAGAGCCGCCCGGCGTGGCGCTGGCTGCGACCGTGGTGTCCTGCGCCGTGGCTGTGTACGCCGTGCCGAAGTCCACCGCGTTGATGTCGACGTTCTGCAGCAGGTTGAAGCCGTGCTGCCCGACGTACGAGACATCGCCCGAGAGCGACCACGGGAGCGCGAACTGTACTCCTCCGTTCCACTGATAGGAGGACGGCAGCTTCGAGTCGTACTTGAAGACGACCATGAACGGTGGGCCTTGCGTGGTCAGGCCGCCGCTGCCCAGGCTCTGGAGCTGTGAGTAGCGCACGGTGGTTGCCGTGGAGAACGGCGGGTTCCCGACCTGTGAGAACACCGAATTGCCGTTCGGCCGATCGAAGAACAGCCCGAAGCCGCCGCGCAACACGAAACGCTGCGAGCCGGTGATGTCGTACGCCCCGCCGAACCGCGGCGCGTAGCCGATCGCCGGCCATTCATAGTTGTATTTCGAGATGCCGTCGCCGGCCTTGACGATGCCGTTGAGCGCGTCGCCGGTGTTGGGCACCAGCTGGCCGATCGCGAGCGTGGTGTTCGGGCCGAGCAGTTGCCCGGTGACTGGATTCCTGGCCTGACGGTTTGTGCCGGAACAGGGGCTCGCCCCGACGCAGCCGGGTACGTAGAGCGCGGGCGCCGCGCCCGGCGACCACCGCTCCGGGAAGAAGTTCGACGCCTGCAGGTACTGGTCGTACTGCGGGCGCTGATTCACGAAGCGCAGGCCGTAGTCGAGCGTCAGCTTGGAATTCACCTTCCAGTTGTCCTGCACGTACCAGTCGACCTGGTCGTAGAGGAAGCTGCCTTCCACGAACTTCGACTGCTGCTGGTAGTTGGTGAAGACGCCGAGCAGGGCGTTGGCGTAGCCGAAGCCCGTGTCGAGCGGGTTGGCGGTGTCGTTGGCGAAGCTGATGTTGCCCTGGAACGACGCGCCGCCGCCGGCGCCGAGGTTCTGCGCCTTGTAGCTGTGATTGAGGTAGAACCCGGCCTTGATCGTGTGGCGCTCCCACACCTTGGTCAGGCTGATCGAGAAGTCCTGGGTGCGGTTCACGTTCATGAACCCCGGGAAGCCGAGATTCGGGGGCGCGTTGGCCACGCGGTTGCCCCACGCGAACGTGGGCGGCAGCAGGATCCGGCCGTCCTGAAAGTACGGCGTGCCCGACGCTTCGAGCGGCTTGACTTCGTAGTAACGCGGATCGATCACGCCGGCTTCCGGGAACAGCAGCGGCAGATCTCCGAGGCCGGCATTGAAGCGGTTGGAGACCGGCGAGATGATCATCGACCCGAGCTGGTTCTGCACCCAGCCGTACGTGGCTTCGAGGAATGTCGTCGCGTTCAGGGTGAGGTTGTTGGTGACCGAAATCGTCCCGATCCACGGATACGGCTCGACGTAATCGTTGAAGCCCGGGATTCGTGCGGTCACGCCAGGCGCCGCCGCGCCGCCGATCGAGTTCACCTCGTGGCTGCGCATCTGGCCGGCATACTTGCCGGTGATCCGCCAGGCGCTTTTCGGCTGGTAGTCGAGGCGCAGCGCCGGCTGCTGGATCAGCGTGTTCACCGTCGGCAGTTCGACCTCGTAGTTGTAGTTGAGGCCGGTCGTGTTCGGCTCCGGCCAGAGCTTCAGGATGGCCTGCCCGGGTTTGTAGATCCGATCGGCCGGGATCGTCTTGTTCCCGAACGTCCCGCCCGTGGAGAAATCGAACAGGTTCGGGATCGGGATCCCGTTCTGATCGGTCGACGCCGAGAAATCGCCGTTGCGCTCGGCCAGCGTCGGCACGCGGAAGCGGTTGACCTGGCGTCCACTCTCGCGTGGACGGTACTCGTGGCTGTAGAAGAAGAACAGCTTGTTGGTGCCGCCCGGTTTGCCGACCGGGCCACTGATCGAATAGCCCCAGTCGCGCTCTTTCTGAATCGTCTTCGGCAGGCCGTTCTTCGAGTTCACCCAGCTGTTCTCGTTCCAGTCGGAGTCGCGCTCGACGTCGTAGAGCGAGCCGTGGATCCGGTTGGTGCCGCTCTTGGTGACGGCCGTGATCTGCAGCCCGCTCGATCGTCCGTATTCCGCCTGGTATCCGGAGGTGAGCACTTTCACTTCCGCGATCGCCTCGACGTTCATCTGGAGCATCTGCCCGTTGTTGCCGGTGTCCATCGTCGAAACACCGTCCATCATGATGTTGTTCTGCCCGCCGCCCCCGAGGCGCGTCGTGGTGCCGGTGACGCCGGGGGTCAGCTGGGTCAGGCTGGCGAAGTTGCGGGTCGAGAGCGGAAGGTTCTCGACCGACGACGTGGCGACGGTGAACGAGCGCTCGCCGCTCGAGGCCTGAATGAGGGGGGCTTCGGCGGTCACGTCAACGGTTTCGGTTGCGCCGCCTACTTCGATTACGAGGGAGCCGACCGCGACGCGGTCGCCACCGCTGACGGACACGCCCGTGCGTTTCAGCGTCTTGAATCCCGGCATCGAGATTTCGATGGTATAGGTGTCCGGCGTGATGTTCGGCAGAACGTAGTCGCCGGTCTCATTGGTGACTGCGGGAACCGACTTGGTGCCCCTCGATTCGCTGATGAGGACGATGGTGGCCCCCGGGACCACGCCGCCCTGCGAATCCTTGACCGAACCACTGACGGTGCCGGTGGTGATTTGCGCCGAAACCGGAACCGCGATTCCCAGGACGCACAGCGCGCACGCCGTCGCCTGCCGGACGATCGAAACGTGTCTCTTCACGGCTGCCCTCCCCGTCTGAGATCCGCTGACGGGGTGGCTTGTACTCCTGCTGAGCCGACTGTGCAAAGAAAAATGTGTGGAAGCGCTTCAGGCGTCCCGCGCCTCCGCCGCCACGAGCCGCGCCGTGTGCTCCAGCGCCCGATCGTAAGCCCGCGTCAGCTCTTCGCTGTTGCTGGCCGTGCATCGCAGGTCGCGCAGCAGGCCGTCGGCGACGTCGTAGATCCAGCCATGAACGGTGACTTCCTGTCCGCGCCGCCACGCATCCTGGACGATCGTCGTGTGGCACACGTGCCTCACCTGGTCAACCACGTTCAGCTCGCACAATCGATCGATTCGCGAGTTGTCATCCGCGACCGGCCCGATCAGCGTTTCATGCCGATCGCGCACGTCCTGGACGTGCCGCAGCCAGTTGTCGATGAGCCCGAGCGACGACCGGAAATAGGCCGCTCGCACGCCCCCGCACCCATAGTGCCCGCACACGATGACGTGTCCGACCTTCAAGACATCGATCGCATACTGCAGCACCGACAAACAATTCAGATCGGTGTGCACGACGACGTTCGCCACGTTGCGGTGCACGAACAACTCCCCTGGCATGAGCCCCACGATCTCGTTTGCCGGCACGCGGCTGTCGGCACAGCCAATCCACAAGTAGCGGGGCGACTGCTGCGCGGCAAGTGACTGAAAGAACTCAGGATCACGCTCGAGAATACGCCGTGCCCAGGCGCGGTTGTTTTTGAAGAGAGCCGAAAGGGAATCGCTCATCGGTCTGATCTTAGGCCGGGATTGCGAGTCAGGGGTCGACGCAGTGGGGTGGCTCGCAGGACTGGATCAGCATTATTTGGTTTGCGGGCGGGGCCCCACCCCCACGCGCTGCCAGCGCTCGCTGCGCTCGCGCCGCTGTTTACTCACGACGGGCCGCTTGGATTAGCAATCCGCTCGAAGAGGCAACCACAGAGTGCTGATCCAAGCGGCTAAGGGCTGCTGAACAGCGGCGCCGAGCGAAGCGAGGCGCTGGCAGCCATGGGGGTGGGGCCCCATGGGCTCGCGGGGGTTGTGCAACCGCGAGCAAACAAAGAAATGCTGATCCAGTCCTGCGCATCACCCCACTGCCCGAACCTGCGACCCCGTCAAACCCCCGCGCCCCCGAACCGCCGCCCCCCCAGCCCCCGAGCCCCCGACAATGTCAGAGGCCTACCGCGCCCGTCGCCAGCGCTGCGAGCCCCATCAACAACGTGACCCCGAACGCGTACGGAATCGTGCGCCGCTGATGATCGGCGAGATCGACGTTGGCCAGTCCCACCAGGAGGAATGTGGCGGGGGTTAGCGGGCTGACCGGGAATCCCGTCGTCATCTGTCCGAGCACGGCGGCCCGCGCCACCTCGATTCCGGATCCTCCCGACGCCTCGGCGGCGTGCGACAGCACCGGCAGCAGGCCGAAATAGAAGGAGTCGGGGTCGAACACCAGGCTGAGCGGCATCGACACCACGGCCATGATGATCGGCAGGTGCCGCAGCGCGAGCGGCGGAAGAACAGCGACCAGGTCGCTCGTCATCGACGCCAGCATCCCTGACTTCGTCAGCACGCCGGTGAATACGCCCGCCGCGAAGATCGTGGTCACCATCAGCATGGCGGCTTCGCCATGACTGGTGAGCCGCTCGCGCTGCTGCTGGGAGCTCGGGTAGTTCACGACCAGCGCGATCGCCGACGCAGTCATGAATACGAGCGCCAGCGGCACGAGCTCGGTGAAAAGGATAGCCAGCGTCACGGCCGTTAACGCTGCGTTGAAGAACCACAGCCCGCTCAAGCTTCGACCAGACTGCGGCATGGGTCGGCTAACAGCACCCAGCAAGCCTGCCTCGCCGGAGCGCGAGGCGCGAAGGCGGGCGGCCGTGGACTCTGCGGAGTCCGCGGCTGCCGCCGCGTCGAGCAGCACGGGACTCCGGGCGATTCGCCGCCGCTCGTGCTGGCCGATACGGACAGCAAACACGAATACGCCCGCCATGCCGACGAGCATCGCCGGAATCACCGGCACGAACAACTGCGTCGCACTCACCTGAAGCGCGGTCGCCGCGCGCGTCGTCGGTCCGCCCCACGGCAGCATGTTCATCGTGCCGGCCGCGAGCGCGGTGATACAGGTCAGCGACAGCGCGCTCATCCGGGCGCGGTCATAGAGCGGGAGCATGGCGGGCACGGTCACCATGAACGTGCTCGCGCCGGCACCGTCCAGGTGTGCGACCGATGCCACGGCCGCGGTGCCGAGCGCGATGCGAACCGGATCGGTCCCGACGACACTGACCAGCGCCCGGATGATCGGATCGAAGAGTCCTGCGTCGTTCATGACGCCGAAATAGATCACCGCGAACGCCAGGAGCGCGGCGACGGGGGTCACGTCGCGAATGCCGTCCATCGCCCAGGTGCCGAAGCTACCGGCAAAACCACCAATCAGCGCGGCGGCCAGCGGCACGAGCGTCAGCGCGACCAACACCGACGTGATCCTGAACAGGATCAACAACAGGAGCGCGGCAACGGTGCCGATCCCGAGCAGCGTGAGCATGCCGTCGCTGCTCTAGGCGTCCGTCGGCCGGCGGACAAGCGTGGCCTGCCGCACTTGATCGGTGTGCTCGCCGAGCGACGGGGGATGCCCGGACGCCGGCGCAGGAATACCTGAGAGCTTGATCGGATTACCGGGGACCTTCACGGCCCCGGCGGCGGTGGGAATATCGACCAGCATCTGACGCGCCGCGAGCTGAGGATCCGAGAGCACCTGGCCGATCGTCCGAACACGGCCACAAGGCACGCCAGCCGCAGAGAGCTTCTCGATCAGCGTGTCTACGGTCTGGTCGTCGAAGAGATCGCGAATGTAGCTGTTCAACGCGTCACGATGAGCGAGACGATCCGTGTTGCTGGCGAATCTTGGATCGTGCTCCAGCGATTCGGCACCAATCGCCGCACAGAACCGCGACCAGAGCCGCGGGTTCGCCACCGCGACGACCACGTGCCCGTCAGCCGCGGCGTAGGGCTCGTAAGGCGCCAGAGACGGATGCGCGTTGCCGAGCCGGCCGGGACTCTGCCCGGTCGCCGCAACGATCCCGGCGGGCAAGCCAAGAACCGACACCGCCGAATCGAGGAGCGCGATGTCGAGGAACTGGCCCTTGCCGGTCTCGAGCCGCTGGATGTGCGCAAGGAGGATGCCTTGCACCGCGTAGAGTGCAGCCAGGCAGTCAGTGATCGCCACGCCGACCTTCGTGGGTCCCGTTTCCGGAAAGCCGGTCACGTCCATCAGCCCGGACTCGCCCTGGATCACCATGTCGTAGCCAGGCTCCGATCTGCGGGGGCCGGTGGTGCCGTAGCCGGAGATCGAGCAGTAAATGAGCCGCTCATTCAGGGCGCGCACCTGGTCGGGCCCGAATCCCAGCCGCTCGAGCGTGCCGGGCCGGAAGTTCTCGACGAGTACATCCGCGTCGCGAACCAGGTTCTCGAGCAGCGCGCGGCCATCTGCCGATTTCAGATCGATGGCGACGCTCTTCTTGTTGCGGTTGACGCTCAGGAAATAGGTGCTCCAGCCGTCCACGAACGGCGCCCACGCTCGCGTATCGTCGCCATGGCGCGGGTCTTCAATCTTGATGACCTCCGCGCCCATGTCGCCGAGCAGCATCGTGCACAGGGGACCTGCCAGCACGCGGGAGAAATCGATCACCTTGAGCCCGCGAAGCGGCAGGGCGTTTCCGTCGGTCATGAGGAAAAGGGTATCAACTTCCGCAGTCCGCAGTCCGCAGTCCGCTGCCCGCGGGCGGGAGTCCGGGCTGCGGGCCGCGGGCTGCGGACCGCGGCCTTTGACGGCTGAGATAGACCGGGGCCCTTCCACATATAAAATGCCCCATTCCTTCGAAACGGGAGGAGTTCTGGGGCATCCCATTGGCGCCGCGCGGCTGCTGTCCGTCGTTCAGCGCCTGTCATTCGCAAAGTCACTCGATGAAGTGACGGCCGTGATCCGCACGGCTGCGCGGCACTTGACGGGGGCCGACGGCGCCACCTTCGTGCTGCGTGAAAGCGACAAGTGTCATTACGCCGATGAGGACGCGATCGGCCCGCTCTGGAAGGGGCTCCGCTTCCCGCTCGACGAGTGCATCTCCGGCTGGGTGATGAAGCAAGGCATCCCCGCCGCGATCGCCGACATCCTCGCGGATCCCCGTATCCCGCAGGAGGCGTACCGTTCGACTTTCGTGAAGAGCCTGCTCATGGTCCCCGTGCGTCCGCCGGATGCCCAGGCGGCGATCGGGTTGTACTGGGCGACCAGGCACGAAGCGACACCCGACGAGCTCGCAATCGCCACCGCCCTCGCCGACACGGCAGCCCTGGCGCTGGCCAACGTGCAGCTCTACCAGGATCTGAAACAGTCGGTCGCCCGCGAGATGAACGCGCGGCTTGCCGCGGAAGAATCCGCGCGCCTCAAGGATCAGTTCCTCGCGACGCTGTCGCACGAGCTGCGCACGCCGCTCAACGTCATCCTGGGATGGGCATGGCAGCTGCGGCGCGCGGACCTGCCGCCGCAACTCTCACGCGCGGTCGAAGTGATCGAGCGCAACGCCACGGTGCAGGCTCGACTGGTCGAAGATCTGCTCGACACTTCGCGTGCGAACGCCGGGGACATGAAACTGCATCTCGCCCTGGTGGATCTGTTCGGGGTCTGTGAGCTGGTTGCGGACCTCACCCGGCCTTCAGCCATCGCGAAGGGCCTCGGTTTCACGGTGCGGCTCGATGGCACGGCGCCGATCATCTGTGGCGACGGCAACCGCGTGCAGCGGATCGTCGAGAACCTCATCTCGAATGCCATCAAGTTCACGCCCGCCGGAGGCGCGATCTCGATCACGGTGACACGCACCGGCTCGCGGGCGCGCCTCGTCGTGGCCGACACCGGCATCGGGATCCATCCTGACTTCCTGCCTCACATGTTCGAGAGCTTCCGCCAGGCCGACGTGGGCACGACCCGCCGGACCGGCGGGCTCGGGCTCGGCCTGACGATCGTTCGTCAGCTGGTCGAGATGCACGGCGGGGTCGTCCATGCCGAGAGCCCGGGCGAGGGGCAGGGAACCATCGTGACGGTGGAGTTCCCCATTCCGGCCGTGTTCGAACAGACCGAAAAGTGGATGCACCGGCATAGTGGATCGGCAGCCGGCACCCGGCTCGACGACATCACCATTCTCGTCGTGGACGACGAGCCGGATGTCTGCGAGGCGGTCGCGGTGATTCTGGAACAGCACGGCGCGACCGTCAGGACGGCCACGACGGCAACCGAAGCCCTCGCCCTCATTGCCGCCGATGCGCCCGACGTGCTGCTGGCAGACCTCTCGATGCCCGAGATCGACGGCTTCACCTTGATGCAGCAGGTGCGCGCGCTGGCCGGTCCAATCCCCGCGGCCGCCCTGACCGCTTATCGCGACGCCGATCATCGCGGCCGAGCCAAGGAAGCCGGCTACCGGCTTTTCCTCGAAAAACCGATCCCGGTCGACGAGCTGACGAAGAAGCTGGCCGAGCTCGCGTCGCAAGGCCCCGTCGCCGCCGCCTAGTGCTCTGAGGAGAATGAATGATGGTCCCAAGCCGTCCATCGATGGTCGTGTTCTCGCTTGCGCTGCTGCTGGCGCTGGGGGCTGTCTCACACGCAGACCAGGAGCCCGCCGCGCCCTATGCGCCGAAGCAGAGCGATCGGCCGGCGCCGGCGACGGGCGACGAGCCTGGCTTTCAGGCCATCTTCGATGGCAAGACGCTGACCGGGTGGGAAGGCAATCCTACCTACTGGCGCGTCGAAAACGGCGCGCTGGTCGGTGAGATTACGCCCGACACCGTGATCAAGAGCAACACCTTCATCATCTGGCGCGGCGGGCGGCCCAGGGATTTCGACCTCAAGCTCGAGTACCGGATCACCGCCGGCGGCAACAGCGGCATCAACTACCGCAGCGCTCAGGTCCCCGATCCCGTCACTCCGGCCAACAAGTTCGCGATGAAGGGGTACCAGTTCGACATCGATGGGCGGAAGCAGTATTCCGGCAACAACTACGAGGAAAAGGGCCGCCTCTTCCTCGCGCTCCGCGGCCAGCTCACACGCGTCGTCGGCGGCCGCGTCCCCGAGCTGGTGTCGACTTTCGCCGACGGCGCCGAGCTCGCCAGACAAGTCACGGACGATTGGAACACCGTCCACATCATGACCCGCGGCAACACGCTCACCCACACCCTCAACGGTCACCTGATGTGCGTCGTCGTGGATGACGATGCGCCGAATAGACCGGCGGACGGTTTGATCGGCATGCAGGTGCATGTGGGGCCGCCGATGAAGATTGAGTATCGGAATGTGCGAATCAAGAACTGGTAACGGGTTCGCGGTTCGCGGTCCGCGGTCCGCGGTTCGGGGCTGCGGGCTGCGGGCTGCGGGCTGCGGGAACAAACTCCGCCCTCCCACGTCATTTGTCTAAATGATTCCCGCCGACCTCCGCTTCGCTGTGCGAATGCTCCGCAAGAGCCCGATCTTCAGCCTGGCGATCGTGTTCGTGATCGCGCTCGGGAGCGGTGCGGTCTCGACGATCTTCAGCGCGATGAACGCGGTCGTGCTTCGGCCGTTGCCGGGCGTTGCCCGGCCGGATCGGCTGGTCTCGATCAGACCGGCGCGGGGTGATGCGACGGAGGCCGAGCAGGGTTCGTACAGCTTCTACAGCTACCTTCGCGATCGGGCGCGGACGCTGGACGGCACGACCGCCTGGGGGCGGGTCTCGCTGACGATCTCCGCGCGGGGCCAGAACGCGACCGTCTCCGGCAATCTGGTCAGCGGGAACTACTTCGACGTGCTCGGCGTGCGTCCGGCGCTCGGCAGGTTCTTCGCTGCCGAAGAGGATCGGACACCGGGCGCGAACCCCGTGATCGTGGTCTCGCACGCGTTCTGGTCGGCGCGCCTGAACGCGGCGCCCGAGGCAATCGGCACCGGCGTTCTCGTGAACGGGACGCCGTTCACAGTGATCGGGGTCGCGCCACCTGCGTTTCGCGGCGTCTATACCGGGATACAGATCGACGCGTGGGCGCCACTCATGATGCAGCCCGTGCTGCGCCCGCGCTCGAACCTTGCCGATGCGTCGTGGCTGTGGTTGTTCGGCCGGCTGCGCGAGGGAGTCGAGCCGACTGCGGCGCGTGCCGAGTTGTCGGCAGCCGCCAATGCGCGATTCCTCGAGTCGGGTCAGGCCGATACGCCGCGGGCGGTCCGCGCCGTGTCAGTAACGCCGCTGACGGGATTCCCCGGCGGTGAGGAAGGACCGCTCCTTGGCTTCTTCAGCGTGCTGCTCGGCGCAGCCGTCCTCGTCTTGCTGATCGCCGGCGTGAACGTCGCGGCCATGCTGTCGGCGAGATACACCGCGAGAGCACGCGAAATGGCGGTGCGTGCAGCGCTCGGCGCCGGACGCGCCAGGTTGTTGGGACAGCTGCTGACCGAGATCCTGACCCTCTTCGGTGTCGGCGCCGCCGGGGGCTTCCTGGTGGCGATTGTCGCCACTGCGGCCCTCGAGCAGATCCCGCTGCCGGCCAACCTTCCGATCTCGCTGGAGCTCTCGCCGGACTGGCGTGTGTTCGCGTTCGCGCTCGGCGTCTCGCTGCTCGCCGGCCTGACGTTCGGGCTGGCACCGGCGCTCGGCGCGGCGCGGCGGGACGTGACCGCCCGGCTTCGCACCGACTCGGCCGGGAGCGGTGTGCGCCGGTCCCGTCTCGGGCGCGGGTTGATCGTCGCGCAGGTAGCGCTGTCGCTCGTGCTGCTGGTCGCCGCTGGCCTGTTCGTGCGCGCACTCGGACAGGGCCGGCAGATCGATCCCGGCTTCGAGATCACCAACGTCCTCACCGCGACCCTCGACTCCGAGTCATGGGGCTACGACGAGGCCCGTGCGCGGATGTTCTTTCGCACGCTCCGGGAACGCGTGCAGGGGCTCGACACGGTCACCTCTGTGTCCTACACCGGACGGCTGCCACTGATGGGTGGCAGTTCGGTCGACAACGTGGCGCTCGACGGCGGCGAGCTGGCCGTCCACTACACGCCGGTGGACGTCAACTATTTCGCCACCGTCGGAGTCCAGGTGATCGAGGGCCGCACCTTCGATGAGTCAATCGGGCGTGGTACTCCGCGCGTCGCGATCGTGAACGAGACGCTCGCTCGCCGCCTCGCGCCCGGCGCCAGCGCAATCGGGCGAACGTTCAGGTTCCGGAACGAGATCACGACGGTGATCGGCGTCGCACGCGACGCAAAATACGCGACACTCCTCGAGCGGACACCGCCCTTCGCCTACTTTCCACTCGCACAGATCTGGCATCCGGCGCCCACGCTCATCGTCAAGTCCGGCGCCTCCTATCGGTTCCCGGCCGATCTCCGCGAAGCGGTTCTCTCGATCGATCGCAATCTTCCACCGCCCCGGGTGGTCTCCCTTCAGCAGGCCACCTCGATCGTGTTGCTGCCGCAGCAGGCTGGTGCGATCGTGACCGCCGTGCTCGGCGGCATCGGCCTGCTGCTCGCGGCCGCCGGACTCTACGGCATCATGGCCTTTTCCGCCGGCCGACGAACGCGCGAGATCGGCATCCGCATCGCGCTCGGCGCCGGCCGCGGCGACGTGCTCCGCATGATGATCGGAGAAGGCGTGAGGCTCGGCGCGATCGGGATTGGTGCGGGACTGGTGCTGGCCGCGGCAACGACGCGGCTGATGCAGAACTGGCTCTTCGGCGTCAGCCCGCTCGACGTCCTGACGTTTGCGGGCACGGCAGCCGTGTTCGCCGCCGTCGCCCTCGCCGCGAGCTATCTCCCGGCCCGACGCGCCGCCGACGCCGATCCGGTCGTGGCCCTGCGCACCGAGTAACATCTCGCGGGTTCGCGGGGTCGCGAGTCGCGGCGTCGACGGTTCGTGGTAGTTAGAGGCAGCTGGTGCGATCCAAGCGGCTTGTTGCCTCTAACTACCAGGATTCCGAACCCGCGAGCCCCCGAACCCCCGAGCCGCCGTCTGCGTAGTACATCCCATGCTCATGAGCACCACCACCGCTCTTGATGGGAAACCCATCAGCCGCTACATCGGCATTGTCACGGGCGAAGCCATCATCGGCGCCAACGTCTTCCGCGACATGTTCGCGGCGGTTCGCGACATCGTCGGCGGCCGCTCCGCCACGTATGAAAGGGCGCTCGCCGAAGCGCGCGAGGTGGCCCTCGGCGAGATGCAGAAGCGCGCCGAGGCGCTCGGCGCCAACGCCGTCGTCGGCGTCGACCTCGACTACGAAGTGCTCGGACAGAACAACGGCATGTTGATGGTGTCGTGTAGTGGCACTGCGGTGATCTGCTGAACGGCTGAGTAATCTCTTCCCCCCGGTGAGCCGATACACCCATCGAAGAGTGTCATCGTGCAGAACCACCAGAACCCGCTTCTCCGTGCCCGCCTTCGGCGCGGCCTGTCTCTGACGGATATTCGCGACCGCACGCGGCTGAGCCCGCACGTGTTGCGCCTTCTGGACGAAGGGCGATTCGCCGAGCTTCCAGCCGGTCTTTATGCGCGGGGCTACGTACGTGCGTATGCTTCGGCTGTCGATCTCGACCCCGATCAGACGCTGGACGAGCTCTCGCCGCAGCTTCCGATCGCGCAGGATCCGATTCCGAGGATGCTGGCGATAGCCCGAACGGACGATCCCGATTGGGTGATCACTATCGAGGATGCCCGATCATCGGCCGCGGCGTGGATCGATGCCAGGACCGCGCGGCTCCAGGCGCACCTTCCCAAGGGGGACGCGGTGAAGGCGCTCGGGATGGATGTCTCGGTCCTCGTCGTTCTGCAGGCGGTGCTGACCCTGCTGACGGCGTGGATGTGCGGCGTCGGTGTGCAGTCGCTGCTGACGACCGCCGGCCTGCCGCTCGCCGCGGTGTGGGGCTTCCAGGTGAGCCTCTATCTTACGCTCGCCTTCCGGGTCCGCCGGCTGCGGACCGGGGTCTTCCTGAAGATCCCGCAGCTCCGGCTGCCGGACGCGGTGTCATTCGGCGTACATCAGTCGCGACACGCCTGATTCAACCAAAATCGCAGTCCGCAGTCCGCGGTCCGCAGTCCGCAGGCTACGGGCCACGAGCCGCGATCCGGCTAGGCCGGGGCCGCGAAAGCGGCTCCCGGCCTACGTACTGATTAGAACGTGAATTTCCCCCCCAGCTGGATGATGCGACGGCCGAAGTCGTTCGTATTCAGGCCGAAGCTCGTGCTGTTCATGCTGCTCACCGGCGCGCCGTAGTTGTCCTGGTTGAACAGGTTGAAGGCGTCGACGCGAACGGTGAAGAGGACGGTGCCGGGCAGGTCGAAGCGCTTCATCAACGACAGGTCGGTATTCCACCAGACCGCTCCGCGTTCGCTGTTGCGGGGAGCGTTGCCGTTGCCGAGACTGTTGGCCAGCGGCAGGTTGTTGGAGCCAAGCGGCACGGTGTAATAGCCATTGTTCGTGAAGGTCTTGTGGTCGTTGTCCCACACGAACGAACCGGAGGTATTGATGTCCGGCCGATCGGACAGGCCGGTGTCGGTGCCGTCGCCGTTCGAATCGACCCCGGTGGTGATGGTGAAGGGCTGGCCGGATTGCCCCGAGGTCACGCCCGACACCTGCCACCCGCCGATGATCTGTCCGAGAACGCCGGTGCGCGGCCCGGGAACCTCCCAGATATAGCTGACCGCCAGCCGGTGCGGGCGATCGAACTGCGATCGGCTCCACTCGGCCTCGTAGTCGAACATGCTCTGCGGGCGCTGGCTGGACTGGCCGGTGCCGCCCTCGCCGAGCGACGCGTCGTTGTTGCTCATCCACTTGCTGTAGGTGTACGACGAGTTCACCATCAGCCCACGGCTCAAGCGCCGGTTGGCCGAAACGAACAACGCGTTATATTCCGATTTCGCCTCGACATCGTTGCCGGCAGGACCGACGTACGCGGGGATCAACACCCGCGAGCCCAGAGCAGGATCGACCCGGCGCGCCTGGATCGATGGAATGGTCCCGCCCGCACGGACCGTGGCCGCCTGCCCGGGCGTCAGCACCGCCGGGTTCACGATTATCTGATTGATGCCCTTGGCGCCGCGGCTTCCGGAGTACCCGACTTCGAAGAGGTAGTTGCCAAGCTCACGCTGCATGGTGAGGCTGTAGAACCGGCTCTCCGGGTTCTGCAGGTTCTCCGGCATGTTGGTCCAGGCATTCAGCGGGTTGAACAGAGTGCTGCTTCCGGTCAGTTTGTTCGGATACAAGTCGAGGATGTTGTTCTGGATCAGGGTGTTGACGTTGGGATTCGTGGCCACCGTGAGGAGGTTGTAGAAAATCACGTCGTAGCCGATACCCCAGCCGCCGCGGAAGACGGTCTTGCCCTCGCCAAGGAACGCGTTGCTGGTGTTCGGGCTGTAGGCAAAGCCCACCCGCGGCGCCCAGTTGTTCGTGTCGGGCTTCGCCGGGCCCGGCACCATGGCCGCTGCCACCTGCGGATCCGTCGTTCCGAACATCCCGAATGGAACGTCGGACCACTCGTAGCGCAGACCGAGGTTCAGCGTCAGCTCGGACGACAGGCGGAAATCGTCCTGCGCGAAGAAGAACGTCTGCCACTGCTGAACCTGGAAGCTGGCGGTCTGCAACGCCTGCGCGACCCGCGACGCGGTGTTGTTCATGTAAGCCTGCAGGTTGTCGAAGGTGAACGAGCCCTTCGAGTCGAACGCGGCGTTGTTCGTCACGTCATTGAGACGGACGTCGGCACCGAACTTCACGCTGTGCTTCGCGGCACTCCACGTCACGGTGTCCGAGAATTGGTAGGCGTCGGTGATGCGGCTTTGCGGGAAGTTGGTGTCCCCGCCGATGTTGAACAGCCCGGTAATCGTGACGCTCGAGGTCTCGGGATCGTTCTCGGGAAAGTCGAGGTTCCGCCTGACCAGCGAGAACCGGAACTCGTTCAGCTTGTTCGACGAGAACGTGTGCGCGTTGCTGACCGCGAGGTTCGTGTCCACGAGATCCTGGAAGGCGGCGAAACGGTTGCCGAAGCCCCGGTTGCTAGTCGCGTTGTCGTCGAGCCGATTGTTCAGCGAGTAGCGCACGGTGAAATTGTCGGCCGAGAACGGACGATAGTCGCCACGCCCCAGCCACGAGTGATACATGCTCGGGTCGAGGATGGAGACGTTGGTCTGACCGGTCTCGATCGGCACGCCGTTCACCAGCTGGTTGTTCACGTTGCGGAACACGGGACTGGCGGCGTAAACCTCCTGCAAGTACCCAATCTGCTGCAGCACGGCCTGCCGGCTGGTGGCAGACTGTCCGCTCCGCAGCGGCACATTCTGAAGCGCCGCATAGCCGGCCTGCGTTGGAATCCGAACGGTCGTCGGGCTAGGTCGCTGGCCCCGGGTCTGCGAATCTCGCTGATAGAGACCGAAGAAGAACAGCTTGTCGCGGAAGACCGGGCCACCGAGATCACCGCCGAGCTGATGGCGAATCAGCTTGGCCGGATCGGCGAGGTTGTTCGCCTTATCGATGTTGTTCCGCGAATTCATCCCGCTCGACTGGTAGTAGTCGAAAAAGTCTCCCCTGAAGCGGTTCGTCCCCGACTTCGTGATCACATTGATCTGGCCGCCGCTGTTGCGCCCGAATTCGACGCTGTAGGGGTTCTGCATGACCTGGAATTCGGCGACCGACTCCGGGACGATCTGGGACGTCGCGATCGTCACCGAGATGTCGTTGTTGTCCGAACCATCGACCATGTAGTTGTTGTTGCGCGGACGGTTGCCGTTGATGGCGTAGGTCCCCTGACCGGTCGTGCTCATCGCGTTCGGGACCGTCAGGACGAGGTTGTTGATGTTGCGTCCGCCCGGAAGCGGCAGCTCCTCGACCGACCGGGCGTTGATGCTGGTGGCGATTGTCGGGTTCGTCTTGTTCAAACCCGCCGTACCCGCATCGGCCGTGACCTGAATACTCTCGCCCACGCCCGCCGGCTCCAGCCGCACGTCGAGCGGCGTCTCGAGCGCGGGACGGACGTCGATGTCGCGCTGCTCCACCTTCCTGAAACCGGACAGGTCCGTGGTGACTGTATATCGACCCGGTTCGAGCGCCGGGACGCGATAGAAGCCTTGAGCATCAGTGACCACCGTCTGCGTGGCATTGGTGGCGACATTGATCACGGTCACCGTGGCGCCGGGCACGACTGCCCCTGAGGCGTCACGCGCCGTACCCGAAATGCTGCCGCGCGTCATCTGCGCGATCCCGGCGGCAGGCAACAACAAAATCGCAGCCAGGCAGAGCAATGCTGCCCCCGCCGCCATCGTCTTCGAGCGGACCATCCCATCCTCCTCGACTGATTGGGACGAATTGTGTCAAGTGGCCGGACTACGGCCGGCGGGTGTGAAATGCACATTTCACGCCGTGAGACGCCTGAGAACAGTGATGAATTAACCCTAGACGGGGCCGCAGCTCGGGACGAATAGTGGGACGAACGGGCTCATCCCTATTCGGAAGATTGAATTCCCCGGGTCGGAAGGATCGGATTTTAGGGATCGGAGCGAGGTACTACTGCCTCAGTGCACCTTCTTGATGTATTCGAGCGGCACACGCGTTCCATAGGGCGTCGTCCGTGCAACCTGGGCAAAGTACTTGAAGACCGCTGAAGAGATTTCCCGCATCGGCGCGTCCAGATCGTCGGGACCGTAATTGATCATGATCGTGATTGCATAGGGTGCCCCGGGCACGTCGACCAGGCCCCATGCCGTCTGCGCTCCCTCGATGCCCCCGGGCTTCCACGCGACACGGACCGACGCCGGGATCGGCTCGCGGAACGCTCCTGACTTCGGGATTTCGAGAATCGACTTGATGCTCGCGCATGACGCCGCCGGCAGCGGCAGCTGACAGCGCGCGATCCGGACCATCAGGTCGGCTGCTTCCGCCGGCGTCGAGAGGTTCTCATTGCCTTTGGCGCTCTCCTCCGGCCGGATCATCTTCCGCTGCAGCTTTGTCTGCCCCGCGCCAAGCTCGGACATCGTCCTCGAGACGCGATCCATGCCGAGCCGGTCGATGAGGATATTGGTGGCGGAGTTGTCGGACAGGACAATCATCGCGACCGCGAGATCGTGGAGGGACATCTCGGAACCGCCGTCCGAGAAGTACTGAAGCAGACCACTGCCGCCAACCTGGTTATCGCGCCGAACCGGCAGCCGGTCGGTCAGTTTCAGCTCGCCCGCATCCGCGCGTCGATACAGCTCGATCAGGATCGGTATCTTGATCGCGCTGCCCTGCGGGAAGACCAATCCTTCGTTGACGCCGAACCGCTGCCCCGACGACAGATCGACTACCGAGATCCCGGCCACGCCGGGCGCGGCCGCAGCGAGGCGCTGCAAATCACCCTGAAGCTTGGCGGCAAGCTGCGCCCGGTGAGCAGGCGGCGACTGCGGGGGCGCCGACTGCGCCGCCATTGCCAACATTGCCAAAATCGCCAACATTCTTCGGGCTCGCTCAGAACCCCCGGGCTGCGGACCGCGGACTACGATTTTTTGTGATGCATCGAGAACGCCGCGCCCTGCGGATCCATGCAGTTCACAATCCAGTCGCCGCCCGGCACTTCCATCGGACCGTTCATGACCTGCCCGCCATTGGCCTTTGCGCGGTCGGCGGCGGCGTGGACGTCCGGGACGCGGAAGTAAATGTTCCAGGCGGGCGGGACCTGCGCCATCTGCGGGGGTTTGTTCATCATCCCGCCGTTCGGAAACTCATTGCCGAACATGTAGTACTTCCCCATCTCCCCCATGTCCATGGAGTCGGTCGGTTTCCAGCCGAACAGCGTGGTGTAGAACTTCATCGCCGCCTCGGCGTCAGTCGTGTAGAGCTCGTGCCACGAGGCATCACAGACCTTCGGCTCCCCTTCGGGCTCCTGCGGCGGGTTGAGCGGCTCGTAGATCGAGAACATCGCGCCCTGGGGATCTTTCATCGTGCGCATCCGGCCGACCTGCGGGACGTCGATCACCGGCGACATCCAGCTGCCGCCGAGCTTCTCGACAGCTTTCACCCCTTCTTCGAGATTGGGCACACCCACATACATGCCCCAGTGCGGCGGCACGTTCATGCCCTGCGGAAGCTTCATCACGCCGCCCATGGGCTTTCCGTCGGGCCGGGTCCACATGTCGTAGGGCTCGGGGTTTCCTTCGAATGGCGTGACCGTCCATCCAACGACGGGCTTGTAGAACTGTTCAGCGCCCTTCATGTCCGAGGTGAGAAGCTCGTACCACAGGAACCGGCCGAGTATTGAAGAATCAGCCATTGACGTCCTCCGTTGCTTTCGCGATTCGCAAAGACGACCAGTGTGGCACAAGCCGGTTGCGGCAGGTAACGGGAGGGAAACTGCAGCGGGATGATTTGAGTGACGACCGCGCTTCGTCGGCGCTGGATCGTTGACCGTCGCCAGTTGAAATAATGAGCTTTCTGAGCACGACTGTCGAGAACAGCCAGTCGGTCCCGACCTGAGCGCAGGAGAAGGAGCCTATGAAATACATGCTGATGATGCACGCCTCGGGGGCCGGGTGGAAGAACGCAGGGATCGGGACATGGCCGCCGGAGGACATCCGGGCGCATATCGCGTTCATGAAACGGTTCGCCGAGGACCTCCACCGGTCGGGTGACCTCGTGGCCGCCGAGGGGCTGGCCGGGCCCGAGGAAGCGAAGATTGTGCGAGCCAGGGCCGGCGGCGTGCCTGAAATCACGGATGGTCCATTTGCCGAGTCCAAGGAGTTCCTGGCCGGCTACTGGATCGTCGACGTGGACAGCCCTGATCAGGCTTACGCGATCGCGGCGCGGGCGTCGGCGGCGCCCGGCCGAGGCGGCGTCCCCATCAACATTCCAATCGAAGTGCGCGAGGTGATGAGCGCACCGCCCCCGGAGATGTGACCGGCGCACCCGAGCCATTTCCCGGCGAGCACCTGCTGCGCGACCTCGCGCCGCAGGTGCTGGGTGCCGTGATCCGCCGGTTCGGCGACTTCTCGGCCGCCGAGGATGCCGTCCAGGAGGCGCTGATTGCCGCTGCGCGGCAGTGGCCGTTGGAAGGCGTGCCCGATAACCCTCGCGGATGGTTGATCCATGTTGCGGCGCGGCGCATGACGGATCACATCCGCGCCGAACTGGCACGACGCCGGCGCGAGGCATTCGTCGTCATGCAGGCGCCGCCGGAACAGCAATTGGCGCCGGCCGCAGACGAAGCCGCCGCCCTCGACCAGGACGACACGCTGATCCTGCTGTTCATGTGCTGCCATCCGGCATTGAGTCGATCGTCCGCGATCGCGTTGACGCTGCGCGCGGTCGGCGGGTTGACGACCGCGGAGATCGCCGGCGCATTCCTCGTCCCCGAAGCCACGATGGCGCAGCGCATCAGCCGCGCCAAACAGCGCGTCCGCTCGTCAGGCGTGGCGTTCCGCCTTCCGGGTAGCGACGAGCGGGTGGAGCGGTTGGGGGCCCTCCTGCACGTCCTCTACCTGATCTTCAACGAGGGATACGCGACCAGCAGCGGGCCCGAGCTGCAGCGAACCGATCTCTCGAACGAAGCGATCAGGCTTGCGCGCCTGGTCCGGAATCAGATGCCCGACGACGGCGAAGTGGCGGGTCTGCTGGCGCTCATGCTGCTGACCGATGCACGGCGTCAGGCAAGGACCGGGCTCGAGGGCGAGCTCATCCCGCTCGCGCAGCAGGATCGCAGCCTCTGGAATCGGGAAGCGATCGCCGAAGGAGTCGCGCTGGTGACCTGGGCGCTGTCGCGTGGATCGATTGGCACTTATCAGCTGCAGGCCGCGATCGCTGCCGTGCACGACGAATCACCACGCGCCGAAGACACCGACTGGCCGCAGATCCTCGCGCTCTACGGCCTGCTGGAACGGATGTCGGAAAACCCGATGGTCACGCTGAACCACGCCATCGCGCTAGCGATGGTGCAAGGACCGGAGGCCGGACTGCGACGCCTCGAGACGCTCGACACCGACCCGCGGCTCGCGGGTCACCATCGTCTCGATGCCGTCCGCGCCCATCTGCTCGAGATGGCCGGCGATCGCGACGGCGCGATCGCGCACTATCTCGAAGCCGCGGCGCGGACTGCCAGCATCCCGGAGCGGAACTATCTCAATACACGGGCGGCGCGGCTCAGGACATGAAGACCAGCGTCAAGGCAAAAGGGAAAAGGCAAAAGGCAAAAAGAGCTCTTTCCCTTCTGCCTTCTGCCTTTTCCCTTGTCTGGTTCTTCTTATGGTGTTCCGCCGTAATTCACGCAGTACTCGCTATCCGGCGGCACGCGCCGCTGCGGCGTGGCGGGGGGCGGCGTTCCGAAGTCGCAGGGATGCCGCTGGACCGCCGCCTTCTCCGCCTCGACGTCGGTGCCCGACGTCGGCATGATCTCGTCGTCCTTTGCTTCTTTCACGTCGTAGATCGTTTTCAGCAGCAGCGCATGCGAGATCTGCCGGAAGGTCGGGGCCGTGTGCATGAAGTCCGGACCCGCAAGAACATAGAGCGCGAGCGGACGATCGGGGGGCACGGTCAGGGGCGTCGATCCGACTCCGTTCATGGCGATGGATTCGGCCCTGACTTGCAGGTAGGTATGCCGCTGCACCGGCCGATACGCCGGCAAGCCGGCGCCGGCGACCAGCCGATGCCGCCAGGTGGCGCCGACATTGCCAAGAAAGCGGTTCAGCACCGAGGCGTTCAGGTGCACGGACGCCGCAAGCGTGGTTTCAGCGGTCGCCTCGCACAACCGCAGAGCCTCCTCGTAATGACGCATCGCGGCCGACCAGTTGTTCAACGTGAACGCGGTCATCCCCAGCAGCCAATGCGCGCGCGCTGCCACGGCCGCTGCGCCGATCCGCTTCGCGCGCTCGTTGGCGGCCGTCGCATACGAGACGACTTCATCGGGGCGTTGTTGCACGACGGCGAGCCGCGCCAGCGCGAACGCCGCCCAGACATCGAGCGAGGATCGACCCGTCCGCAGCAGACGAGCCGCAGCTTCGAAATGCGGACGGATCTCGGCCACCGGTCGCTCCGCGCTTTGCGCGGCAAACCCGCCAGCCAGCTCGCGTATGCCCGCGGCGATCACCGTACGCCGGGCCGTATCGGCTTTGCGGATATCGGTGATGGCTGCGTCGAGCGAATGGTCGGGACCGGATTGTTCGAGGATCCCGGCAATCCGGCCAGCATGATCGAGCTGCGCTGCGGCCTGATCCGAGGGGCTTCGCCCCTCGGACTCCCCTACTGGCTCGCTCGCGGGGGCCCCAAGCCCCGCTCCGCTCGCCAGGCTCACTCGCGTTCGCTCGTTCGCCGCGGATTCGGCCGCCGCCCACTGCGCCAGGATCTCGCGCACCACGAGCTCGCGAACTTCCATGGGATCACGCGACACCGCTTCACGAATGACCCCGGCGTCGACCGCCGGATCGCGCAGCGCGCGTTCCATCTCGCTCCACGGCCGCATCGACATGGACGACTCCAGCGCCGCGAGGCGCCGGCGCGCCTCGGCGCTCCAGCCGGAGTCCGGATCCAGCTGCAGGTAGGTGGTCCATGCCTCGCGCGCCTGATGACGAATCTGCAGCCGCTCGAGCACGATCGCCTTCGTGAACCATGCCTCGGCGAGGTTCGGATCGAGAGTCAGCGCCTGTTCGATCGCTTCGAGCGCGCGCGGCAGATCTTCCGGCGCGTCCAGCGCACCGGCGCGCGCGAGACGTGCCGTGCCCAGGTCGGCGGCGACGCGGGAATCCTGCCGCTGCTGCATCAACACCGATTCGAGCGTCTCCACGCTGGCGTCGTAGCGGCCGACCAGCAGCTGCGCGATGCCCCAGGCGTGGAGGTTCGCGGCCGACGGGTTGGCATCCGCGCGCTTCTGGATTTCACCGGCGGCGGCGACGAGCGCCAGGTTGTCGGGTGGAGCGAGACTGCGATCCGGCGTACGGACCTCGCCGTATGTAAAGCCGCCGGTCAGGCGGCCCTCGATCGGCCGGGTCCCGCCCAAAGCGGCCGTAAGTGATACGACGTGCGGATCCGCACGACGCGCGTCAAGGGAAGAGATCTCACCCGCGCTCTGCGGGAGCATCACGCGGACGACGAGGGCGAGCGCCGCCGCGGCTGCGAGCAGCGTGCTCGCGACCGCGATGCGATGACGCCGGAAAAAGAGAACCGGGGATTGCGCCGCGGGCTGATCAGATGATACCGGCGGAGCGGGAACGACGGCGGCGTCGTTCGCAGCAACGATTTCTGCCACCAGCTCCGTGCAGTTGTCGCACGCGGCAAGGTGGCGGTGCAGGGTATCGCGCTCGGATTCGCTCAGCCGCCCGTCGACATACGCCGCGATCAGGCTCGAATCCGGACAGTCGCCCAGCTGTTTCACACTCGGGTCTGGCATTTCGCCTCTTGCTGGCCGGATCCATACCGTTCGCAGCCGTCAGTCATCAACCGCAGCCCGCGGTCCGCAATCCGCCGCCCGGAGAAGCCAGGTATCAACCAACCGGACTGCGGGCCGCGGACCGCGGGCTGCGAGGTCATCACAGGGACGGACGCTCCGGCCGCTTTTCCCGTTCAGGCCAGGCCAGTGTCCCGCCGATGTCGATACCCGGGCTTCCAACCACAGCCATCACGTGTTCCCGCGTGAGGCCCTGTGCCTCCATCTCCCGGCGCATCACCTTCAGGATTCCCTCGAGCCGCCGGTACAAGGGCTTCTGCTCGAGACCGGTCATGCGCGAGATCTGCGACACCTGGAGGCCGTAAACGAAGCGGTACTTGAGAATGACCTGGTCTTCGGATTCGAGCGCGCCGAGCGCCCCACGGAGCGCTGATTCGGCACGCTGCGCCTCATCGCGCCGCAGAGTCGCGTCCACGGGCGCCAATGCGGCATCCGAGGGCACGTCCTCGAGGGCCTCCTCACCGACGAATCGGCGCGGTGTACGCACCGGAATCTGTGCCGCCAGGCTTCGTAACGCCGGCTCCGAAACATCGTGACGCTCCCGCACCCGCGCCACAGCTTCGTCCAGCGAAATGGCGTCACGCGTCAACAGCTGGTCGAGCATCACGCCCGGGGGGCCGGCACGTCGCGCACAGGCACACGGACGCCACCGCCCCCACAAGGCGGTCCGGCTGTCGAGAAAATGCCGCTGGACGACGGCCGTGAGATACGTGCGCATGCTGCTGCGCCCCTCGAACTTGCGCAGCATCTCGTAGTCGTTGTCGATGATTTTCAGGTGGATCGCCGACTGCAGCTCCTCGATCGCACCCGGGTCGAGGCGGTGCCGGCGGCCGATGAACTGGACCACCTGATCGATGACGGGGAGATGGTCGAGGAACTCTCGTTCGAGTGACACCGGGGAGTGCCGAGATTATCACCTGGTAACAATGTTGATGGGTTGGCGACGAACTCTTAATTCTTTAATTGACACGCGCCTGGGCATCCTGCTACAGTCCGCTGGTCATCTCTTAAAGATTTAAGAGTAGCCATTCATGCCCAGAAAACCTTCCCCGGCGCTCACCGACGCGGAGGCCCGCGTCATGGCGGTGGTCTGGCAGCTGGAGACCGCGACCGTAGGCGACGTGGTTGCAGCGCTCGCCCCGGAACGGACCGTCAGTTACAGCACCGTGCAGACCATTCTCCGGATCCTGGAGGACAAGGGCTACGTCGCGCACGACAAGGTCGCGCGTGCGTTCATTTACCGGCCCGTGGTCGATGAGCGGCAGGCGCGCCGGCGGGCCCTCCGGCATCTCGCCACGCGGTTGTTCAACGGCTCGCCGAGCCTGCTCGTCATGAACGTGCTGCACGACGAGGAGATGGATCCCGAGGAGCTTCAGCGCCTCAAGAAGCTCATCGAGGAGGCCTGACCATGGATCACGCGATCAACTGGGTGTGGCAGGGCTGCCTGATCGCAGCAATGACGATGGCCGTTCTGCGGCTGATGGAGCGCACGCGCGCCCAGGCGCGCTATGTGGTCTGCTGGCTCGCGCTGACTGCGGTCACGCTGCTTCCCGTGCTGCCAGCGGGCTTCGGTGACAGCGCGTCCTCTCAGTTGCAGCCGTCGGGCGAAGCCGCTGTCGCGCCGGTCCTCGCAGTGCCGGCCGCATGGTGGACGTCGACCGAGGTGATTGCGCTCGCGGCCGCGCTCTGGTTCCTGGTCGCTGCATGGCGAATCGCCAGGAGCGTGTCTGCGGCACGGCGCGCCCGCGCCGGGTGCACTCCTTTCCGCTCGGAACTGGAAAAGCTGCTCGGGTGCTGGAACGACGTGAAGAGGCTGGGTCGAGCGACGACGTTGATGATATCGCCGGACGTCCGCGCCGCGTCGGTTCTGGGCGGAGGGCGGCCGATCATCGCGGTCGCACCCGCATTGATCGAGCGGCTCACGCCCGACGAGCTCGATCGAATCGTGATTCACGAGTGGGCGCACGTGCAGCGCCGCGACGATCTCCTGAGCATCGCCCACGCGATCGTCCGGACCATTGCCGGCTGGCATCCGGCGGTGTGGGTGATCGAGCGGCGCCTGCTGATTGAGCGCGAGATCGCGTGCGATGAAACCGCCGTGCGATTGACCGGCTGCCCGAAGCGCTACGCGGCATGTCTCACGGCGATAGCCAGCCTTCCCGCAGCTTCCCTGAAACCGGTTGACGCGGTAGGTGTGCTCTCGACACCGACGCTCAGCCGGCGTGTCGTCCGGATCCTTTCGCGGCGGAGACTTGCCTCACCCGCGCTGTCTGCGGGCGCCGCCGCCATCGCCGTCCTGGTGCTGGGCGCCTTCTCGATCACTGCGGCGGGCCATCGAGTCGCACGCGCGCCGGGATCCGAACCGATCTTCGAAGCCCCGGCAGCGCCGGTGGCGGACGGTCAGGTTGCCGCCGGTGAAGTGGCCGAGGCCCGGCGCGCGGTAGTCGCTCGACAGCCAGGTGCGGGCACCAGTGGGACGGAGATCACGCCGAGCGGCCAGAGCTCGACCCCGCAGTCACCGGCGAGTCAGGAGAACACTCCGCGCGACCGACCGGCGACCGGCGTTCCACCAATCGATGCGGCTGCGACTCCGGCGACGCACCGTGAGCCGACCGCGACGTCGGGGGAACTGACCCCGCCACGGCTCGTTCCGCTCGCAGCTGCGGCGCCGGCGCTGCCCGTCATCGACAAGCCGGCGCTCACGGAACCCCTGCTGACGCCGGAGGCGCCGCGGACGTACCCCTGGACCACCGTGGCGGACGCGGGCGTTTCGGTTGGTCATGGATCGAAGGAGGCCGGCGTTGCGACCGGCCGATTCTTCGGTCGACTCGGCAAGAAGATCGCCGGCTCTTTCTGAAACGAGGCCGTGGTGCGGGTTCATCTCGTCAATCCGAGCGACGTTTCTTTCGGCACCGCCGTGATCACGCCGCGCTGGCTCTACGTGCTCGCCGCCGCCACACCGCCAGCCTTCGGCACACCATCGATCGTCGACGAAACCCTGGAGCCCTTCGATCCCGACGCGGTCGAGGCTGGTGACGTGGTGGGGATCGGCATCCACACCGGCAATGCGCTGCGAGGTTATGAAGTGGGCGGGCTCGCCCGCGCGCGCGGCGCCTACGTGGTGTTCGGCGGGATTCACTCGACTCTGTATCCCGACGAGGTGCGCGAACGCGGCGGCGCACATGCGGTCGTACGCGGCGATGGCGATCTCATCTGGCCCGCCGTCCTCACCGACATCGCGGCTGGTACTCACCAGGCGCTGTACGAAGGCGGCAAGGTCGACGGTGAGTCGTTCCTGTCCGCGCGATGGGACCTGCTGCCCGACGGCAAATACATGTGGGGCTCCGTGCAGACCGTCCGCGGCTGTCCGAAGCACTGCTCGTTCTGCTCGGTGTGGCGCACCGACGGCCAGAAGCCGCGCCAGCGCCACGTGGCCGCCGTGATCGGCGAGATCGTCGAGCTGCGGCGGCGCGGGTTCCGCTTCGTCCTGCTGGCCGACGACAACTTCTACCCGGTCACCCTCGGGGACATCGCCGCCGCCGAACGCCAGACGACCAGATCGCGCCTCGACGGCCTGCGGGCGCTCCGGGAGGAACGCTTCGAGCTGATGGCTGGGCTTGCCGAGCTGCCGGACGACATGATCTTCTACACGCAGATCACGATGGAGGCCGCCGAGGATCCGGAATTCCTCGAGGCGATGCGGAGAGCACGAATTCGCGGCGCGCTGGTCGGCGTGGAGTCCGTCACCCCCGAAGGCCTCAAGGCGGTGTTCAAGAACTTCAACGACGCCGGTGAGGCGCTGGTCACGCGACTCCAGGCGTTCCGTGCCCACGGCGTCCACGTGCTCGGCTCGTTCATTTTCGGCCTGCCCACCGACCAGCCGTCCACGTTCGACGCGACGGCGGATCTCGCGCAACGCGCCGGCGTCTCGTTCGCCCAGTTCGTCATGTTGACGCCGTTCCCGGGCACCGTCGATTTCGCGCGATGGGAGGCGACCGCTGCCGCGAGTGTGACCCGCAAGGGCGTGCCGCTCAGCCGTTACTGGCTCATCCCTTCGGCGCAGCGCCCAAAAGTTTACTCTCCGCATCCACTCATGTCGGCCGAACAGATCCGTGACGGCACGCAAAACGTCTGGGACCGCTTCTACCGATTGGCAGCGATCTGGCAGCGATCGGACTGCGTGAGGTCGATGCGCTCACGGTTGGCGTTCGTTCTGATCTCGAAGCTGTATCGCCAGATGTATGCGAACACCGGGATCGCCACCGACAGCGCGCGCCATACCCGATCGGCACGGCGCGCCCGATGGCTCGCGAAAGCGGCGCGCCGACTTTTCGTCACTACGCCGATGCCCGGCCTCCAGGCGCCCGCGGCTCTTCGCGAGCGCGCCGACCGCAAGCGCCTTGCGGTCCGGGTGGTGACATGAGGCCGGCGCTCCGCGGATCGATCGTCGCCGGCGCCTTGCTCGTCGCTCTCGCGACCGCCGGGTCGGCCTCCGATCGCGACCGGGCCCGCGCGTTTCTCTCGGCCACGTTCGGCCTCACGGCCGCCGACTTCACGCGCATCGATGCCGGCGAGGTCGTGGCAAAAGGGACGGCGGCCGGTGATGCGCGCGACATCGCCACCTTCGGGATCGTCCGCGTCCGAATCACGCCGGCGTTCTACGTCGAGCGGCTCGCGGACATCGCGAGCTTCAAGAAAGACGACGCCGTGGTGCAGATCGGGGTGTTCGGCCGCCCGCCGGCACTGAGCGACGTCGAGGCCCTCAGCCTCGACGAACCCGACATGCGCAGCCTGCGCGAGTGCCGGATCGGACACTGCGGCCTGCAACTGCCGGCAGAGACAATCAACCGGTTCCGCGCAGAAGTGAACTGGGGCGGCGTCGACGCCCGGCAGCGCGCCAACGGCCTCATTCACCAGATGCTGGTGGACTACGTCAGGAAATACCAGCAGTCGGGTGCCGCGGTGACGATGCACTACGCGGACCGGGACGACGTGATGGATGTCAGGAACGAGTTCCTGTCGCTGGCGTCGTCCGATGCCGGCGGCTGGGGACGATTCGGCATCCTGCGGCGGCACTTCGTCGAGTATCCATCGGCGTCAACACCCGACGCACGCGATCTGCTGTACTGGTCGAAGGAGATCGTGTCGCGGAAGACGGTCGCGAGCGTGACCCACCTGGCGATCCTTCCCTGCGCCGATTCGCCCGCGGCGTTCGCCGTCGGCTCGAAGCAGATCTACGGCAGTCACTACTTCGACGCGTCATTCGGTCTCACGGTCCTGGTGCCCGATCCGTCGTCGCCGTCGCCCGCCACCTACGTGGCCTACATGAACCGATCGCGCGTCGACGTCATCGGCGGGATGTTTGGCGGCGTGGCGAAGAAGATCATCGCGTCAAAGGCTCGAAGCACGGTGGGGGATACATTGGGGCGACTGCGAACACGCCTGGAGCGGGAGTTCGCGGCCCGGCCATCGCCGTAGGGCGGCCGCAGCCTTCCGGCTTTAGGCGGAAGGCTGCGGCCGGCGATACACTGAGGGCTGGATCAGCCGATGCGCATCCGCACCCTCCTGGCCGGTGTCATCCTGCTTGCCGCCGCGGCCTCACCCACTCACGGGCAGACGCGTCCGCCCGAGGCGACAGTTACCCCGTTCGTCGAATCGGATGCGGTGCGCCCGGGGTCGCGGGTTCGCCTGGCTCTCACGGTCGCGCTGCCCGAAGGGCTGCACGTTCAATCCGATAAACCACGGGATCCTTCATTGATCCCGACCGCACTGACCATCGACGCGCCGCCCGGCCTGAAGGTCACGCAGCTGGTGTTCCCGCATCCGACCGACTTCGCGCAGGAGGGCCAGCCCCAGCCGCTTGCCGTCTTCGAGCGCGAGTTCGTGGTCGGTGCGGAGCTCGACATCGACAAGAGCGTCGCGCCCGGAGAGCTCGCGATCCCCGGCAAGCTTCGCTACCAGGCGTGCAACGACAAGGTCTGCTTCCGGCCCATCACCGCGACGACCGGGTGGGCGCTCAGGATCGTGCCCGCCAGCGCGAAGGCAGGATCACCCGCGCATCGCGACGTGTTCACCCGGCTCACAGCAGGACGGCGGACCGGACCTCCGGTCGCGCGCTCCCTCGATCCGATTCCCCCGAAGCCATCCGCGCCGGTCGATCCCCGCGACTTCTCGAAGCTCGATGGCTTCAGCGTCGCCGGCACGACCGGCGGCTACCTGAAGACGCAGGCGTTCCTCGAATTCATTCACGATGCCGAACAGGGCATCGCACGCAAGGGTCTGTTCGAGGGACGTGGACCGATTGCGATCCTGTTGCTGATCCTGATCGGCGGGCTGGCGCTCAACCTGACCCCGTGCGTGCTGCCGATGATCCCGATCAACCTCGCAATCATCGGCGCGGGCGCGCAGGCGGGCTCACGCCGCCGCGGCTTTCTGCTCGGGTCGACCTACGGCGCCGCAATGGCCGTCGTCTACGGCATCCTCGGCCTGGTCGTGATCCTGACCGCAGGAACGTTCGGCACAATCAACGCCTCGCCCTGGTTCAACGCGGGCATCGCGGCCCTCTTCGTCGTGCTCGGCCTCGCGATGTTCGACGTCGTCAACATCGACTTGTCGCGGTTCTCGAGCGGCATGCGCGGACCCAGCCAGCGCGGAACGTTCGCCGTCGCCTTCACGATGGGCGCGGTGGCCGCGCTGCTGGCGGGAGCCTGCGTCGCGCCAGTGGTCATCCAGGTTGTTCTCTTTTCCAGCAGCCTCTACGCCGGCGGGACGTCGCTCGCGCTTGCGCTGCCGTTCGTGCTCGGGCTCGGAATGGCGATCCCCTGGCCGATCGCGGGTGCCGGCCTCGCGTCACTGCCGAAGCCGGGCATGTGGATGGTACGCGTGAAGCAGGCTTTCGGTGTGCTGATCCTCGCGACCGCCGCCTATTACGGCTACATCGCGTACGGTCTGTTCCAGAACCTGCGCGTGGACGCCGCCGAGGTGAGCAGCAGCGTCCAGGAGAAGCTTGGGGAAGGATGGACCAGCTCACTCGCCGCGGGGCTCGAACAGGCTGCGCGGGAGAACAAGCCAGTGTTGATCGATTTCTGGGCGACCTGGTGCAAGAACTGCCTGACGATGGACAAGACGACGCTGGCGGATCCGGAGGTCATCGCCGCGCTGTCGAATTACGTGAAGGTGAAGTTCCAGGCGGAGGATCCCGAAACCGAGCCGGCGAAGTCGCTGATGACGCGGTTCAAGGCGGTCGGCCTGCCGACCTACGTCATCCTGCGACCGGGATCGTCTGGAACGCGCACCAGCGTTCCCTAGCCAAACAACACGTCTTTACGGGAGGGCCAGGAGATCAGGAGAAAAACAAGGGTTTCCTGCTGATCTCCTGGCCCTTTTGTAGAAATGTCTTTGGTTACGGCTTCGTCTTGCCCCGGGTCTTCAGCTCCGCGACTGTTCGTTCCCAGTAGGCTTTCGACCCGATGTAACCCTTCGTGTCGGGCATCGCGGCGAGGATCGTGCGGCGCACTTCGAGGATGTCGATCTTTCCTTCCTTCCTGTAGAGCACCTGCCCGCCCGGCGCGATCACCATCGTGAGCGGCTGCGCAGGATTCCACTTCTCCCCCCACGCGGCCTGGAGGCCGGCGCGATCCGGGGTGGCGAACTGCTTGTTCTGGCTCGAGGCGTACTCCTTCTTGAGGAACGCGAGCACCTGCGGCGCGTCGGTGGGAGCGTTGGTATTGATCGTGACCAGGTCGAAGGCGCGCTTGCGGTACATCCGGTAGGTCGTCTCGAGATCGAAGAACTGGCTGGCGCACGCGGCGCAGTTCGTCGACCAGAGATTTACGAGCAGCACTTTGTCGGTCGAATTGGCGCGGATCTTCTTCAAGTCCTCGGCGCCGACCATATCGACGGTGACGGGCTCGGCCTGGATGCGGGTCCACTCCTGTTCCACGCCCGACGCTTTCGACAGCCACTTGGTGGTGCAGCCGAACGCGGTGGTATCGGTCACCGGAACCGGCTTGCCGGCGAGCAGCGCGTCGATCGCGTTCCTTGCGTCCTGGGTCTTGACCAGCTCCTCCCGCTGGTTGTCGTCGATCCGTCCCTGATATCGCAGCTTGCGGTCCTGGTCGAAGATGAAGATGTGCGGGGTGGCGACGGCGCCGAACTTCACCGAGACCGCCTGGGTGTCGCCGTCGTAGAGATACGGCCAGTCGATCCCCCGGAGCTGGGCCCGAAGCTTCATCTCTGGCAGGGAGTCGGTTACGTCCGTGTATCCGAGCTCGTCCAGCCGCACGGTCTTCGGATTGTTCGGATTGATCGCAACCAGACCCATGCCTTTCTTCCGGTAGTCCTCGTAGAGCTTCTCGATCCGACTCTCATAGAGCTGCGATACCGGGCAGTGATTGCTCTCGAAGACGATGGCCAGGAGCTTCGTGCCCGCATACTCGGATGCCTTGTGCGTCTTTCCGTCGACGCCGGGCAGGCTGAAATCCGGCAGTGGCGAACCGATCGGAAGCACGGGATGTTCGAGGTTCGACTGGATTCCGCGTCCGCTCCCCTGCGCGGGCGCCTGCTGACGGGCGGTCAGGGACTCCGTACCGATTGGCAGCGCGACGAGCGCCACCGCTGTTGCAAGCGTCCCGAAGAATCGGCTCATGTTCTCCTCACTTCTCGCCCTTCGACTTCGCTCAGGGCAGGCCTGTATTGGACCAGTAGGCGGTGTGTCCGGGGAATTTCGGATCCTCAGGAAGGTTCGCCAGGATGGCGCGGCGCAGCCTGTTCACGTCGAGCTCGCCAAGCTCCTGATACATCACGTCACCGTTCGGCGCGAGCAGGATGGTGAAGGGCACCGGCGCCGGCATCTTCGGGTCGAACGCAGCCTGAAGGCCGTACACGTCCGCGGTGGCGAACAGCAGGTTGCGGTGCGTCGCCTTGTGCGTCTTCAGGAACTCGAGCACACCGGGCTTCTCTTCAGGATCGTTGACCGACACGGTGACGAACTCGAGCCCGCGAGGCTTGTACATCTGCCAGGTCGCCTCGAGATCGGGGAACTCGGTGGCGCATGGCGCGCACCACGTCGCCCAGAAGTTGATCAGCAGGAGCTTGCCGGTGCCGTTCTGCCGCAACCGTTTGAGCTCGTCGGCGCCGGCCATCTCGACGGCCACGGTCGCATTACTGGGCGCCGGCTCTGGCTGATTCGCCGCCGCGGCTGCCAGCCCTTTGACCTGACACCCATCGACACGCGTGCGCGCGTCCGCAACCGGCTTGCCCGCGAGCAGCGCATCGATGGCATTGCGGGCATCCGCGCTGCCACCCCGCTCGCCCTCGTCGATACGCCCTTCGTAGCGCAGCGTGCGCGCCTGATCGAAGACGAAGACATGCGGCGTCGAGGTGACGCCGAACTTCTTCGAGAGCGCCTGATCGTGGCCGTCTGACAAATACGGGTACTGGAGCTGCCGATCCGCCGCGCGCCGCTTCATGTCCTCGAGCGTCTCGCCGAGGTCGGAGTAACCGAGGTCTGCGGGCTGCATCGCGGCGGGCGCATTCGGGTTGATCGCAACGACCGAGACGCCCTTGCCGCGGTAGTCCTCGTGGAGCTTGCGGATACGCGCCTCGTATTGCTGTGAGACCGGGCAGCTGTTGCCGGTGAACACCACCGCGAGCACGCGGCTGTCTGCGTACTCGGCGAGCGCATGTGACTTGCCGTCGATCCCGGGCAGCGAGAAGTCGGGGGCGGCTGCACCGATCGCGAGATGCGGAGACTCGGAGCCTCGGCAGGCACCGAGTGCCAGGGCAAGCAGGACCGTCGCGGAGGGTCGGCGCATCGTGGCGAAGATTACAACATCCATCCGGTTTCCGGAGACCAGAGAACGGAGCTTACGTTCACGGGAGGCAACGGATCTCAAAACGGAGTCAATCATGTCGCCTTCGGCGACGCCCTGACACCATGAAGATGGTGGTGGGTCGGAGTATCGTATGGCGGTC
>Ga0075430_100000379_pt1 | contig 32666 bp, 28 predicted proteins | sample RhiMetdeltSRZDD4_FD_75294 | JGI IMG/M metagenome (GOLD analysis project Ga0075430, IMG submission 75294) | Populus rhizosphere microbial communities from Tennessee, USA - Rhizosphere MetaG P. deltoides SRZDD4 | ecosystem: Host-associated > Plants > Roots > Rhizosphere > Soil | place: USA... | reverse complement strand
CGCCGGTGACCGGCTGATATACGAAGTGAAACTGATCCGATGTTCCCCAGATGTCGCTGCCAGATGCTGTGACGGTGAATGTTCCTGATGAGTAGGTCGAACCCCCGGCTATTGGCGGCTGACCGATGCCGGTACTCACCCAAGGCGATGGCACAGTCTGGGCACTTACCGCGGAGCGTGTCAAAACGAACAGCATTGCCAGCAGCAATGCTCGAATCTGGGGCGCGTTCTTCATTCCACTCCTCCACCGGGCGGGACGCAGGGCACGGAGCGTCCGCCACGGCGTGAATATCTGGGGTTCATTAACGTTCGAGTAACGGCGCTTCCGACAACTCAGACCAATGCTTTGCGGTCTTGGCGCTACTGACCAGGCGCGGCGTGATTGTTCGACGGCACTCGAGTCGAGATCCGGCGCGCACACGCCGACCTGCTCGGCATGGCGGATGCCCTGCTCGGGCTCGCGAGCGTTTGCACGCCCTCCCGAGCGGGTCACCCGCTCACGGCCGCGTCGCAAGATTCAACGGGGTTCGGCTCAGATGAATTCGCAGGAGCGCATTAGATCAAGCGCATCGGATCAATAGATCGATCCGTTCATCCGAGTTTTCGTTGTTCCGCTACGGCGAGTCAGGCGAAACGCTCCACACACAGGTCACCATCCCGGCTCAGGCCGCGAGTGGTTTTTCATGAATGGGTAGGCGTTATCGAGAGCTGCAGCATGCGTCCAGCGGCGTCGGCCATCTCTCGACAACCAAGCAAGCTGACCCGCGCAGATCGCATATCCTGACACCGCGCCGAATCACTCCGCGCACAGGGGTCGATTGCGGTAAGCAGTGACAGCGGCTCGAGGTCACCGCACCGCCCCTCTATCCTGGGTCCTCCGAATGTTCCAACGCAGGGGCTTACGCTCGTGCGTCAGCAAGGTGCCTGCCGTTTTCGCCGTCCGCACCTGAGCCGAAGAACCTTGGGATAAACCGTGGAAGTGGGTGTGAGAATGTTAAGGGGGATGGACGCGTCAACACGCGCGCAGCGTGTAACCGCGTCATTTTTACTTCGCTCCGAGGAGAATCAATTCGCGGTGAGCGTGAGGGAGGTCAACTTTCGAGCTCTGCCGTTCCACACCTTGATCACGTCAACGAGTTCCTTCACCGCGCCAGCAGATTTCTGAAGCGCTGCGTTCTCTTCCGCGGTGCGCTTGATCTGCACGATCTGCTCGACTCCGCGTGCGCCAGACTGCACGAGGACGCCGACGAAGAGATCAAACCCACCGCTTGCATAGCTCCAGCTGCCGCGAGGATCGGCGCTCCAATGTCGGTGTTGATCCATGGCGACGGTCGCGACTGCTGAAACACCTCGACAGGCGATCAACAGCACTACAGTTTTGAACGACGCTGACGATGAGTTTGATCTTTGCAGTGCGGTCCTCCATCTCGGATGCGAAGCCGCCACAGCGAGCGAAGACGCCGCCGTCTCAGCGACCTGGGCACCGCCCTCGATCTCCGCTGCGACTGATGAAAATCAGCCGTCTTTCCGTAATTAGTTCTTGATTGCTCGACGCGTTGGCGAACTCGTGCGCAATGGACGGTTTGACGAGAGATGCACTTCTTACGGAGCGCCCACCCTCCGCGTCCCTCGCACTCGGCGCATCGAGCGCGAAGGACGGGCGGAAGTCGTCAACGACTGAACGCCAGGCTTGCGCTCTGAGTCTGGCCACCTGGTCCAATCGCGGTGACGGTCGCCAGATAGTTGCCCCCCGGCAGGGCCGAGAAGAAGCCCGCGCGATCGACGGTGACGTCGTTGCTGGCATCAGGTGTCGGCTTGCCGAGATCCGAGGTGGCGACCGGCGTGGCGGTGGCCGGGTTGGCATTCGCCGCGAACACCGACAGCAGGTAGCTGGTCACATTCGTCGCGTGATCCGTTGATGCGGTGAACACCACCGCAGTGGGAGCGGCCGGAGGCGCCGCAGCGGCCACGGTGACCGACACGGCGGCCGAGGTCGCAGTCAGACCGGCGGCATCGTAGGCCCGGGCGGTGAGGGTGTAAGTGCCTGCAGGTACGGTGGCCCAACTCCACGCAAACGGCGCGGTCGTGTCCGTGGCCAGTACGGTCGTTCCCGACAGGAACTCCACTCGGGCGAGCTGGTTTTCCGGATCGCTGGCGTTTGCCGTCAGGCTGATCGTCGCAGGCGCGGCGAATGTCGCCCCGGCTGCCGGAGAGGTCAGCGCGACGGTCGGGGCGGCGTTCGGCGAGTTGACCGTGACCGTGACAGCGGCGGACGTCGTCTGCAGACCCGCCGCATCGAACGCCTTCGCGGTCAGGGTGTAAGTGCCGACCGTGACGTTGCTCCAGGTCCAGGAGTACGGGGCCGAGGTGTCGGTCGCGAGTCTCGTGGCCCCCGAGTAGAACTCGACGCGGGCCAGCTGATTCTCGGGATCGCTGGCGGTCGCGGTCATGCTCATCGTCGCCGGCGCGGAGAGCGTCGTCCCATTCGCCGGGCTGGTCAGCGTCACTGTCGGCGCACCGTTCGGGTCGTTGACGGTAACCGTCACCGGCGCGGACGTCGTCTTGGCTCCCTGCCCATCGTAAGCGACGGCGGTCAAGGTATAGGTGCCCGCAGGAACGTTCGTCCACGAATCGGCATACGGCACGGTGAACTCGGCCCAGAGCAGCGTCGTTCCCGAATACAACTCGACGCGGGCGATTGGCCCTTCGGCGTCGGCCGCTGTGGCCGCGAGCCCGATCGTGGCTGGCGCCGTGAACGTCGTTCCGTTCGCCGGGCTCGTCATCGTCACCACTGGCGGCGTGTTCGTCGCGCTGACGGTGACCGTGACTGTCGCGGAAGAGGCGTTGGCGCCAGCAGTGTCGTACGCTACCGCCCGCAGACTGTAGGAGCCTGCCGCGACATTCGACCACGCGAACGAGTAGGGCTGGCCCCTGGCGACCCCGAGCAATGTTGTGTCCGAAAAGAACTCGACGCGATCGATTGAACCATCGGCGTCAGACGCGTTGGCGGCGAGAGTGACCGTGGCGGGCGCAGTGAACGTCGCGCCATTCGATGGGCTCGTGAGATTGACCGCGGGAGCGCTGTTCGGGCCCTGCGCCGTCACGGTGAGGCTGGAGGACCAGCTGCTTCCACCATCCGCATCCTGAGCCATCGCGGCGAGTGTATAAGTGCCGGCCGTGGACGGACTCCACGAGGCCGAGTAAGGCGCCGTCGTGTCCGTCGTCAACAGCGTGTTGTTCACATAGAAGCCGACCGACGCCATCCGGTCTTCGGGGTCGGTCGCCGTCGCATCGATCGTTACGTTCGCCGGGAGCGAGAACTGCGCGCCGTTCGCCGGCTGCGTGAGTGTAACCGCCGGCGCCTGATTCCCTGACGCCGACGACGCTACCGTCACGTTGCTGAAAATGGCGCGAGCAAGCCTGCGGCGATCTCGACTGGTGACCGCGAGCCCGATATACACCGTTTCCCCCATCGGTATCGTGTCGGTATCCGCGGGAGTCCATGTAAGGCCGTCCGTCGACCAGGACGCCGCAAAGATATCGCCCGAGCGCGCCAACTTGACCCAGCCCGGAGCACCGCCGGTTGCCACAGCAGATGCGATCGACATGTCGCCCGCGACGGGACGACGCTGGAACCGATGGCTCTTCGACGCAGTGATCGTCATCATCGCGTAGCGGCTGTCAGACGTCAGAGCTTCCCGAATCATGACCCCGGCTTTGGCCTGATTGTCCGTTCTAGTCAGCGATTCGACTCGGGCGACGATCTCGCCGTCTCCGCTGAGCGGACGATAAACGAAGTAGAACTGATCCGCTGTGCCGCCGATGTCCGCACCTGCCCCATTGACGGTGAACTTGTCCGATCCGAACGAGGCGCTGCCGCCAAGAGCGGGCGAGCCCACATCCGTGGAGTTCCACGGCGTCGGCAGGGTCTGCGCAAGGGCTGCGGGCGTCGCCGCGCACACGATCACAGCTGCGCTCAGCAGAGCGCGAATGTTGCTCCTCATCTAACTCCTCCACCGGTTCCACGGGCCAGCAGGGGAGTTGCCGGAAAACCCGTCGTTTACTCGAGGTGACGAACCGCTAAAACGTGGACTACGCGCCGCGGCCGACGCAGGTTGAGAATTGGCTTCTCGTTCGTGCTCGAGGTGCGCGAGCGGGCGCATTGTCGAATCGGCCAGCCCGCACACACACCCCACGGACACCCGCACGCACACCGACGTGCCGAAGCGAACTTAGGGGAGGCCTGAACGGGGCCGAGATTCGCACGTGCGCGCAGCGCGACTGACACGCTGCTTCGCAGCGGCTGTCAACAGTCGACGATTTCGTCGTTCAGTCGCAGGTGGTCGTGACCCAGTGTGGGCTCGTAGCCTTGGGCGCTGCGAACAGGGGCACTGCTGACAGATAGCGTCCGGTCATTCAGCGTCCTCCGACTCGTTCGCAGCGAGGGGGGATTAACTCGATGGCAAACACATGAGCAAACAGCTTGCCCTCCTCAAGGAGAGCAACAGCGAGGTGCAGAGTGGCTGTTTACGGGTGGATCTGAAAGAAGAAGCGTGCGGGAGGAGCGCAGTCACACACCTGGCGGCGTGTAATCGCGTCAATTTTACTTCGCGACCGCGAGAATGAATTCGCGCGACGAGCGATGTCGATCAAGTTTTCAGCTCTGCCGTTCTACACCTTGATCACGTCAACGAGTTCCTTCACCGCGCCAGCAGATTTCTGAAGCGCTGCGTTCTCTTCCGCGGTGAGCTCGATCTGCACGATCTGCTCGACTCCACGCGCACCAAGCTTGACGGGAACGCCGACAAAGAGATTCGAGACGCCGTATTCCCCCTGCAGGAACACCGAGCACGGAAGAATCTTCTTCTTGTCTTTCAGGATCGCTTCGACCATCTCAGCCGCAGCCGAGCCCGGCGCATACCACGCGCTGGTCCCGACCAGCTTCGTGATCTCCGCACCACCGTCCGCCGTCCGCTTGCTGATCGCCTCGATCCGATCGGCCGGGAGAAGCTCCGTTATCGGAATACCCGCAACGGTTGAATATCGTGGGAGCGGCACCATCGTGTCACCGTGGCCGCCGAGGACGAACGCATGGACGTTCTCCACCGACACGTTGAGCTCCATGGCGATGAACGTGCGCATGCGCGCCGAATCAAGGACGCCGGCCATGCCGATCACGCGCTCGCGCGGAAAGCCGCTGAGCCGGTAGACCGCCTGACACATCGCATCGAGCGGATTGGCGACGGGGACGATGATCGTCTTCGGCGAGTGGCGCACGATCTGCTCGGTCACCGACTGCATGATCTTGTAGTTGGTCTGAAGCAGATCGTCGCGGCTCATGCCCGGCTTCCGCGGCACGCCGGACGTGATCACCACGACGTCCGAATTGGCGGTCTGGGCCCATCCTTCTTCGGTCGCGCCGTACCCCACCACCCGCGAGTCGGATCCTTCGATGGGACAGGCCTCGAGGATGTCGAGCCCGACGCCGGCGGCCTTGGTCTCGGCGATGTCGATGATCACGACATCGGCCAGTTCCTTGTCCGCGATCGCCCGGGCCACGGTGGCGCCGACATTGCCCGCACCGCCAACAACTGTGACTTTTCGATTCATTGACGTCTCAACCTCGGTTGCCGGTTCCGGTGCACTACAGGTTCGCGATAATCGCGTCGGCAAAGGCCGACGTCTTCAGCTCCGTCGCCCCCGCCATCTGCCGCGCGAGATCGTAGGTGACCTTCTTCTGGCCGATCGTCTTCTCGAGAGCCGATTCGATCAGCTCCGCGGCCTTCGTCCAGCCGAGAAAACGGAACATCATCACGCCGGACAGGACGACCGATGACGGGTTGATCACATCCTTGCCGGCGTACTTCGGTGCGGTTCCGTGGGTGGCCTCGAAGAAGCCGATGTCGTCACCGATGTTGGCACCGGGGGCCATGCCCAGGCCTCCGACTTGCGCGGCACAGGCGTCGGAGAGGTAGTCGCCATTCAGATTGGGCGTAGCGAACACGTCGTAGTCGGCGGTACGGGTCAGGACCTGCTGGAACACGCTGTCGGCGATACGGTCGTTCACCAGAACCTTTCCGTCGCGCGAGGCGCCGGCCGTGACCTCGTCCTCGGTCACGATCTGATCCCGGAACTCGGCCTTCGCGACTTCATACCCCCAATCGCGGAACGCGCCCTCGGTGAACTTCATGATGTTGCCCTTGTGGACCAGCGTCACGGTCTTTCGCTTGTTGTCGATGGCGTACTGAATCGCCATCCTGACGAGGCGCTTGGTCCCCGTCTCCGAGATCGGCTTGATCCCGATGCCCGAATCCGGACGGATGCGCTTGCCCATCTCGCGCTCGAGGAACGCGATGATCTTCTCGGCCTGCGGTGTGCCACGCGCCCACTCGATCCCGGCGTACACGTCCTCGGTGTTCTCACGGAAGATCACGACGTTCATCAGCTCGGGATGCGTCACCGGGGCGGGCGTGCCCGTGAAATATCGCACCGGGCGTACGCAGGCATACAGATCGAGCACCTGGCGCAGCGTGACGTTGAGGCTCCGAATCCCCCCGCCCACCGGCGTCGTGAGCGGACCCTTGATTGCCACCTTATAGGTGCGCACGGCCTCGAGCGTGTCGTTCGGCAGCCACTCGCCGAACTGGTCCTTGGCTTTCTCCCCGGCTGGCACCTCGAACCACTCGATCCGCTTCTTGTCGTCGAAGGCCTTCCGGACTGCGGCGTCGAAGATGCGGACGCTGGCCCGCCAGATGTCCGGACCGGTGCCGTCTCCTTCGATGAACGGGATGATCGGATCATCCGGGACGATCAGTCGTCCTTCCTTGCGCGTGATGGCGGTGCCTGCGGCTGGTGCTTTGAGAGTGCTGAATGTCGGCATGGTCGTGGTCAATTAGGTCAGTTACCGTCGTTCTGATGCTTCCGGTCTGACGATCTTCACAGGAACTGTGGAAAAGTTTGTGGAAATCACCGCGCTCGCGTGCGTCCTGCCCTTGCCAGTTCGCCGCTTCGACCTGTTTGCACCACATTAGTGCGCTCGCTCACGGTGATGACGATCCTTTCGAGGTGAACGGGCCATTATACTTTTAGAATGCATGTAGTCATCGCCGACCAGCTTTCATCTTCCGCTATCGAAATCCTTCGTACTGTTCCCGGTTTTACCGTCGATGCCCGCCCCGGACGCCCGGCCGCAGAACTGGCCAAGGACCTCGCCGACGCCGACGCACTCGTCGTTCGCAGCGCCACGCAGGTGGACGCGAAATTGATCGCCGCCGCTCCCAGGCTTCGGGTGATTGCCCGCGCCGGTACGGGGGTGGACAACGTCGACGTCTCCGCCGCGACCGATCGCGGCATCGTGGTCATGAATGCCCCTGGCGCGAACAGCGTGAGCGTCGCAGAGCATGCCTGGGCGCTGATGCTGGCGCTCTCGCGATCGATTGGCGCCGCAGACGCCACGATGAAGCGTGGCGTTTGGGACAAGAAACGCCTGACGGGCGCGGAAATGCGTGGCAAGACTCTTGGCGTCATCGGGCTGGGCCGCATCGGACAGGAAGTCACCAATCGCGCGCGCGCCTTCGGCATGGAAGTACTCGCGCACGATCCGTTCATCTCGGAGCAGGTCGCGGCCACGATGGGCGCCGAGCTGGTTTCGCTCGACGACCTCTGCGCCCGCTCGGACTACATCACGCTCCACATCCCGGCCACGGCCGAGACTCGCAACCTGTTCGATGCGACGCGCCTGGCCGCCTGCAAGCCCGGACTGCGGATCATCAACACCGCACGAGGCGAGCTGATCGACGAGGCGGCGCTCGCCGACGCGATCAAGCGCGGACATGTCGCTGGTGCCGGCCTCGACGTGTTCAGCGTCGAGCCGCCGGCGGATCAATCGCTGGTGGGCCTGCCGCAGGTGGTCGCCACACCGCACATTGCTGCCTCCACCGTCGAGGCACAGGAGCTCGTCGGCATCGAGACAGCAATGGGCGTCAGGGATTTCCTGCGGGATGGCGCGATTCGGAACGCGGTCAACTTCCCGGCCCTGCCCGCGGAGGATCAGATCCGGCTCCGTCCTTATATGACTCTCGCGGATCGGCTCGGCGCCCTGCTCGTCCAGATTGCGCAGGGTCGCACGCACGGAGTGGGCATCCGCTACTACGGTCCTGCCGTGAACGCCGGTTCCGATCTGCTCGCCAGCGCCGTGATCGCGGGTGTACTCCGGCCGATCCTCTCAGGCTCGGTCACCGTCATCAATGCACGAGCGGTTGCCACGCAGCGGGGCATCGAGATCGTCGAATCCCGCAGCTCGAGGCCACGGGATTTCGCGAACCTGCTGTCGGTCAAGATTCAGACCAGCGACGGAGAGTGGTGGGTCGAAGGCACGGTCTTCGAACCAGGCAGCGCGCGGCTCACTTCGGTTGACGGCGTCGAAATCGAAGTGCCGCTCGAGGGCGCGCTCATCCTGATCAAGAACGAGGACCAGCCCGGCGTCATCGGCGAGGTCGGTACCATTCTCGGCAAGGCAGGAGTGAATATCGCGAACTTCGCGCTCGGCCGCGGCGCAGGCGGCGCGGTGGGTGCGGTCAACATCGACGTCCCGCCGTCAGAGGACGGCAAGATCGATCGCGCGATCGACGCCATTCGCGCGATCTCCGCGGTCAAGTCCGCCTGCCTGGTGAAGTTTTACTGATTCTGCTGAAGAACGAGACGCCTGACCCGGCCGGTGGAGGCATCCTTCATCTCCACCGCGTCGCTTCCAATGGACGTCACCGTATAGCGGCCGACCACCACGGTGCCCACCTCGGCCATGATCAAATCGTCACCATTACTGGTGATGACCGCAGACTGCACCAGCACGTCGCCATTCCGGTGTTCGGCCAAGCCGACCAGCAGCAGCGGCACGTCCGGCACGATCATCTCGACGGGTGCCGTCGTCGGCACGGGCACCGGGGCTCGCGAAGGCGGCGCAACCCGCATTTCAGGTGCGGGTCGGAACGCAAACGGGTTCCGGACGGGTTCTTGTGGCAGGGGGGCCGCGGCCAGTCGCGTTTTCAACCGGCGAGCCTGAGCCTGCACGCTCAGCGCGAGGCTCTGCGCCGGCGCGCCATCGTCGACAACCTGGGGGACGCGACGAGGGTAGCGCCCCAGCGATACCGAGGCCGCGGAGGAGAACCAGGCTACGAGCAGGGTTCCGCCGGCGACGTAGAGAGTGGCGCGGCGCAGGGTCATCGGACTGTTCGGATCCTACACCTCTTCCGGCCTTCTGGCGAACCGAAGAGACCGGCGCCGCCGTGCAGCCGTGTGTAGCTGTGGTAGGATTTGCCGTGCACCCTGTTTCGAGTCCCGGGCTTGCCCTAGATTCTGATTCAGGCCCCGTCATCGCCATTATTCCCGCGAGATATCAGTCCTCACGGCTTCCGGGCAAGGCGCTCGCCGACATCGGCGGCCGCCCGATGATCGAGCACGTCTACCGGCGCACCGCCGCCGCCTCGTCTGTGTCGTCCGTGCTGGTCGCAACCGACGACGAGCGCATTCTCGAAGCGGTCCGCGCCTTCGGCGGCGCCGCCTGCATGACGTCGCCCGATCACCTGAGCGGGACAGACCGGCTCGCCGAGGTGGCTGCGGAGCTCGGGTCCGAAATCATCGTCAATGTGCAGGGAGACGAGCCGCTCATCGAACCGGCGATGATCGACGAAGCCATCGAGCCGCTCCTGGCCGATCCGATGGTGGTGATGTCGACGTTGCGACGACGCATCGACGACCCGGCCGAGCTGGAGAACCCGAACGTCACCAAAGTGGTGGTGGACGGCGATGGCTACGCGCTCTATTTCTCGCGTGCCCCGATCCCCTTCAATCGGCCCGGCAGCCCGCCCGCCCGCGCGTGGCGGCACGTCGGCCTTTATGTCTACCGCCGCGACTGCCTCCTGCAGCTCGCGTCGCTTTCCCCGACGGAACTGGAACGATCCGAAGCTCTCGAACAGCTGCGGGCGCTCGAGAACGGCATCCGCATTCTCGCGGTGGAAACGAACCACGATTCGATCGGCGTCGACACGCCGGACGACCTCGATCGCGTCAGGCGCCTGATGGAGGGCGCCTTGCGCGCATAGGAGAACGGGTACGGACGCATGAACACCACACGGCCTGTGAAGTACATCCTGGTGACTGGCGGAGTTGTTTCATCGCTGGGCAAGGGTCTCGCCGCCGCCTCGATCGGCGCGCTGCTCGAGGGGCACGGATACAAGGTCGCGCTCCAGAAGTTCGACCCTTACATCAACGTCGATCCCGGCACGATGAGCCCCTACCAGCACGGCGAGGTGTACGTCACCGACGACGGTGCCGAGACGGATCTCGATCTGGGGCACTACGAGCGTTTCACCAACCAGACGACCACCAGGAACAACAACTGGACGACCGGCAAAATCTACCTGTCGGTGATCCAGAAGGAGCGGCGTGGCGACTACCTGGGCCGAACCGTTCAGGTCATTCCTCATATCACCAACGAGATCAAGGACAGCATCCGCGCGATTGCCGGCGACGCCGACATCGTGATCGTCGAGATCGGCGGTACTGTCGGCGACATCGAGAGCCAGCCGTTCCTCGAGGCGATCCGGCAGCTCCGCCAGGACGTCGGACGGGAGAACACGCTCTACATCCACTTGACGCTCGTCCCTTTCATCGGCGCCGCCGGCGAGCTCAAGACCAAGCCGACCCAGCACAGCGTCCGCGACCTGCGGTCCATCGGTATTCAGCCCGACATCCTGCTGTGTCGGACCGATCGTTTCCTCGATCAGGACCTCAAGCGCAAGATCGCGCTGTTCTGCGACGTTGACGAGGAAGCGGTCATCACCGCGAAGGATGTCTCGAGCATTTACGAAGTGCCGCTGGTGCTCGGTGCCGAAGGGCTCGACAGAATCCTGCTGCAGCGGCTCCATCTGCCGCAGACCGAAGCGCGCATGGATGCGTGGGTCGATCTCGTGGACCGCATCAAGCACCCCAACGACGAGGTCACCATCCACGTCGTCGGCAAGTACGTCGGGTACGAGGACTCCTATAAGAGCCTGAACGAAGCGCTCTACCACGGAGGGTTCAAGCACCGCCTGCGCGTCAACATCCGCTGGGTCGAAGCCGAGGCGCTCGAGCAGCCCGGCGGCGAGCAACTGCTCGACGGCGCTGACGGGATTCTCGTCCCCGGGGGATTCGGGGACCGAGGCACCCGCGGCATGATGCGGGCGGCGACGATCGCGCGGGAGCGAGGGATTCCCTACTTCGGGATCTGCTACGGCTTCCAGTGGGCCACCGTGGAATACGCCCGCAACGTCTGCGGGATCAGCGATGCCGACTCCACCGAGTGCAGCCCCGATACACCGAACAAGGTGATTTACAAGCTGCGCGACCTGCTCGGCATCGACGATCTCGGGGGCACGATGCGCCTCGGCAGCTATCCCTGCGAGCTCAAGGCCGGTTCACGTGCCCGGGAGCTGTATGCCGCAGACGTGATCAACGAGCGGCACCGCCACCGCTACGAGTTCAACTGCCTGTATGAACGGGCGCTGACCGACGCTGGACTGGAGATTGTCGGCCGCTCGCACGACGGCAAGTTCGTCGAGATCGTGGAGGTGCCCTCGCACCCCTGGTACATCGCCGTGCAGTTTCATCCAGAGTTCAAATCGAAGCCGCTGTCGCCCCACCCGCTCTTTGCCGGCTTCATCGAGGCGAGCCACAAGCACAAGCTCGCCGGCCGGCACGCTGCAGCTGCGACGGTGGCCGGGTAGGCCTGGTGAAACGCGTCCAGATCGGCGGCGTGGCGATTGGCAACGGGCCATTGCTGCTGATCGCGGGCCCCTGCGTCATCGAGAGCGAGGGTCATGCAGTCGGACTCGCCCGGACGATTCGCGACATCGCGGCCCGCTGCGGCGTGCCTTACGTGTTCAAGGCTTCTTACGACAAAGCCAACCGGACGTCGCTCTCCTCGTTTCGCGGCCCCGGGCTCGCCGAAGGACTCCGGACGCTGCGCAGGGTGCGGGAAGAAGTCGGCGTCCCGGTGCTGACCGACATCCATGAACCGGCGCATGCCGCTCCGGTGGCAGAGGTCGTCGACGTCCTGCAGATCCCGGCATTTCTCTGCCGGCAGACCGACCTTCTCGTCGCGGCGGCACAGACCGGCCGGGTCGTGAACATCAAGAAGGGTCAGTTTCTCGCGCCTTCGGACATGCGGCACGCGGCAGCCAAGATCACTGCCGCGGGTAATGACCGCGTAATCCTGACCGAGCGCGGAACCTCCTTCGGGTATCACAACCTGGTCGTCGACATGCGGTCGCTGCCGATACTGCGCGCCCTCGGGTTCCCCGTGATCTACGACGTCACGCACAGCCTTCAGCTTCCCGGCGGGGGCGACGGCGTGACCGCCGGCCAGGCCAAGTTCATCGAGCCGATGGCACGCGCAGGCGTCGCGGCAGGCGTCGATGGCGTGTTCATGGAGGTCCACGAACGCCCTGAGCATGCGAAGAGCGACGCGCAGAACGCGCTCAGGCTCGACCTCCTGGAGGCGTTGCTCAGCCGGCTGACGGCAATCCACGCCATTGCGGCTGGCGATACCGTGAGCCGCGTGCCCGACCGCGGCTGATCGCTCTCATGCACAAGGTGCCCGCTGCGTCGATGCTCGATCTGGCCCGGACGGTGCTGCGCACCGAGGCGGCCGCGATCCTGCGCCTGGTCGACACGCTCGGCGAAGAATTCGAGCGCGCGATCGAGACCCTGTTCGAGTGCCGCGGCCGGGTGATCGTGACCGGGATGGGCAAGTCCGGGATCATCTGCCGGAAGATCGCCGCGACGCTTTCGAGTACGGGGACGCCCGCATTCTTCCTGCACCCGGCCGAGGCCATTCACGGCGACCTCGGGGCGCTCAAAGACGACGACGTCGTAATTGCGATGTCGCGGAGCGGTGAGACCGAGGAAGTCATCAGGCTGCTCGAATCGATCCGGCGAATCGGCGCCAGGCTGATCGCGATCACCGGAGAGCGCCTCTCCACGCTAGGGAAGGCCGCCGACGTCACCCTGGACTGCGGCATCTCCGAAGAGGCCTGTCCCCTGAAGCTCGCTCCCACGGCCAGCACGACGGCCGCTCTCGCGCTCGGGGACGCGCTGGCGATGACGCTGCTCGTCCGCAAGGGCTTTCGTGAAGACGACTTTGCATCGCTGCACCCCGGAGGGCGCCTCGGCCGCCGTCTGATGCGCGTCGAACAGGCGATGCACGCGGCCGACGCCGCGCCGATTGTGCGCGTATCAACGCTGATGCCGGAAATCTTTCACGAAATGTCGAGCAAGCGCCTCGGGATGACCTGCGTCATCGACGAAGATGGGCGCCTTGCGGGCGTGTTCACGGATGGCGATCTTCGGCGTCTCCTGACCAAGACCACGGACGTTCTGCGGTTGACGGCGGGTCAGGTGATGACGCGCAACCCGATCACGATCGATCGCCGGCTCCTTGCCGTTGAAGCCCTGAAGCTGATGGAAGCCCGGAAAGTGACCTCCGTGGTCGTCGTTGACGAGGATCGCCGCATCGAAGGGGTCGTACACCTGCACGACCTCTGGCGAACGCAGATGGTATGAGCGGCACGGACACACAGCTGAGCGTGCAGGATCGCGCGCGGCGGGTTCGCCTGGTGCTCTTCGACGTGGACGGCGTGCTGACCGATGGCGTGGTCGTGATGCACGGAGACGGCAGCGAATCCAAGGGCTTTCACATCAAGGATGGCGCAGCGATCGTCTGGGCGCAGCGTGCCGGGGTACAGGTCGGGCTGCTGTCAGCCCGATCGTCCGGCGCGACCACGCATCGTGCGGCACAACTCGCGGTCCGGATTGTCCAGCAGGGTGTCACCAGCAAGGCCTCCGCTTTCGATACGATCCTGAAGTCGTCGGGGCTGGCAGAGGACGCCGTGTGTTACATGGGCGATGATCTGCTCGATCTGCCGGTGCTGGAACGCGCAGGCCTCTCCGCGGCGCCCGCGGATGCCGCGCCCGAAGTACGGGACCGGGTGCACTGGGTCAGCCCGGCCGCGGGGGGCCGCGGCGCGGCGCGCGAATTGATTGAGCTGATCCTGCGCGCCCAGGGACGCTGGGACGAGATCGTGGGCGGGTTCTCGGGACGGCACTGATGGAAAGTTCTTCGATCGGATTTCTCGCGGTGCTCCTGGCCCTGCTCGCCGGTCTCGCCATCGGCAAGGCCTGGGAACGGTACAAGTTACACGATGGCCGCTGGATCGATCGGCGGCGCGGCCGTGAATCGCCCCACTTCATCCTCGGGCTGAACTTCCTCGTTGCCAATCAAATCGATCGCGCGATTGACGAGCTGACCAAGGCCGCGGAGCTCGCCGGTGATCCACTCGAAATCCGGCTGGTGCTCGGCAATCTCTATCGTGAAAAAGGACAAGTCGGCCGGGCGATCCAGGAACACCAGGCCCTGCTCCAGCGGCCGAACCTGCGTAAGCTCGAGCACGCCAACGCGCTGCTCTGCCTCGGGCTCGACTACAAGAGCGGCGGATTCGTCGATCGTGCGTTGTCTGCGTTCAGCGATGTGCTTCGCCTCGATCCAGACAACGAATACGCGCTCTCCAACCTCGAAAAGCTCTACGAAGAACAACACCAGTGGGATGATGCTTACCGGACACGCCAGAAGCTGGCCGCGCTGGATGGTCCTGCCGCACAGCCAGGGCACTTCGCCATCCTCGGGTTCCTGGAAAACGAGCTGGGCACGCAGGCGATCAAGCGAATGGATTACGCCGAAGCGGCGCGCCGGTTCGAAGCGGCGATCGAGCTCGATTCCAGCAACACGCCGGCACAGCTGAACCTGGGGGACGTGCACCTGCAGCGCGGCGACGTGGCCGCGGCGGTGGCAGCGTGGGAACGGCTCGTGGAACGCTCGCCGGACCGCGCGTATCTGGCGTTCGCGCGGCTCGAGAGCGCGTATCCGCGCCTCGGCGACAACCAGCGGTTTCCCGATCTCTGCCGGCGACTGATTGCCAACACCCCCCAGGATTGGCGCGCCCGCCTGGCTCTCGCGCGGCATCTTGCCACTCTGGGACAGCCTCGCGAGGCGCTCGATCTGCTGTTCGATGCACTCGTCCAGAATCCCCATGCGCTCTCGCTGCACCAGACTATCTGGCAGATGCTGTCGCGCCTGCAGCTGCCCGCCGCGCTCGTGAATCAATACGTCGATCTCACCAGGGACGCGATCTTCTACGCCGACCCGCACATCTGCGTGCGCTGCCGCTATCGCAGCACCGAGCTGCTGTGGCAGTGTCCGAACTGTCACGACTGGAATACGTTCGTCGAGGAGCGCATTGCGCCGGCCAAGGACTCGGAAGCGACCCTGACTTCCTAGGGCCCTACCCTCGTCGGACCAGCCTGCGGTAGACGCGCTCGATTTCCTGGTCGGTCTGGGTGAAACCGCCGTCGGTGCGAATGACGTAGTGAGCCCGCCGCACCTTCTCGTCGATCGGCCACTGCGCGTCGAGTCGTGCCCTCGCATCAGCCTCGCGAAGCCCGTCTCTCGCCACCAGCCGCCGGAGCTGTTCGTCGGGGGTGCACGCGGCGACCACCACCGCGTCGAAGTCGTGCTCGTGACCCGTCTCGAACAACAAGGGAATGTCTGCGATGGCGATCGCCGTGTCGAACGGAAGCTGCGCGAACCAGTCCCGGATCCGCCGATACACGTCAGGGTGGACGATCGCTTCGAGGTCTGCGCGCGCCGCCCGATCAGAGAACACGATCTTTGCCAGCGCCGCCCGATCGAGCGTGCCGTCGGCGCGCACCATGTCCGTCCCGAACCGCTGGGCGACAGCGTGGAGGCCGGGCGAGCCGGGTGCAACAGCCAGTCGCGCCAGATGGTCGGCGTCAATCGTGGGAGCGCCGAGCGCGCCGAACCGGCTCAGGCAGTACGACTTTCCTGTTGCGATTCCGCCGGTCAGCGCGACCTGCACCACGTTCGTCGCGAACCTACACGCCGGCCCTGGCGCGCGCCGCCGCCACCGTGTTCTTCAGGAGCATCGCGATTGTCAGCGGGCCGACTCCGCCTGGCACCGGCGTGAGTGCTCCGGCTACATCCGCCACCTCGGGATGCACGTCGCCGACGACCACTGATCCGCGGCGATCGAAGTCGAAGACGCGTGGCGAGGCCTCGCCCAGAATCGCGGCCGCCTCCCCGCGGTCGGTGATGCGGTTGATGCCAACGTCGATCACGGTCGCGCCCGGCTTGATGAACCCGCGGGTGACGAATCCGGCACGGCCGATCGCAGCCACCACGATGTCGGCTTCAGCCGTCACCGCCGCGATACCAGGCGTCTTCGAATGACAGACGGTCACCGTCGCGTCCCGGGCGAGCAGCAGCAACGCCATGGGCTTTCCGACGATATCGCTGCGCCCCAGCACGACAGCGCGCGTGCCTGCGATCCGAATCCCGAAATGATCGAGCATCACCACCACCCCTGATGGCGTGCAGGGCGCGAGAAGAGCGCGTCCCTGAGTCAGGCGGCCGACGCTCACCGGGTTGAAGCCGTCCACATCCTTCGCCGGATCGATCGCATCGAAGACCCGCTGCGCAGCTCCGCGCCCCATCTCAGGGGGCAGCGGCGACTGCACCAGGATGCCGTCGTGCTCGGGGCTGTCGTTCAATTCGCGAACGAGATTGAGCAGCTGGTCGATCGTCGCGGCCGCAGGCAGGCGCCGGAGATCGACACGCAGACCGGATTCGCCCCCGGCTTTGACCTTGTTCCGGACGTAGATTTCGGATGCCGGGTTCTCCCCGACGAGCACGATGCCGAGCGCTGGCGGCCGGCGGGCGGCCGCGGTGAAGGCCTGAACGTCCGGGGCCACGGATGCGCGGATTGCCGCTGCGACCGAAGCTCCATCGAGGACCCGCGCCGTCATCAACGATTCACTGGCGGAGCGTCGCGGGCCCCGCGGCCGCAATCTCGAGCTCGCGCAGCTTGTCCAGGTGGCCGAGAACCACCAGGTGATCGCCCGCGCGCATCACGGCGTCGGGCGAAGGATTGAACTCCATGCGGCCATCGCTGCGCTGTATACCGACGACCACCACCCCGAAGCGCTGCCGAAGATTCGCTTCCACGATCGATCGGCCTGCCAGGACGGCGCCCTCTTTGATGCCGACCTGTTCCATGTTCAGTTCGAGATTCTCCGAACTCGTGGCGATCTGCACGAAATCGACTACCGCGGGACGCAGCGCAGTCTGCGCGAGCTGGAGTCCGCCGATCTGATACGGAGATACGACGCGATCCGCGCCGGCGCGTACCAGCTTCACCTTGGCGTCTTCGGTCTCGGCGCGACCGATGATGTAGAGGTCGGGCCTCAGCAGCCGCGCCGTCAGCACGGCGTAGACGTTCTCGGCATCGGTGCTCACGGCGGCAATGAACCCGCGCGCCCGGTCGATGTGCACGCGTTTGAGCACCTGCTCGCTGCTCGCATCGGCCTCGACCGCGAGAAAACCGGCATCGATCGCCTGTTGCATCCGTTCGGGATCGCGCTCGATGATGACGAACGGAATGCCCTGGCGAACGAACTCCTGCGCGACAATGAGGCCCATGCGGCCGAAGCCGCAGACGATGAAGTGGTTGGTCAGCTCGTCGAGCATGCGTTCACGCCGCCGGCGCACCCAGCGGCTCTCGAGGTCCCCCTCGACGACCCGCGCCATCACGAACGAGAAACTGTAAAGGACGGTCGCAACCCCGATGGTCAGCACCACCATCGTGAAGAGCTCGCCTCTTCGCGACATCGGGTGGACTTCCTTGTAGCCGGCGGTCGTGACCGAGATGACCGTCATGTACAAGGAGTCCCACACGCTCCATCCTTCGATCACCATGTAGCCGATCGTTCCGAACGACACCACTCCTAACAGCAGCAGGATCGAGCGGCGCAGCCGCACCGCGGCCGCGCCCTCGCTCAGGAGTTCGTGTGGAAGCAACCAGACCGGCTTCCTCGGTCCGGACGCGATCCGTGGCGGGGCCTCGTTCGCGTGGCGATCCCGGGAACTGGCGTCCGCCACGCGGTCAGACTCAGCCAGTCGCGAGCCGGCTGTGTTTGCGTCCGTAGGCCCCGTAGAAGATCAGGCCCACCGCCAGCCAGCCGAGGAGGCGCAGCCAGTTCGTCCAGCCCAGACCGTAAATCATCGCGCCGCACGTCACGATCCCGGCGATCGCGACGAACGGCAGCGCCGGCACCGTGAAGCCGCGCTCGAGATCGGGCCGCCGGTGACGCATGATCCACACTCCGGCGCAAACCAGGATGAAGGCGAACAGCGTCCCGATGCTGGTCATCTCACCGACGATGTCCCCGGGAATGAAGGCCCCGAAGACTGCCGTGAACACGAAGAACAGCAGGTTGGACTTGTACGGCGTGCGATAGGTGGGGTGCACTTCTGAGAAGACTTTCGGCACCAGGCCGTCGCGGCTCATCGAATAGAACACCCGGGATTGCCCGAGCAGCATGACCAGGATCACCGAGGAGAACCCGGCCAGGATCGCCACGGTCACCGCGCGCGAGAGCCACTCGTATCCCGCCATGTACTTCGAAATCGCGAAGGCCACCGACGCTTCACGTCCCGTCGACCGGAAGTCTTCCACCGTTGCCACACCGCTCAGCACGTAGGAGAACAGCACGTAGAGGATGGTGCAGACGACGAGCGACCCCAGGATGCCGATCGGCATGTCCCGCTTGGGGTTCTTCGCCTCCTGTGCGGCGGTCGAGACCGCATCGAACCCGATGTAGGCGAAGAACACGACGCCGGCGGCGCCGAGAATGCCGAGGATCCCGCCGTAGTTGTGCGTGACCCCCTGCGGCGTCACATAGGTTGTCGCCGCCGGAATCAGCGGCGTGTGGTTTGCCGGGTTGATGAAGGCCCAGCCGAGCCCGATCACCAGCAGGACGATGCTGACCTTGACGATGACGATGATGCCGTTGAGGAGCGCGGACTCCCTGGTGCCGCGGATGAGCACGGCCGTCAGGATCCCGAGAATGATGACGGCGGGGATGTTCATGATCCCCCGGGTGCCGGTGTCGTGCATGAACTCGAACGGCGAGTGCGACCATTCGTACGGTATTCGCAGGCCGAACCACTCGAGCACCCGGTTGAGATACTCGCTCCACGCGATGGCGACCGTCGCCGCCCCGACCGCGTACTCGAGGACAAGGTCCCAGCCGATGATCCACGCGACGAACTCCCCCATCGTCGCGTACGAGTAGGTGTAGGCGCTGCCCGCAACCGGAATCATCGACGCGAATTCGGCGTAGCAGAGTCCGGCGAACGCGCACCCGACGCCCGCGACGATGAACGCCAGGGTGACTGACGGGCCGGCGCGATCCGCGATTGCGGCGGCGGTCCGGACGAACAGGCCGGCCCCGATGATCGCGCCAATCCCGAGGGCGACGAGCGCCCACGGTCCCAGTGTTCGTTTGAGTGTGCCCTCACCCGTTTGGCGGGAGTCGGCGAGAAGCGATTCGATCGACTTGGTTCGAAACAAGCCAGCCACTCGTGTCCTCGTGTCCTTTCTTGCCGGGGGACTTCGTCCCCCGGACCCCCTTACACGCTCGCTCGTGGGGGCCCCATGCCCCACTCCGCTCGCGTGGCTCGCTCGCTGCGCTCACTCGCTGGCCGGCGCCCTTACACGCTCGCTCGCTGCGCTCAGTCGCTGGCCGGCGCCCTTACACGCTCGCTCGCTCCGCTCACTCGCTGGCCAGCGCCCTTACACGCTCGCTCGTGGGGCCCATGCCCCGCTCCGCTCGCGTGGCTCGCTCGCTCCGCCTTGGCCGCCGTAGCGCGAAGCGCGAAGGGGGCTCACTCGCTGGCGACGGCGATTCATTCACGCGCTCTCATCCCTGCAGTTGCCGGCCGCCATCGAACGGGCATCGGCGGAGCGAGCGGTTCGCGACGGGATGAATGGGAGACGGGCTCCCTGTTGGATCGATGAGGAATAGCGACCGAATTATATGCGCACGCTCGAAGCTCGACCAAATACGAACACGGTCGCCGTATCCGCGGTGATGGCTCGTCATGCGAGGACGCGCAGGTAGTCGCGGGCGCGGGTTTCGGGATCGCCGCCGGTGAGGAGGTCGGTGATGACCGCCACCGACGACGCTCCCGCGGCAATCACTGACGGCGCCCGATCCAGCGTGATCCCACCGATGGCAACAATCGGCTTCCCGCGGCCGGCGGCATTTCGCACGAATCCGAGGCCCCGGGCGTCGTAGCCCGTATCCTTCGTCGCCGTTCCGAAGATTGGGCCGACTGCGAGGTAGTCCGCAGTCGAGCGGAGCCCTTGCGCGACTTGTTCCTGATCGTGCGTCGAGAGTCCAACCAGAATAGGCCCGGCGATCGCGCGAACCTCCGCCGGCGTCAGATCCTCCTGGCCGACGTGAATGCCGCCAGCGTTCGACATACGGGCGATATCAGCGCGGTCGTTGACGATCACGGTCGCGCCAGACGCCCGACCGCTGAGCACTATACCCGTGGCCAGCGCGAGAAACCCGGCGGACGAACCGGACTTCACGCGGAGTTGCAGGAGGCGCGCCCCGGCCCGGAAACAGGCCGCGGCAATCGCACGGGGGTCGAGGCTTCGTTCGCGGCAGATGTCGGCGTCAACGACGGGATAGAACCGGCTCGCCGTCTCCCGGAACAACTACACCGCCTGCGCCAGACCACCACGGGCGGCCGGCTTCGATTCCGTGAGATACCGTTCCATGAACGACGTGCTCAGGCGGCCGGCAATGAAGTCCGGGTCGCTGAGGATGCGGAGATGCAGCGGGATCGACGTCTTGATGCCCTCGATCACCGTCATCTCGAGCGTGCGGCGCATCCGCGCGATCGCCTCCTGGCGATCGCGGCCATGGACGATGATCTTGGCAATCAGTGAGTCGTAGTACGGTGGAATCGTGCATTCCGAGTGCGCAAAGGTGTCGACCCTCACGCCCGGGCCGCCCGGAACGCTGAACGCGTGAATCACACCCGGGGAGGGCGCGAAGGTCACCGGATCCTCGGCGTTGACCCGACACTCGATCGCGTGGCCCGTGAACGTCACGTCGCCCTGCTTGAGCGACAGCCGCTCGCCGGCCGCGATTCGAATCTGTTCCTTGACGATGTCGATGCCGGTGATGAATTCGGTCACCGGATGTTCGACCTGTACTCGGGTGTTGACCTCGAGGAAAAAGAAGTTTCCCTTGTCGTCGAGGAGGAACTCGAAGGTGCCCGCGTTGGTGTATTGGACCGCGCGGGCCGCGTCCACCACCGTGCTCCCGAGCTTGCGGCGCATCTTCTCGGTCACCGCAACCGACGGCCCCTCTTCGAGAAGCTTCTGGTGCCGCCGCTGGATCGAGCACTCGCGCTCGCCAAGATGAACGACCGCGCCGTGATGATCGCCGAGCACCTGGAATTCGATGTGTCTCGGACTCTCGACGTACTTCTCGATGTAGACGTCGCCGACACCGAAGGCTGCCTCGGCTTCACGCTGCGCCGTCTTCAGCGCCTTCGAGAGCTCACCCTGGCTGCGGATCACCCGCATCCCGCGGCCGCCGCCACCGGCCACCGCCTTGATGATCACCGGATAGCCAAGCTCGCGTGCGACCTTCTGCGCCTTGTCCTCGCTGTCGACGGGCCCGTCGCTACCCGGGAGGATCGGCACGCCCGCCTTCTTCATTGCACGCCGCGCCCTCGCCTTGTCGCCAAGCAGTCGAATCACATTGGGCGTCGGGCCGATGAACTTGATGTGGCAGGCCTCGCACACCTCGGCCAGATAGGCGCTCTCCGAGAGAAACCCATAGCCGGGATGGATGGCGTCGGCGCCGGTGATCTCCGCCGCGCTCAGGACCGCGGGTACGCTCAGATAGCTGTCGGCGCTGCGCGGCGGCCCGATGCAGACATCCTCGTCGGCAAAACGCACGTGCAGGGAGTTCTCGTCCGCCTCCGAGTAAACCGCGACGGTCTTGATTCCCAGCTCGCGGCACGCGCAGATCACGCGCAGCGCGATTTCCCCACGGTTCGCGATCAGAATTTTCTTGAACATGCCGGCTACGCCGTCTTGATGGCGAACAGACGCTCGCCGTACTGCACCGGCTTGCCGTTCTCGACGTAGACGCTCACGATTTCTCCTTCGTACTCCGAAGTGATTTCGTTCATGAGCTTCATCGCCTCGATGATACAGAGCACCTGGTCCTTCTTCACCCGATCGCCGATGTCCACGAAGGCCGCGGCGCCAGGCTCCGACGAGCGATAGAACGTGCCGACGATGGGCGACTTCACCACCGCGAGTTCCACGGTGTCATCCCCTTCGACCGGCGCCGGGGAGGCCGGCTGTGCCGGAGCGGACGGCGCCGGTTGGTGCAGAAGCGGGACGGGCGACGGGGCCAGCGGTGCGGCGGTAACCGGAGCCTGGACGACGTGCGGCGCTCCGACGGAGTTCTTCCGCACCCTGAGTTTCAATCCTTCACGTTCAAGCTCGAACTCGGCGAGGTCGTGTGCGCGAACCAGTTCGAGTATCCGCTCGATATCTTCGAATTCCATCACTCTCCAGCCGGGCCACGCCGGCCGGCGGCTCCGCCCGGGTTCCCTGAGTCCGGCCCTTCGACTTCGCTCAGGGTCGGCCCCGAGCCTGGTCGAGGGGCGGGGGGTGTCATGATCGGGTCTATCGGCACGCTGGTCAGCACGTCGCACCCCCCGGCTGTCACCACCACGTCGTCTTCGATCCTGACCCCGTGCGCTCCCGGCAGGTAAGCCCCTGGCTCCACCGTGAAGACCATTCCGGGCTCGAGCGTTTCGTCCATCGCCACCGAGCCCGGCCGCGTTACCCTTGGTTCCTCATGGACTTCCAGGCCAAGACCATGTCCGGTGCCATGCACGAATGCGTCCCCCAGGCCGTGCGCCGTGAGCACCTCGCGGGCTGCGGTATCGACCAGGCTCGCCTTCAAACCCGGCCGAATCGCGGCAATTGCCGCGCTATGGGCCGCCCGAACGGCTGCAAACGTGCGCAGGAACGCGTCGGTTGCCGGTGACAGCTGAACCGTGCGCGTCAAATCCACGCAGTATCCGTCGTAGACACCTCCGAAGTCCAGCACCACGCTGTCCCCGGGGAGGAGCCGGCGCTCCCCCGGCCGGGCATGTGGAAGCGCGCTGTTAGGGCCGGACGCGACAATTGTGTCGAACGCCGGTTTCGAGAAACCTGCCTGGCGGAGGAAGGTATCGATGTCCGCGGCGACCTCGAGCTCGGACCGCCCCGGTCCGACGGCGTCGAGCGCGCGTGCAGCCACCCTGGACAGCATCGCGGCCGCGGTCCGGAACGTGGCGACCTCGTCCGCATCCTTTATTACTCGCGCTCGCTCCACGATCCGCTCGCTGGGAGCAAGGCGTACACCCGGCTTATCCTGCCGTGCTTGAAGGAGGGCGTTCAGCCGGTCGAATCGACTGAGGGTCATTGCTGCCGCCTCGACACCTATGGTTCGAGCCGGGGTCTCCGCGATCGTGTCGATCAGCCCCTCCTCGAGGCTTCGAGCCGCCAGCTCGACCCTCACCCACCGCAATTCCGCCGAGGACGCCACCCGATCGCGCGCCGTGGTGATGTAACGCCCATCCACGATCAGCACTGCGTTGGACAGCGTCAGCAGGAGCGCTCCAAGGCTGCCATCGAACCCAGTGAGATAGCGAAGATTCGGAGGGTGCGTCACGATCAGCGCGTCGAGCCCGGTATCGGCCAGCGTGCGCCTGACGGTTTCTGCCCGACGCGAGTACGACGGGCCCGGAGGAGAACTCGCGATCGTCAACGCGGGATGCGGTTCCGCGAAATCCGCGCAGCGACGATCGCCGACAGAAAGACCTCCAGCGCCGGAAGCGCGACCTCGTCGGCGTGTGGTTGTGGCGGCGTTGGCGCTGGCGGCGGGGGTGGCACCGGAATGAGCGTCACGACCGAGGCAGTCGTCTGCGGCACCACGGGGGCAGCAACTTGCGGCGCAAGTCGAGGAGCGGCCTGAACTGCCGCCGGAGCCGGAGCGGGTTGTGGCGGAGGAGAAGTAACGTGCGGCTGCGCTGTGGCGGCGGGCGGCGACGTGGAGAGAACGGCCGGCTGCGTCGCTAGCGGCAACGGTGCAGCCGCCGTCGCGGCCGGAACGTCCTCCGGTTCGGCTGAAGAGAAGTGCGGTTCGGTCTCGTGCAGCTCTCCGGCACGGTGGTGAATCTCGGCGAGTGCGCGAATTGCCGCGAGATTCTCCGGAGCGACGCGCAGCACGTGCTCCAGCTCCTGGCGCGCTTCGTCGTACCGGCCGATCTCGAGCAGCGATCGTCCCAGCGTCACGCGGGCAGACAGGTACGCGGGATGGCGCTGCAGACCCGTCCGGCAGGTGGCAATCGCGTCGTCGAACTGCCGGGAGCGGCGATATTCCTCCGCGAGTGCCGCAAACGCGATCGACGCCGGATCCATTTGGACCCGGCGTCTCAGTTCTTCGATACGGGCGGTGTCGGCCATTGGGCTGAGCGGGCCGGAGTCTATCATCCGGCCTCAGACCGATATCACTTCACGTCTACCGTCTGGGCGAGTGAGGACGTCCTGCCAAGATCGTCGGTGACGGTCAGCGTCACGTTGTAGCCACCGGCAGCCGCATAACGGTGCTGGGTCTGCGGGCCCGATCCGGGGGTCCGGTCGTTCGGGTCGCCGAAGTCCCACGAGTAGCCCACAATGCGCCGGCCGGCAGCAGCCGTGGACGTCAGGCCATTGAAGGTGACCAGCGATCCCGCGGTGGGCTCCGAGGGCGAGAACACGAAGTTCGCACTCGGCGCGGCGCTCGGCTTGACCGACAGGGTTTGCGAGGTCTGCGCCGTGCGCCCGAGCGCGTCGGCGACCGTCAGCGTCACGATGTAGGTATCGGCGGCATTGAACGCATGTCCGACCGTCCTGCCCGACGCCATCGTGCCGTCGTCGAAGTCCCAGGTGTAAGACACGATCGGATTGTTTGGCGGCGCGGTGCTGAGCGATGCGTCGAACAGCACGGCCTGGCGTTCGTCGGGCGCGGTCGGGGTGAACGTGAAGGCCGGCTGCAGATTGCTCGGCACCACGATCGTTCCGCGCGGTACCAGCCGCAGCGAGGCGAACCTGGTGGCGGCGTTCCCGAAATTGCTGCCGATTGGCGTCACGCCGATGTCGACGATCGTGAACGCGTCGACGGCGAGGCCGGACGGACCGGCGGGCGCCGTGTAGACGAGCGTGGCCCGGCCGTCCGCGCCCGTCACCAGGCTCCGCGCCGACAGCGATCCGAAGTCGGTGGGTACGCCGTCGACGCGAATCTCGGCCCGGAGCGGCAGGTTGGAGATCGTTTCGCCGTTGGGTCCGCGGGCCGTGACCGCGACGACGCTCTGCGAGGCTCCGTCCTGGGTGATCGTGTCAGGCGTAATCGTGATGGTGATGGACGTGCCGAACTCGGAGGGACCGCCGAAAGCGGGCGCTTCCTCCTTTTTCATCGTGCACGCCGTTGCCACCGCGGCGAGCGCGAGCGGCACGCCTCGCCGGAGAATGAACTGCATCATAAGTTGACGTCCCGCTGGTCAGGGCCTCGAATAACTATCAGTCTCCGAAGTTGGCGAAATCGACGGAGGTACGCGCAGTCGCCACGACTTCGTGGCCGGTCTGGTCGCGCCCGTAGAACGTGATCTCCGCGATAGTCGAGAGGATCAGGCCGTTGGTGCGGAGCGCCTGGAGCGGCGCCTCGCGCTTGGCGATGTTGCGCACGATCGTGAACCCCGCCTCTGCCTGGGAACTGCCGACGGTGACCGTGAAGGCACCATCGAACTCATAAGGGACGTCCACCCCTTGCGTATTGCGACCGTCGGCCCTGAAGAAGCGCACGTGATAGCGATCGACGGTGATGAACTGGTTCTGCGTTGGCTGGGTCGGGGATCCCGCCGGGCCGGGGTCCTTCAAGCCGAGCGAGAAGGTCACTCGGCCGAGATCGTTGAAGAAGGTCGGAACGTCGTCTACGACGGTTATGACGTCGGACAACAGATTCGCCGAGAACGTTTCGGGCTCATTGCCCCGCGCGAACTCGAGCTCATTGACGATGAGGAACGACGTGCCGGTGCCCTGCCGTACGGTGCTGCCGCAGGAGGCCGACGCCACGGCGAGCGTCAGGATCACGATTCGAGCGATCTGCGTTGCCTTCATTCTGCTCAACCCTTTTGAATCCGCGGCGTGATGAAGATCAGCAACTCCCGGCTGCTGTCGGTCTGGTCGTCGCGTTTGAACAGCCAGCTGAGGAACGGAATCCGGTGCAGCACCGGAGTGCGATCCTGGGTGAACTGCTCGCGGCTCACGAAGATGCCGCCCATGACCGTCGTCATCCCGTCGTTGACCTGCACGCGCGTGATGGCCCGCTGGGTATCGATCGACGGGATGAGGTTGGGACCGACCGGCGTGCCCGGCGACGCGTTCTCGAGCGTGATCTGCATGATCACGGTGTTGGCGGCCGTGATCTGCGGCGTCACCTTGAGGGTCAGCGCCGCGTCCTTGAAGGTGACGGTCACGGTGTTGTTGGCTTCGGTCTGCACGGGGATCTGGACGCCCTGCGTGATCTCCGCTTCCACGTTGTTCTGTGTCGTGATCCGCGGCGTGGACAGGATCCGTCCTTTGCCGGACCGCTCGAGCGCCGAGAGCGCGACGTCGAGGTTGAACGCCCCGTTGATGGCCCCGAGCGCGAGGCCGACTGCGCTCGGCGCGCCCGGCACCGACAGTCCGACGCCCGTGCCGACATCCTCTGAGCCGGTGGTGCGGTTGTCGGATCCCTGCGTGGCGGGTCCGGTCAGGCCCCCGACCCGACCGCCGAGCGAGCCGTTGTTCGGGAAGGCCAGATTCGTGGTGTTGCCGATTGTCGAATTGACGCGCCCGTTGAAGCCCCACTGGACGCCGAGTGCGCGGGCGTAGTCGCGAGTCGTGGTGATGATCCGGGCTTCGATCTCGACCTGCGGCTCAGCGCGGTCGATCGTGCTGAGCAGCTGCGCGACCGTGTCGAGGCGGGCCGGCAGGTCGGTGATGATCAGCGTATTGGTGCGCGGGTCGATCTGGACGTTGCCGCGTGGAGACAGCACTGAGGTCTTGACGAGCGGCGCCGCCTGATCCGCCTTGGCGTAGCTCAGCGTGTAGGTCCGCACCGCGAGCGTCCCTGCATTCGCCGCGGACAGCGCCAGCTGCGTGCGCGCATCCTGCTCCTTGCGGAGCGTGTCGATCCTGGCGATCCGGACGATGGTGCCGTCGACCGTGTAGTCGAGCGAGTTACCGCGCAGGATGACTTCGAGCGCCTGATCCCACGGCACGTCGGTGAGCACGATGTCCACCGTCCCCTGCACGTCGGGATCGATAACCATGTTCAGGCCGCTGATCTCGGCAAAGGTCCTGAGCACCGACCGGAGATCGACCCCCTGAAAATCCATGCTGATCGGGTGGCCCACGTACTTCTTCTCCGCGCCGCTCACGATCTGGTGAGTCTGCGGCGCCTGAGCGCCCGGCGGCGGCACCGATAAAGGAGCGGGTGCGGGCGTCTGCGGCGCAGCCGGAGGCGGCTTCAACGTCGCTGACGGAGGCTTCGTGGTCGATGGAGCAGGCTTCGCCGTCGTGGACGGCGCCGGCTTGGAGGTCGATGGAGCGGGCTTGCTGGCCGGCGGAGCGGGCTTGGTCGTCGACGGCTGTTGTGTCGCTTGAGTCGTGGCGCCGCTGGCGGTCTTCAATGCGGAAATCGCCTCGGGTCCGGTGGGGTTGGGGTTGTCCGTGGGCGCAAGCGAGGCCCCATTGGCAATTGCCTCCGCCAGCGTAATGGTTTCGCCGCCGAGCCCGGCGAGCGCCGGGTCCTCATCGATTCGCTCGGCAGCCGGTGTCGTTGTGAGCGCGGCAGCGGGCGTTTCAGCAGCCGGCGGTGGTGCGGGAACGGGCGCCGGCGGGGGGGTGGCCGGCGCCACTGCTGCGTTGCCGCCCGGGGCCTTCGCCTTTCGACTATCGCTCGGCGTGCTCCGAGCGGCCTCGAGGGGCGGACCGTCGAACACCAGCGTCACGTCGCGATTCGTCGGTGAGTTCCGCTGAACCGTATAGGTGACGCCGTCGGCGATTTCCATCACGACGCGCGTGACCAGCGGAGCGTTGTTGTTGAGGCCCACGCGCACGCGGCGGACGAGCGTGCCATCACCCTGGACCTGCGGCGCCACGTTCGAGGCCACGTTCGGGAAATCGAGGATGACGCGGCGTGGCAACTCTTTCGACTCGGAGACGCCGGTCGGTGTCAGCTTCCCGTTACCGGTGATCGTGACCAGCGTCGAGCCGCCCTTCCGGGAGGTCTGTACCTTCTCGATCGTGGTGGCGGCTGCTGCGGGCGCATCCGGAATCGCCGCCGTTGCAGGCCTCGCCGCCGGCTCACGCGTCGGAGCAGCACGGACACCGCTGACCGGAGCCAACGCAGCGCTCGACACGCCTGGCACGGCCTGGGACGCGAGCGCCGGTGATGGCGCAAGCGGGGCTGGCGCAGCGGCACCGTTCAACTCCACGCGAATGGTGTTCCGGCTGCTGCGGACCTTGTATTCAGCCGCCCTGGCGAGCGAGATGCGGACCCGGGCGACGCCAAGACCATCGGCGGCGGTGGCCTGCTCGAGCCGAATTGCAGTCACCAGACCTCGGGGCTCGACCTGCGCTGCGGCGTCGGCGACCGCGGCGTTGCGAAGATCGACGATCAGCGTCAACGGGTCGGGATGATTGACCGTGTAAGCCACCGGCTCGGTCGCTTCGATGACGACCGCCGGCCCCTGTGTGGTGACACTCAGCAGCCTGACCGACGCGGAGGCCGCGCTCAGCAGGATGCCGCCGGCCGCTGCCGCCGACAGGAGGGTTGCAACGCTCAAAACCGCGCGCGTGAGGGCGGTCGCGTGTGATGTCTTCTGCGCCATCATCGTTGGGCTCTTTCGACTTGAAACACTCGCACTGCGCGCCGCCTACTCCCGCCCGCCATCGGCCGAGCGAACCGCCTTCCGCACTTCCTTCTGCTTCACCATCGAGAGCGGATCATTGACGTCCTGTGAGAACACCACGCTGTCGTTGGTAATCGCCTTGACCGTCCCGTCCATCAGCTTTTCGCCCGGGCGCACGATGAACGTCTTCGTGCCGGGTCCCTGGACCATCGCGATCAACCCGCTGCGATCGTGCACGACGCCCTTGACCGCGACTTCCGAGATCAACAGGCCGGGAAGGCCGGCCGGCCTCGTCGCCGCCGAGCCAGGGTCGCTGCCCCGCGCGATCAGGCTCAGGAACGGATCGCGCCGGCCCTGCGGGTCGTAGCTGTAAGGCGGCGCCGGCGCGGGCGTTCCGTTCGTCGTCTTGGCGCTGCCCTTCTCCACCGGCGGCGGCGGGGAGGACGGCTGCTGGGCGACGATCGATGCGGGTACCGACAGGAGGCACACCACTGCGGCTGAAGAAACGATGCTGGTCATGATTCGCAGAGCTCTCTGGATGCGCGCGGCCCGGGTCACTTGTTGAGCGACGGTTGCTTCGGCACCGTCCCTCCGCCGCCACCTCTGCCACTGATCGCGCCTTCCTGGAGAACGAACGTCGTCGCCGTGCACTCGGCCACGATCGTGCGGTTCTGCTCCGGCGGCGTCCTCGCTTTGATCGTGATTTCGCCGACGTTGATGATCCGGGGGAACCTGCTGATCTGATCGAAGAAGGCGGCGAGGTTGTGATAAGTCCCTTCCGCTTCCAGCCGGTACGGAATCTCGGCGTACAGCTTCTGCTGCACGACCTTCGCGGGCTGGAAGCGCTGGATCTTCAGGTTCGACTTCACGGCAAGGCCTTCAATCCGGCGCAGGATGTCGGCCACGTCCTTTTCGTCAGGCAGCACCTGGCGCAGGTTCTCCAGCCGGGTCTGGAGCTCCGCCACCTGTGATTGGAACTGCGGCAGCTGCCGCGCCGTGGCATTCCCTCTGGCGATGTCGGCGCGCATCTGGGTGAGGCGCCCCGCGCGCAGGTCGATGTCGGCGTTGAGCTCCGCGACATAAAAATTCCAGAACCCGAACACCGCGCCCGCCGCCACGAGCACGAACGCACCGATCTGTGCGTACCAGGGAAGTTTGCTGAGCGACAGTTCCATTGATTCCAGTCCTGACTGCTTACTTGCCGGCGCCGCGTCCGGCGGCCCCTCTGCCCGCCGGTGCCGCTGGCGCCGTCGGATCGACGAACTGCGCCTTGATCTCGAACTTGATCAGATCGCCGGCCTTGGCGTCCGTCTGCACCTGGCTGTCGAGAATCTCGACCGGTTTCTTGAACCAGCGTGTCCCCTCGAGATTCGCCACGAAGTCGGACACGGCGGTCATGGAGTCGGTCATGCCGGCGATCGTGAAGTCGGCACCGGTCTGCTTCAGATCGTTGAGCCACAGACGATCCGGAACGCTCTTGCTCACTTCGTCGAGCAGGTGCACGGGCGCGTACTGGCCACTCCGAAGCTGCTCGATCAGGGTCACACGCTGCTGCAGCGTCGCCTTCTGCGATTCGAATTTCCGCACTTGTTCGAGCACCGAACGAATCTGCCGGGTTTCGGTTTCCGCCTGTGCGAGATCGATGTCGAGCTGCGCTGACTGCTGATGCAGCGACCAGAACCACCATCCGATCAGCGCGGCGGTCCCGATCAGGATCACGGTGGCGCCGAAAGTGACGCGATGGGCGGCAGGAATGAGGACGACGCGCTTGCGCGCGCGCTCCCGCTCGACGGCAAGGAGGTTGATGCGAATCATCGGTCTGCCGCCCTCCGCAGCGCGAGGCCCACGGCGACCGCGGCGGTTGGCGCGATCGCGTCCACCGCGCCCACCTGGAACCGCTTGGCGTCGAACGCCACGTTCTTGAACGGATCGAACAGCTCGACCGGCGCTTCGAACCGCTCGGTGAGCATTTCGAGGAATCCCTCGGCCCGTGATGCCCCGCCGCTGACAACGATTCGATCGATCCGATCGGAGGCGGCAGTCGCCTTGAAGAAGTCGAACGTCTTCTGGATTTCCAGCATGACGTTCTCGGTCACGGCCCGGAGCACGGGGCGGGCGTCTTCGAACGTCACGCCGTCCACCGGCTCGCCGCGTTTCAGCTGATCGGCCTGATCGAACGGCAGGTTCAGTTCCTTCTGGAGCGCCTCGGTGTAGGCATTCCCGCCGATCGAGATGTCGCGGGTGAAGACCGACTGGTCGCCCTGGAGGATGTTGATGTTGGTCGCGCTCGCCCCGGCATTCAGCAGGACGACTACCCGTCCCGGCTCGATGCCGTAATTGACCTCGAAGGCGTTCTGCAGCGCGAACGCGTCGACGTCGACGACCACGGCGGTGCGGCCGGCCTGCGCGATCACCCCGGTGTAGTCCGCGATCTTCTCCTTCTTCGCGGCCACGAGAAGCACGTCCATCGTCGCCTTCCCATTGGCGGCGTCGCCGGGATCGAGAATCTGATAGTCGAGATTGACGTCCTGGATGTCGAACGGGATGTACTGTTCGGCCTCCCAGTAGATGGACTCCGCGAGCTCCCCTTCGGTCATCACCGGCAGGGTGATCTTCTTGACGATCACGGCGTTGCCGGAGAGCGACGCCGCGACGTCCTTCGTCTGGATCTTGTTGCCTTCGAAGACACGGCGGATGGCGTCGGCCACCGCGGCACCGTCGATGATGGCGCCGTCGACGATGCTGTCGGGCGGCACGGATTCGGCGCCGAAGGCCGTCACTTTGTAGCCCTTGCCAGCGGCCTTGAGCTCGACCGCCTTGACCGCGCTCGACCCGATGTCCAGACCGACAAGGGACTTGGCTCTACGCAACACCGTGGTGTCCTATCCTGCGAGTTGTCGCAATTGGGTGGTCAGGCGGGCGTGCGAACGCCTCCCGACGCGCAGCCGAGGGGCAAGGCGAATGCCACAGGTAGCGCGATCCCAGTTTTCGCGGCTTTCCGGCGCATTCGGTAATGGCGGGGGGACACGGCGAAGATCGACCGTTGAACAGATTCGTGCGTCGCGCACAATTCTGTAACGCAGTTTCTGCCACCCACCTGATCGGGTGTCTCACTGACCTCGACGGATGCCGTCGCGCGCCAGCTTGACAGGATCGGTGATCGCCGGTATCCTCTTGGTTTGCCGTCCTTTGAAAGTTGCTGACTGCGCGGGACTACGCCGGCAGCGGCACCCCGAGGTTCACCGTCCCGCGATAGCCAGGTCCGAGGACCCGGCACGGTCAACGACCGGGGGCGGCTTCCGGAGCTTGGGACGAGACGTCGGAAAGGCCGAAAGGATCACATGGGTTCGTTTGTTCCCACTGCCGGCACTGTGGAGCGGCAGTGGCACGTCATCGACGCGGACGGCCAGGTGCTCGGGCGCGTCGCCAGCGATGCAGCCCGGCTGCTGCAAGGCAAGCACAAGGCGGTTTACACCCCCCATATCGATACCGGTGACCACGTGGTGATCGTGAACGCCGCGAAGGTCCGCCTGACCGGCCGGAAGGAAGAACAGAAGCTGTACCGGTACCACAGCGGCTACGAGGGTGGGCTGCGCGAGGAGCGCGCCAAGGACGTCCGTCAGAAGAATCCGGTGCGCATGGTTGAGGAAGCGGTGCGCGGCATGCTGCCGAAGACGAAGCTCGGTGAGGC
>Ga0075430_100000375_pt1 | contig 32808 bp, 25 predicted proteins | sample RhiMetdeltSRZDD4_FD_75294 | JGI IMG/M metagenome (GOLD analysis project Ga0075430, IMG submission 75294) | Populus rhizosphere microbial communities from Tennessee, USA - Rhizosphere MetaG P. deltoides SRZDD4 | ecosystem: Host-associated > Plants > Roots > Rhizosphere > Soil | place: USA... | reverse complement strand
CGCAGGGATCTCGTCGTAGCAATCGGGGTCGATGCGAGTGATACGACGGATCGCCACCGCGTAGCCATAAGATTGCGATCCGTCCTGAGCGGGGCGATACCACGAGCCGCCGTGAAGAAAAAGCCGGCCGGCGGGGCGCGCGCACCGCACGTCAGACACGACGGGGTTCCGTCGATGGGGCCGCCACGGGCCCATCGGGGAATCGGCGTGATACAGCACCAGCTCCTCGTATGACGACGCTCCGGGGGTGGCCGTTGACGCGAACATCCACCACCGCCCATCGATCTCCGCGAGCGTCGCGTCGTAAAGCTTGATACCCTCGATCAACGTGCGCGTGTGTTCCCACTCGAACGGAAACCGTCGGGCGCGATAGAGGTCCACGGTCGAGTTGTCGGCCGATTCCGGGATCATGTAGTGCTCACCGTTCCAATCGAACACGAACGGGTAGGACAGATGATGCGACTCCTCGAGTACCGTCACTGGCGGGGCGACGGGACCCGAGCTGCCCAATTCGACGGCCGAGATGCGGCCCTTCCGGTCGGCGTTGATGTACTCCTCGAGCAGGATTATCTGCCGACCGTCGACCGTGACGGGGAAAGGATCGGCCCAGAACCGATCGGCGGGAGGCACGATGAGGTTGAAGCGAAACATGGTGAGGTCGGGCAGCGCCGACTCCGAGACCGGTCGAGACCGGCGGTACCCGAGACACCACTGCTCGCGCTCTCGCGAGGCGCGCAGCTTCTGGCGCACGACACGTCCGGCCAGTCGGGTGATGAGCTTCGCCATCTCGACGTTCCCGGGCGTCGTATACAGGCGCTGACTGTACGCCATGACCGACGACTCGAGCGCCGGCTCGGGCGTGCGTCGGGCGTCGAGATCCTGGCGAAGTGAGCGCAGCGCGCGCGCGAGGAAAAGCGCCGTTTTCCAGTAGTAGCCTTCGTGGTTCTTCGCGACCGAGAAGCGATCGGTGCTCGAGTACGAGCGATACAGAACGCGGCCGCCATCGAGGTCCTCGCTCAGGACCTGCAGAATGGAGCCCGTGATGGGATTCCCTTCCATCACTTCCCAGAACCCGGCGGGGCCGCCACGGTTCACGGCGTTATCGCCATGGTGATACGACCAGACACCGTGCCGGGCGACGCGAAGGATCTCTCCTCGGAGGATCCGAAAGCCGACGCGGATGGCGACGTCGAGGTCGTACGTGCGAATCGTGGCGACGTCGGCATCGTCGAAGTAATCGGAGTGCTTCGTGCGACGTGGCGTTACGTCGAGGATCGGGACGTTCGGGTAGAGGGAACCGATCTCACTCGGTGCGGCGGGATCGTTGTCGGACCCGAAGCGGCGTGTGTCGAGGCGTCGGTACAACGAATAGAGCAGAACGCGCCGGTTCCGCGCGTAGGTTCGCAGCTTACTCTCAGGGGGCGATGGTGGAGTGGCATCGCGAATGAGGAGGACGACCTCCGCATCGCCAGCGCGTGCCAACTCTTCGAGCGCCGCGCGAACCCAGCGCGGCTGCTGGAGCCCGTCGATCAGGAGGCCTACTCGTAGCTTTCGAGACGAGTGCGGTATCGTTGGCTCGGTCACGCCGCGGAGGGATTGACGTGCCGCCCGCGCGATCGCAGCGAGACTCTCATCAGAGCCTGTTTGGTGTTCGCGTCGAGGGCGTCGTACCCGAAACTCAACTTTGCCGGAGAGATCCGCAGCATGGGAACGAGGGCAGTGCGGCGACGGTGCGTGGTTGTCGGCAGAATACGCGGGGCCGATGGTGGCCGCAACCGCGCGTGCGCGACGACGGGTTTGCGCGTGGATGTCGTGACCGATCCGCGATGACGCGGCGCCAACTCGCAGGTCTGCTCATCACGATCGTTGGGCTCGCGAGCATTGCGGTCGCGACGCTCACGCCGGTTTCGGGAAACAGCGAGCACAGTCCGTGGTGGTGCGTCACGTGCGGCTCGATCGCCATGGCCGACGCCATCGTGAACGTGGCGCTCTTCATTCCTGCGGGCGTTGGCCTGGCGCTCATCAGCCGCCGTACGATTGGCTCGATCGTGCTGCTCGCACTCGCGAGCGTGGCCGTCGAGATCTCGCAAGCGCTCGTGGTGGCCGGACGCGACACGGCACTGCGCGACGTGCTCGCCAATACGGCCGGCGCCGTGGTCGGTGTCGAGATCGTACGCCAGTGGCGCCAATGGCTCGTGCCGGCACCGACCCGGGCGGCGCGGCTCGCGCTCGCCGCGGCCGTGGCGTGGGCCGTCACGTTAGGCGCGACGGTGATGCTCTCGCGCGCGTCCACCCCGCCGGAAGGGTACTGGGGCCAGCGCGGCACCGCGCCCGAGTTCAGCGGGCACGTCGTGCACGTCGCCGTGAACAGCGCGGTCGTCCCGCTCGGGTCGTTTCTCGACCCGCGGCCGGTTCTCGCCGCACTCAACTCCGACGACGCGCGGGTTGAGGTGGTCTTCGTCCCCGGCGTGCCCACGGGGGAGTCCGAGCCGATTGCGCGCGTTTCCAATCCCCAGACCGAGGCGTTCCGCCTGTCGCAGCGAGGACATGACCTGCTGTTCTCGGTCCGGACGCGGTCGTCGGACATCGGGCTGCGCTCGCCAATCGTTAGGCTCGCCGGCGCGATCGTAGCGAGCGCCGACGGGGACGGACCAGCGGCCGACACGGTCGCCGTCCTCGGCCGGCTCCACCGAGGCATCCTGAGCCTCGATCGCCACGGGGAGCGCCCGTCACACGTCGCGTTGCGGATCACGCCGACCACAGGCTGGGTGTACTTCGCGCCGACTGCGATCACGACACGCGTGGCGTCGTGGATCATCGACGGCCTCTGGGTCGCGGCGCTTCTCTGTCCGGTTGGATACTGGGGGGCCGCCGCGCTGAGCGGCGGCCGCGGCCAGCAGCCGCGCGAGAGAGGTCGATGGCTGCTGCCAACGATCGGGCTCGCGATCGTTCTTCCGCTCGCGCTCGTGGCGCGAGTGTCGGGCGCACCGCCGGCGGCCTGGACGACGTGGTGCTTCGCCGTCGCCGGCCTCCTGATCGGAGTGCTCGCCCTGCGGTTGGTTCGCGACGCAGTCAGGAACCCAGGATAGTAGGCGCCGGCCCCAACCCTGGCGTTCCCGGGGCATACGGGCCAACGATCGGGGCGGGGACTGCGCGTCGCGGCAGGAACGAAGACACTCCACTCAGCCAGCCTTCGACCTCGATCGGAGCCAGCTGCATGCCGTCGACGATGCGCGGCAACAGCAGGGATGGCGTGCGCGACGTCGCGAGTCCACCCTCGCACGTCGTCGCGGACGTCACCCCGGCTTCGCCGAGCCAGGGGAAGAACTCGGGGCGATGGACGCCGCTCGGGTAGCAGAAGTGCACCGGATTCGCGCCCGCGAGATCATGAATTCGCCGACGGTTGTCGCGGATCTCGCGCAGGAACGCTTCGCGTTCAACCGGAACTCGGTGCCGATGCGTGTGCAGCTGGAAGTCAACGCCCTTCGCTGCCAACTCCCGAACCTCGGCGTTGCTCAAGACATGTAGGAGCCGGCGGCGAAGCAGATCCTCGTAGTCGACGCCAAGGAGTCGAGCCAGGCGCTCGCAAATGGCGTCCTTATCCGCAGCGGAGAATCGCTCGCGCGCCACGTGCGAGCCAATGACGGCCCGCACAACCGCCCGGGCGTCCTCGGTTCGAAGGTCGGACCCGCCGAGCTCGGGCAGAAACCGGCCGAGGTCAACGTTCGAGTCTCGCCCGCGCCAGAGCAGGTACGAGCAGAAGACGTCGAATACCGGGCGGTTGTAGTCGGAATAGTAGGTCGTGAGATACACCGTGGCCGGAAATCCGTACTTCTCGAGCAGCGGGAACGCGCGCGCGTAGAAGTCGTACATCCCGTCGTCGAACGTGAGCGCCACGCTGCCGGGCGGGAGTGTTCCCCCACGCAGCCCTTCGAGGGCCGATGCCAGCGGCATCACGTTGTACCCGCCGTCGCGGAGGAGGCGGAGCCGCCCCTCGAACGACGCCGGGTCCATGTAGTACAGCGGGTTCCATTCGTGCTCGTCGGCGAGTGAGACGCCGTGGTAGCACAGAATCGTCAGCCGGCGCCGACGCCAACGGCTCGTCCTCACGGCCGAGAAGATCCCGAGCCGCTTCGACGAGAGCAGAGCGCCGCGCTTGAGATACTTGATCATGCCGACCGGCTCGTCACGTACTGGCGGCTCGAGTACTGGCGCCAACCGCGGTAGGAGGCGCGAATCTCGGACTCTGTGAGCGTCGTGTCGCTGCGGCGGCCCAGGAAGAACACGCCGGCGGCAGCGTCCACGGCGCCGGGCCGATCGACCAGCCAGCGATCGAGGAGCGGAAGCCAGAAGGCCGTGAGTCTCGCGAAAACCACGGAGAGCGCACGAAACGCGCGGTTCGGCGCGAGGCTCAGCAGGAAATGCTGATAGGCGAGCGCGGCCGCCATGCCGGGTCCGCCCTGCGCGCCACTTCGCATCTCATCGAAGTTTCGGAGCAGGCGGCGCAACCCGAGATGGCTGAATCGGTAGTAGTCGAAGGAGCCTTCACACACCTGCTGCATGAACGGAGCTTCGACGTAGACGAGGCCTTGCGGACGGAGCACGCGGTAGATCTCGGCGATCGCGCGCTCGGGTTCGGACAGCGCATTCACGACCGCTTGCATGATGACGGCGTCAACGGTGCCGTCGGCCAACGGGATGACGTGCGCGTCACAGACGAGGTTCGTGCGAGCCCCAATGTACACGTCCGATTCTACGACGTCACAGGTGTCGTCGGACGTGAGCTGCTCGGTGCCGACGCCAGGCGTCGCACCGCCAATGATCAGCACCACACGCGCGCGCCCGTCATGTGGCAGTGCCGAGTGCAGAAGCGCGAGGTTCTCCTTCGCGCGCAGATTCCTCCCGAGCGGTGGCAAGCGCTGCAGGAGTCGCCGGCGTAACGGGACCGCCGACCCTGCGGCGACGCCATTCCCGGAATCCGATGCCACGGACTCGGCGATGTCCTCGATGCGGAATGCGCTGCGCTGCGAGTCGACCAGCACCGGAATTCCGTCCACGACCGGATACGACGCAGCACAGCCGGGGCGCGTGCAATGCAACTCGTTCGCACGCGCTTCCACCTGACTCGTACAGCGTGGACACCGGAGTGCCGCGCGGACAGACGACGCCAGAATCGATCGGTGTGGGATCATCCCGCCGAACCCTTCCTCACTTCAGCCGGTCATATTGGGCGTGTCCCGCTGCAACCGGCGCACCCATCCGTAGCAGACGCTCATCTCATGCTCGGCGCACGAGATACGTCCGGATCTGGCGCTGCCGACTGCTCAGGCTGTGTCGCCAAACCGATAGCCGCTGTCGCGCTCGCACCACAGAATCAGACATCCTACCAAGGTCGACCCATCGCAAGGTAGCGGGATGCCAAGTTCCGCCGTTAGGCCCGGCGAAGCACGGCGATGATGTTCGAGCGAAGATTCGCCCGGGACGGAGCGCGAATCGCTCGAATCCAGAGAAGCTCGACGAGCGCGAGCGGTAATACAAGCGAGAACACGGCGCTCGTAGAAACCATCTCGAGCTCGGCAATTTCGAACCCGGCGACCTCAGCGTGTCGGCGGATGTGCGCCGGCTCGTTCACGCGATAATGCGTGGGAAACACGTCCTTCGACGCGCGACCGTCGAGCACGCGCGCCAGACGCTGCTTCACGCCGTCGGGCAGGACGCGAGCGACGGTCGTGGGAAACGCTCTGGCATTCGGCGTATGGAACACGAGGTGACCACCCGGCACGAGGACTCGCCTCAGCTCTCGCAGCATCGTCGTGGGGTCGCTCACGTGCTCCATGACCATGTTCGCCGTCACGAGCGAGAATGACTCGTCTGCAAACGGTAAGTCGCTTACCGAGCTGAGGCAGAGATGCTCGATCGACTCGTTGTCCCGGAGAGACTCGAGATCGAGGTCGATGCCAACGACCGCGCTCGCGCGCGCGATGAGCTGACGTTCGGCATCGCGCCGCCATTCCGGGAGCAGTCGCCGCCCACAGCCGAGGTCGAGCCAGCGCGTCGCGGACGTGACGTATCGCCCGAGCGTGCGCTCGTAATGGGCCTGAGAGGAGGCGAGCCCCGGGACTATTCGCTGCTCGAGCTTCCAGTACGCCCGAAAAAGTGCGTCCTGATCGAGCATCAGCGAGCGAGGGGCTGGGCAGCGGGGGCGTCAGCGTGAGCTGTCGGCATGAGAACGGAGAGCCCCGCGAGTGACGCCGGAACGAGCAGCAGCAGCACCGGCATCATCGCGCGCAGCTCGGCGAAGTTCGAGTTCAGGAAGTAGATGCCAAGGAGCCCGACGGCGAACACGACACACGTGCGCGCGAACCGTGTCGCCGATCGCCACCCGACCGCACTCAGGAACACAGGCAGGGCCAGGCCAAGCACCGGCGGGTAGCCGATATTGTAGTCCCCGATTTCCTTGATGTTGGTCGAGACCTGAAACGGCATGTCGGCCACCTGCGACCCGCCGGGCAAGATCGCGCGCAGGGCCAGGTATGACCCGAACGTCGCGGCGAACAGCAACGCCGTTCGCAGCGTGACCGGGATCAGCGTCTCTCGCCGCGCATGCACGAGGAAGTAGAGCCCTGGCAGGAACAGCGCATCGAACTTCACGAGCATACTCGCGACCAGCACGGCCGCGAGCAGCCATGGTCGGTCGTCCTGCACGAGCCCGATCATGACGATCCACAGAACCAGCATGATGCGGTCCCATGGATGGAAATAGTGGAGCACGTAGGTCAGCGGCAGGATGGCCGCGAAGTACAGCATCGCGACGAGCGCGCGATCACGAGACGCGTAACGCTGACAGAAGCGAAAGAGCAGCGGCAGTGCGATGAACAGCGCGACCGTGTCGATGATCCAGTAGGCTCGCGAAACCGTTACTCCGAGGACTCTGTGAATCGCCTCGGCGAGGTAGATGGAGCCGATGCGGATGTTCGTGCTGTTGGCCCCGAGGAGCATCCACTCGCCGGAGGATGGAGGCGCGTTATGCAGAATGAGCTCGTGCAGGCGCTCGCGACGCGGCTGAAGCTCCTGTGAGTAGATGGTCGTGGAGCCTACCCACGTCTGCATCGTCAGCGTGACGATCGCGGACAGCGTGAGGATCGCGAGGAGGCGCAGGACCCGGGGGGCGCTCAAGCTCATAACCAGAAATGAAAGACGGCCAGCACCTGCTCGGCGCGATACCCGCATGCCTCGTAGAGCGCACAGGCCGCCGTGTTCTCGCCCTGCGTCACGACCTGCGCCGCACTCATGCCGCGCGAGAGCGTCCAGTCCCGCGCGCGAGCCACCAGCGCTCGGCCAACACCGCGCCGCCGGGCACGCGCGTCAACGGCGAGGAGCCCGATGTCGCCGCGCCCGCACCGTTCGCCGACGGTAACCAACCCCGCGGTAATCCCATCAACGCGCGCGACGAAAACATCGTCGGCCATCGTGCGGTTGGCCGAATTCCGGATCCAGGCGTCGTAGATATGCTCGAAGACGCGCGGTTCTACCTGCGGGTCGGTGTGGAATCTCGAGTACTCTCCGCTCTGGCGCGCCAGTCGGATCAACGTCTCATCGGGCTCATCGGGCTCGTACCGAACGACGTCGACGCCGGCGAACGGCGGTTCGGCAACGATCTCGCTGCAGGCGGCCGAGTACGTCACCTTGCGGTCGACCAACCGGCCTCCCTGTGCTCGCGCGATGTCGCGCAGACCGGCATCGTCCCACGGAAAAGCGTAGTACGCGAGCTGCACCGCATGATCCCGAAGAAGCTCGATGGCGTGCGCCAACGACTCGGCCGACCGTACCGAGTCTCGAACGCGCGCCACTGGAAAGCCGAATACATCGGAATCCCACGGGAGGATGTCGAACGTGGCATCGGACGACTCGCGTAGCGGCTTCCCGGCCCGACCGCTCCAGGCCCGATCACTCATCGAGGTGCGCGGTCTCGTCGCGAGCGCCCTCGTGCACGACGCTGCGCACTACGTACGAGGGACGATCCATGAGCCGCGTGTGCATGCGCGCCAGATACTCGCCGAGGATCCCCAACGCGAACAGCTGCGCGCCGGAGAAGATCGCGATGATCGATGCGAGGAACGGGAAGCCGGGAATACTCCCGCCGGACACGACGTAGCGAATGAGCACGTACGCGAGCACGCCGATACCGAACAGCGTGAACGAGAAACCAACGAGGCTCGCCATGCGAAGCGGTAACGTGCTGAACCCGGTCATCATGTTCAGCGCGTGGCGGAGCAGCTTGAAGAGCGAATAGTTCGACGTTCCGATCGTGCGCGGGTCGTGACGCACCGCGACCGCAGTGAACCGCTGGCCGCCCCAGGTGAGGAGGACGTCGAGTGAAACGTACGTGTTGCGGTAGTCGGCAAACGCCGCGCGCAACATCGTACGGAACACGCGGAACGCACTGACCTGACGCGCCGTCTGCGCGCCAAGCGTCGCCTGCAACGTGAGCTTCGTGAGACGCGATGCGGCGTTCCGCAGCAGACCGTGTTGTTGGCCCACCGGCGAGCCGTACACGACGTCGTAGCCCTGGTCGAGCGCCGCGAGGAGCTTGGGCAACTCCTCGGGTGGGTGCTGCAGGTCATCGTCCATCGTGGCGATGACCTCGAACCGTGCCGCGCGCACGCCGCAGAGCAGCGCGTTATGCTGGCCGTAGTTGCGCATCAGGTCGATGCCATGCACCCAGCCGTGCTCTCGCGTCAGCTCCTCGATGACCTGCCAACTGCCGTCGCGGCTCGCGTCGTTGACGAGAATGACCTCGAACTCGCGCGAGACGTCGCGGAGCACGGGCTCGAGCCGCTCACAGAGCAGGCGGAGCGAGCCCACGCTGTTGTACACGGGGATGACGACAGAGAGGGACCTGGACGCCCCTGCCTGCCTGCCCCGGCCAGCGAGCGGCGCAGCCTGTTGAGGTAGCTGTCCCACACCACCCGCTGCACCCGCGCCACGATCGCTCGTCGACAAATGCGCCATTACGCGATGGCCTCTATGCTCAGCATTCGCTGGTCCAAGCTACGAATCGAATCTACTTTTCCGCGACTTCCAGCCATACAGCGACGCGAGCCACGATGCCGGACATGCGCATTCCCTTCAACCGCCCGACGGTGCTCGGCAAGGAGCTCGCCAACATCGAGGAGGCGCTCACTACCGCGCACCTCTCCGGCGACGGACCCTTCACCCTGCGATGCCACCAGTGGCTCGAGAGCACGCTCGGCTCGAAGAAAGCGCTGCTGACACATTCGTGCACGGCCGCGCTCGAGATGGCCGCGATGCTCGCCGACCTCGGGCCGGGTGACGAAGTCGTCATGCCGGCGTTCACATTCGTGTCCACAGCGAACGCCGTCGTACTGCGCGGCGCGACGCCGGTGTTCGTCGACATCCGGGCGGACACGCTGAACCTCGATGAGACCCTCGTCGAGCAAGCGATCACGCCGCGCACGCGCGCGATTCTCCCGGTGCATTACGCGGGCGTCGCGTGCGAGATGGACGTGCTGATGGATATCGCCGCGAGACATCAGCTCCTCGTCATCGAGGACGCGGCGCAGGGGCTCCTCTCGACGTATCGCGGACGTCCGCTCGGCACGATCGGCGAGCTCGGAGCGCTGAGCTTTCACGAGACGAAGAACGTCATCGCCGGCGAAGGTGGCGCGCTCCTCGTTCAGGATGAGCGGCTCATCGGCCGAGCGGAGATCATTCGCGAGAAGGGAACGAATCGTAGCTCGTTCTTCCGCGGCCAGGTCGACAAGTACACGTGGGTGGACATCGGCTCCTCGTACCTGCCGAGCGAGATCATCGCTGCGTTCCTGCACGCGCAGCTCGAGGCCGCACGCGAGCTGACGGACAAGCGCCGTCGCGCGTGGACGCGCTACCACGACGCGTTCGCCGACCTCGAGGATGCGGGAGTGGTGCGGCGGCCGATCGTCCCGCCCGAATGTGGGCACAACGCTCATCTGTACTACCTGCTGCTGCCGACGCTCGCGGCTCGCACCGCAACGCTCGCGCGCATGAAGGAACGGGGAGTCGCCGCGCTGTTTCATTACGTGCCTCTCGATTCGTCGCCAGCCGGGCGGAAGTTCGCGCGCACCAGCGGCGATCTCGCGATCACCCACGACCTGAGCGATCGCCTCGTTCGCCTCCCGCTTTGGCCGAACCTGTCGGACGCCGAAGTGGACGCGGTGATCGATGTAGCGCGCGACACGATCGTCAGCGCCACGCGTTAGGTCAGCCGCGGTCGACACCCGCTCGGAGGTACGGCGCGGATGCGGGGCCGCGCAGCAGTGCCGCAAGGTACTCGCCATAGCCGGAGTTTCGCAGCGGTGCGGCGAGCCGCATGAGCTGCTCATCCTCGATGAAGCCGGAACGCCACGCGATCTCTTCGGGACACGCGATCTTGAGTCCCTGTCGCTTCTCGATCGTGGCGATGAACGCCGACGCGTCCTGCAGCGCGTCGTGCGTGCCGGTGTCGAGCCAGGCGACGCCGCGGCCAAGGAGCTCCATGTGCAGCTGGCCGCGACGCAAATACTCGCGGTTCACGTCGGTGATCTCGTATTCGCCGCGCTGCGACGGCTTCAGCGCCGCGGCAATGTCAACGACCGCATTGTCGTAGAAGTACAGCCCCGTCACCGCATACGGCGACTTCGGCTGTGCGGGCTTCTCTTCGATGCTCAGCACCGTCCCCGCCGCATCGATCTCGGCGACGCCGTAGCGCCCAGGATCGGTGACGTGGTAGCCGAACACGGTCGCACCCACTCCGCGTTGTGCGGCGGCCTGCAGCGTCAACGTGAATGCGGCGCCGTAAAAGATGTTGTCGCCAAGGACGAGAGCGACGGGGTTCTCCCCGACGAACTCGCGGCCGATCACGAACGCCTGGGCCAGCCCGTTCGGCACCGCCTGCTCCGCATAGCTGAACGAAAGCCCCCACTGGGTTCCGTCACCAAGCAGCTGAGAGAAGCGCGGCAGGTCCTGCGGCGTCGAGATCACGAGGATCTCGCGGATGCCCGCGAGCATCAGCGTGGAGAGCGGGTAGTACACCATGGGCTTGTCGAACACGGGCAGCAGCTGCTTGCTCACGACCTGTGTCACAGGGTAGAGCCGAGTGCCCGAGCCACCGGCGAGGATGATGCCCTTCATCAGGACGCTGCTCCGAGACCAAGCCGCTCGCCGCGGTACACGCCGCTTCGCACCCGCTCCCACCAGGTGCGGTTGTCGAGGTACCACTGCACGGTCGCGCGGAGCCCGGACTCGAACGACTGCGTGGCACGCCATCCGAGCTCGCGCTTAAGCTTCGAGGCGTCGACCGCGTAGCGAAGATCGTGTCCCGGTCGGTCGGCGACGAACCTGATGAGCGCGCGGCGAGACTCCGACGTGGCGCCCGGACACGCTTCGTCGACGAGATCGCAGATGGCGTTCACGACGTCGATGTTGCAGCGCTCGCTGTCGCCGCTCACGAGATACGTCTGGCCGACGCGACCCCGGGCCGCCACGGTGATGAGCGCGTCGGCGTGGTCGTCGACGTAGAGCCAGTCGCGAACGTTCTCGCCGCGGCCGTACACCCCAATGGGCTTGCGGTCGAGCGCGTTGAGGATCGTGAGCGGGATGAGCTTCTCCGGAAACTGATACGGCCCGTAGTTGTTCGAGCAGTTCGTCACGATCACGGGCACGCCGTACGTGCGTTGCCACGCGCGAGCGAGATGGTCGGCCGCGGCCTTGCTCGCAGAGTAGGGCGAGCTCGGGTCGTAGGGCGAGCCTTCGGTGAACTGCCCGGACGCGCCGAGCGATCCGTACACTTCGTCGGTGGAAACGTGGACGAACCGGAACCGTTCCGCACGATCGGGAGGCAGCGCAGACCAGTAGCGTCGCGCCTCGGAGAGCATCGTGAACGTGCCGACGACGTTCGTCTGAACGAAATCGCCGGGCGCGTCGATCGACCGATCCACATGCGACTCAGCCGCGAGGTGCAATACGACGTCAGGAGCATAGCGGTCGAACAGCTGTCGTACCGCGTCGGTGTCGCACACGTCCACGCGCTCGAACCGATAGCGCGGGTGGCTCGCGACGCTGGCGAGCGAGTCGAGGTTGCCCGCGTACGTGAGCTTGTCGACGTTCACGACCGTTCCGGCGCCGTCGCTCGCGAGCAGCCGGCGAACAACCGCCGAGCCGATGAACCCGGCCCCGCCGGTGACGAGGAATGTCATGACTGACGGCACTCGGTCAACAAACGCGAAGCCCTCCGGGTGGCGCGAGCAGTGTACGAGGGATGACGGACAGCATGCACGACGGGAAGATTACCATCGACTAAGACGAATCTAGCCCACCGGCGTATCCAGAAGGACCGCGCAACGTGGTGCTCGTGCGACCTCACTTGCGCTTGCTGGGCGCGTCGCGGTCGGACACTATTCGCCTCGTGTCCGCGCTGATCGCTGCCCTCGGGCTCGCCCTCGATGGACTTCGAGTGGTGTTTCTCGTCGTTGCGGCGGTGGCGTTGGCCGTCTGCGCCGTCGACTGGGCCGTTCGAGCGCGGAGGATCAGCCCGTTCAGCGCGCTCGCGCGGTTCTTTCGGCGGTGGGTGGATCCAATGTTTGCGCCGATCGAGCGACAGGTCATTCGACGCGGTGGAATCCCGTCGATGGCGCCGTGGTGGGCGCTCGGCGCGGTCGTCGTTGGCGGCATCGTCGTGCTGGTGTTGCTCGGGTTCGTGCGCAATCAGATGGCGATGCTGGCGACCGCGAGCGCGGTGCGTGGCGGCCGTGGCATCGCCCAGGTCGCGCTCAGTTGGGCGGTCGGACTGTTTCAGCTCGCGTTGATCGTTCGCGTGATCATGTCGTGGATACGCGTCTCGGAGTTTTCGCGGTGGGTTCGCTGGGCGGTGGTCATCACGGAGCCTCTGCTTCGACCATTGCGACGGGTCATCCCGAACATCGGGTTCATCGACATCACGCCCATCGTGGCGTACTTCCTCGTCTATCTCGTGTCCGGATTTCTGATCGCGGCGTTGTGATGCACGTCACCGTCGACGAACGCCGGGGGACGGTACGGTTCGCCGTGCGAGTTCAGCCGCGCGCGTCGCGGAGCGAAATGTGCGGGACGCACGGCGGTGCGTTGAAGGTGCGCCTGCAGGCGCCGCCGGTGGACGGTGCGGCGAACGAGTCGCTCGTCGAGCTCGTGGCTGAAATGCTCGGCGTGCCGCGGCGGCACGTTCGAATCGTCGCCGGCGCGACGTCACGGTCGAAAGTCGTCGAAGTCGAAGGCGTGGATCGCGCACGCGTTGAAAGGCTGGGCGCGATTCACGAGGGGAGAAAGGTGTAAGAATGGCAACGACGCTCCTCATCGGATCGGACGAGAGTCTTCTCGAGGGGTTGGCGCAGGCGTTCGCGGCCGAAGGGCATCGCGCGGTTGTCGCGCGGTCGATCGATGACGCGATCACGCTCGCGTTTTCACACAAGCCGCTCGTGGCGGTCGTCGAACACGGGTGCGCCGGCGATCCCGAGTTCGCTCGAGTGCGGTTGCCAGCGGGGGCCGCCCTGGTTGTATATCGGGGGGCGGACGAGACGAAACGGCCGCTTCCCGGGCCGATTCAGCGCGCGACGCTCGCGGAGCTGGTGCTGCCATGGGAACGCCATCGCCTGATCACTCTCGTGCGGCGCGTGGAAGAGCGGGCGCGCGCATCGGGACGTGAGCGCCCCGAGACGCCTCCGGAGAACAGAGTGATCTGACACGGCGGCCTCAGGGGGAACGCTCCTTGCTGGGATGTGTGGACCCCGATATATAGAACAGCGGGACTTGCACGGCCGACAACTGAATCGTGGCGATTTAGGGCAACTTGCGGCCACGTAAAACATCCGCTAAAGCGCCGGCTCGGCGCATCTGCGTACGAGCCGTTCTCACATCCGGACCATGACCTCACAGTCGACAACCACGCGCCGCCTTCCCTATCGAGACACTCGATACCTGGACGCCATCGCCGAGCGAGTGCTCGTCTACGACGGCGCGATGGGAACGAACATCCAGCGGTACAACCTCACGGCCGACGACTTCGGCGGGAAATCGCTGGAGGGGTGCAACGATCATCTCGTGATCACGCGTCCCGACGTGATCCAGGCGATCCACGAGTCGTTCCTGGCCGTCGGGTGCGATGTGGTCGAGACGTGCACGTTCCAGTCGACGCCCCGCCGCCTCGAGGAATGGGGGCTGGGCGACAAGGTTCGGGAGATCAACGTCGGCGCCGCGCGCGTCGCGCGCGCAGCCTGTGACAAATTCGCGACGCCGGAGCGTCGGCGCTTCGTCGCCGGGTCCATCGGTCCCACGGGGATGTTGCCGTCGAGCAGCGACCCGGTGCTCTCGAACATCACGTTCGCGGAGCTCAGCGAGAATTACTACGCGCAGGCGAAATACCTCGTCGAAGGCGGCGTCGACGTCCTGCTCGTCGAGACGTCGCAGGACATTCTCGAAGTGAAGGCTGCACTCGCGGGGTTCGAGCGGTTGTTCGATGAGCTCGGGTTCCGCATTCCGGTGCAGGCGCAGGTGACGCTCGATACGAGCGGCCGCATGCTGCTCGGGACGGACATCGCGAGCGCGATGACGACCATCGAGTCGATGGACATCGACGTGCTCGGCCTCAACTGCTCGACGGGGCCGGAGCACATGCGGGAACCGGTGCGGTATCTGTCGCAGCACGCGACGCACCCGATCTCGGTGATCCCTAACGCGGGGCTGCCGATCAATACGGGGGTGGGGGAGGCGGTGTATCCGTTGGAGCCCGAGCCGATGGCCGCGGCGCTCGGGGAGTTCGTGCGCGACTTCGGCGTCCGGATCGTGGGCGGGTGCTGCGGGACGCGCCCGGAACATCTGGCAGCGATTGTCGGCGCGGTCCGCGCCGCGGAAGGAACCGGGAACGGGGAACCGGGAACCGGGTCCCACACGCACGTTCCGCGGGTGTCGTCGGCGATGCGTGCAATCACGCTGCATCAGGATCCGCCCCCGCTCCTCGTCGGCGAGCGCGTCAACTCGCAGGGGTCGCGGAAGGTGAAGCGGCTGCTGCTCAGCGACGACTACGAGGGAATCGTCGACGTCGCGCGTGACCAGGTCGACTCGGGCGCTCACGTGCTCGACGTCTGCGTCGCGCTCACCGAGCGAGCGGACGAAGCCGAGCAGATGGCGAAGGTCGTGAAGCTGCTCTCGATGACCGTCGAAACGCCGCTCATGATCGACTCGACGGAAGCGTCGGTCATCGAGAAGGCCCTCGAGCACGTGCCGGGGCGCGCGATCGTGAACTCCATCAACATGGAGAATGGTCGCAAGCGCATCGACGCCGTCGTGCCGCTCGCGAAGAAGCACGGCGCGGCGCTCGTCGCCCTGACGATCGACGAGATCGGGATGGCGAAGACCCGCGAGCGGAAGCTCGAGGTCGCGAGAAAGATCTACGACCTCGTCGTCGGCGAATACGGGATGCAGGCATCCGATCTCATCTACGACGCGCTGACGTTCACGCTCGCGACCGGCGATGCCGAGTGGATCGAGTCGGCGAAAGAGACGATCGAGGGCATTCGTCTCATCAAGCGCGAGTTGCCCGGCGTTTTCACGATCCTCGGCGTCTCGAACGTGAGCTTCGGACTCGCGCCGGAGGCGCGTGCGGTGCTCAACTCGGTGTTCCTGCACCACTGCGTGCAGGCGGGACTCGACGCGGCCATCGTGAATCCCGCGCATGTCCGTCCCTACTTCGAGATCGGGAACGAGGAGCGCGGCCTGGCCGACGATCTCGTATTCAATCGCCGAGCTGACGCGCTCCAGAAATACATCGAACACTTCGAGGGACTGGGGACGAGCGACGAGGGACTCGGCGGCCGCGACACCGAGTCGGACGCGCAGTTCGAGTCTCCAGACGCGCGCGTCCACTGGATGGTTCTGCACCGCAAGAAGGACGGTGTCGAAGCGGCGCTCGATGCCGCCGGCGTCAGGGAGAACCCGGTTCGCGTCCTGAACGAAGTGCTTCTGCCGGCGATGAAGGAGGTCGGCGACAAGTTCGGCGCGGGAGAGCTCATCCTCCCGTTCGTGCTGCAGTCGGCCGAAGTCATGAAGAAGGCAGTGAAGCACCTCGAGGAGTTCCTCGAGCGGAAGGAAGGGTACACGAAGGGGAAGGTCGTGCTCGCGACGGTGTACGGCGACGTGCACGACATCGGCAAGTCGCTCGTCAACACCATCCTCTCCAACAACGGCTACACGGTGTTCGACCTCGGCAAGCAGGTGCCGGTGAACACGATTCTCGACAAGGCCGCGGAAGTCGGCGCCGACGCCATCGGGCTTTCGGCGCTGCTCGTCTCGACGTCGAAGCAGATGCCGCTCTGCGTGCAGGAGCTCGATCGGCGCGGGATGAGCATTCCGGTGCTGATCGGGGGCGCGGCGATCAACCGGCGTTTCGGGCGCCGCGCGCTGTTCGTGGACGGCGAACGTCCGTACGCCCCGGGCGTGTTCTACTGCAAGGACGCGTTCGAGGGACTCGAGACGATGGACGTGCTGCAGGATGCGGATCGGCGTTCGAGTTTCGTCGCGGAGTCGCTCGAAGCCGCGCGGAATGACGTCTTCCTGCGCACGACTGTCGGGAAGGACATCGCCGTGGGCGATCGCGGCGGGGAGCGCAGCAACGTGCGCGCCGACAACCCGGTTCCCACGCCGCCCTTCTACGGCGCACGCGTCGTCCGCGACATCCCGCTCGACGAGGTGTTCGAGCTGCTCGACCTCGACGAGCTGTTCCGGCTGCAGTGGGGCGGACGCGGCTCGGGCGAGCAGTACGAGGCGACGGTGCGGGACGAGTTCCGCCCGACACTCGCCCGCCTAACGGCGGAGGCGAAGCGGGACGGGTGGCTCCTCCCGCAGGCGGTGTACGGGTACTTCCCCGTGCAGACCGACGGCAATCAGGTCATCGTCTACGACCCGGCGGCGTTCCAGAGCGACGGCGGCTCGCTCCGCGAGATCGCGCGCTTCCATTTTCCGCGCCAGGAAGGGCGGGAGCGACTGTGTCTCGCGGATTATTTCCGCTCGACGCAGTCGTCGGACGTCGACGTGATCGGTCTGCAGATCGTGACGGTCGGCGACGCAGCCACGCGACGGTTCGACGAGCTGCAGCACGCCGGTGAGTACACCGAGGCGTTCTACTCGCACGGCCTCGCGGTCGAGTCGGCAGAAGCGGTGGCGGAATGGATGCACCGACGGATTCGGCGCGAGCTCGGCGTCCCGGGCGCGCAGGGAAAGCGTTACTCGTGGGGCTACGGCGCGTGTCCGGACCTCGACGACCACGCCGTGGTGTTCAAGCTGCTGCCGGTCGAGGACGCGTTAGGTATGACGCTCACCAGCGCCCATCAGCTCGTGCCGGAGCAGTCGACCGCCGCGCTCATTGTGCATCATCCGGAAGCGAAATACTACGCGGTGCGCGGCACGTCGCCGGAGCCATCAGCCATCAGCCAACAGCCATCAGCCACGACTGCGGCGGCGGGGGAGCCGGCGGCATGACGACGCGCGCCACGCTGCTCCAGCGGCTCCTCGACCCCGAGCGCGTCGTCGTGTTCGACGGCGCGATGGGAACGATGCTGTATGCCAAGGGCGTGTTCATCAACCAGTGCTACGATGAGCTGAACATCAAGGCGCCGAACCTCGTGCGCGACGTGCACGCGGCGTACGCGAAGGCCGGCGCCGAGGTGCTCGAGACGAACACGTTCGGCGCCAACCGCGTGAAGCTCGCGCAGTACGGCCTGGAGTCACAGGTTCACGACATCAACCTCGCCGCGGCCCGCCTCGCCCGCGAGGTTGCGGGCGATGACCACCTCGTCGCTGGCGCCGTCGGTCCTCTGGGTGTGCGGATCGAACCGTATGGACCGACCAGCGTCGACGATGCGTTCGAGGCGTTCCGCGAGCAGATGGCGGCGCTCGAGGCAGGCGACATCGATGTCTTCCTCCTCGAGACATTCGCCGACCTGGCCGAGATCGCGCAGGCGGTTCGGGCGGCGCGCACCGTCGACCCGACCATCCCGGTCGTCGCCCAGATGACCATCGGGGTCGACGGCCGCACGTCGTACGGCGCGAGCCCCGAGGACCTCGCTCGCACGCTCGACAAGCTGAACGTCGACGTGATCGGCCTCAACTGCTCGGTGGGTCCGCAGGCGATTCTCGAGGCGATCGAGAAGATGGCGGCGACGACGCGCAAGAAGCTGAGCGCGCAGCCTAACGCCGGGATGCCGCGCGACGTGGGCGGGCGCAGCATGTACATGGCAAGCCCGGAGTACATGGCGTCGTACTCCCGTCACCTGATCCACGCCGGCGCCAAGATCGTGGGCGGGTGCTGCGGCACTACTCCGGACCACATTCGGGCGATCGTGCACGGGGTGAGGCCGCTAGCGCCGAGAGTGTCGGGAATCGGGCGGGGGGAATCGGGAATCGAGGCTCAGGGCTCCACTCAATCCGCGGCCCACTCCGGTTCCCCGTCCCCGGTTCCCGGCTCCCCCAAAGGGGCGCAGCCCATCCCGTTCGAGCAGCGCTCTCACTTCGCGGCGAAGATCGCCCGCGGCGAGATGGTCACCTCGGTTGAAATCGTCCCGCCTCGCGGCGTGGACGCGAGCAAGATGCTGAGCGACGTCGCCGCGCTGAAGCGTCAGGGCGTCGACGCGGTGAACGTGCCGGACGGGCCGCGGGCGCAGAGCCGTATGGGCGCCGTGATGACGAGCCTGCTCATCGAGCAACAGGTTGGGATCGAAACCGTCACCCACTACTGCTGCCGGGACCGCAACCTCCTCGGGATGCTGAGCGACCTCCTCGGGGCGTCGGCTATGGGCCTCAGGAACATCCTGCTCATCACCGGCGACCCGCCGAAGATGGGCCCCTACCCCGATGCGACAGCCGTCTTCGACATCGACTCGATCGGCCTGACCAACCTCGTCAGCAATTTGAATCACGGGCTCGATCCCGGCGGAAATCCGATCGGCGCGCCAACCCGCTACGCGATCGGGGTCGGCGTCAATCCCGCCGCCGTCGATCCCGCGCTCGAGCTCAAGCGGTTCGAGTACAAGGTCGAAGCCGGGGCCGAGTACGCGATCACCCAGCCCGTGTTCGACGTCGCCCAGCTCGAGCGGTTTCTGCGCGAGATCGAGCACGTGCGCATCCCGATCATCGCCGGGATCTGGCCGCTCGTATCGGTGCGGAACGCGGAGTTCCTCGCGAACGAGGTCCCGGGCGTCGTCGTGCCGGATTCGGTGATCGCGCGCATGCGCCGCGCGAACGAGAAGTCCAAGGAGCACGCCGTGGCCGAGGGCATTGCGATCGGTCGCGAGATGCTGGACTGTGTCCGCCACTCGGTGCAAGGCGTGCAGGTATCGGCACCGTTCGGCAAGGTGGAGCTCGCCCTTCAGGTGTTCGCCGGCGGGGGCGTGGCCGGGGGCGCCGACCAACCGAGCACGACGTAACTTCGGGCGACGTTGCCATCGCCCTTCAAGCCCACCACAAAGATGACCATCGCACCCGCGCACCCGCCGCTCACGGTTTTCTCCGAAGACGAGCGGGCGTTCCGCGACGCGGTCGCGGCCTTCGCAAACGAAGAAGTCCGGCCCCGCGTGCAGGCGATGGAACGCGCCGCGAAGCTCGATCCGGATCTGCTCCCGAAGTACTTCGACCTCGGGCTCATGGGGATCGAGGTCGCGGAGGAGTACGGGGGCGCGAGCGGCACGCTCGCGATGGTCGCGATCGCCGTCGAAGAGATCAGCAAGGTCGACGCGTCCGCGGCCATCGTGTGCGACGTGCAGAACACGCTCGTGAACTACCCGGTCTCGCGATACGGATCCGATGAGCAGCGACGGAAGTATCTCGCGCGCCTCACGAGCGACACCGTCGGCGCGTACGCGCTTTCCGAACCGGGGTCCGGGTCGGACGCGTTCGGGCTCGCGACGCGCGCGGAGCGGCGCGGCGACCGGTGGGTGCTCACCGGTCGGAAGATGTGGATCACGAACGGCGCGGAGGCGGAGATCTACGTCGTGTTCGCGAACGCGAATCCGAGCGCCGGCTACAAGGGCATTACCGCGTTCATCGTCGAGCGAAACTTCCCGGGGTTCGCCGTCGGGAAGAAGGAAGACAAGCTTGGTATTCGCGCGTCGAGCACGACGGAGCTGATTCTCGATGGATGCGAAGTTCCCGACGAGAACGTGCTCGGTCCTGTGGGCCAGGGATACAAGATCGCCATCGAAACGTTGAACGAGGGGCGCATCGGCATTGGCGCACAGATGATCGGCGTCGCCGCGGGCGCACTCGGCGTCGCGCTCGACTACACGCGCGAGCGAAAGCAGTTCGGCAAGGCGCTCTCGGAGTTCCAGGGGATTCAGTTCCAGATCGCGCAGGCGGCGACGGAGCTCGAGGCGGCACGACTCATGGTGTACAACGCCGCCCGGCTCAAGGACGCGGGCCACGACATCGCGCGCGAAGGGGCGATGGCGAAGCTCTACTCGTCGCAGGTCTGCGAGCGGGTGACGTCGCTCTGCGTCGAGCTGCTCGGCGGGTACGGCTACACGAAGGACTACCCCGTCGAGAAGTTCTATCGGGACGCGAAGATCGGAACGATCTACGAGGGGACGTCGAACATGCAGCTCCAGACGATCGCCAAGCTGCTGTTGCGGTGAGCCTACCCCCGGCACATCCTACGGATGCCCCGGAGACAGCGCACGCACCGGCCGCGTTCGCTCCCCGCTGACCCGTCGGTGAAGAGTTTCATGGTCGATCGGCGCACGCCCATAAGCGAGATCGGGAAGGACGACGCGTCGCAAGAGAACGCGCGCCCGGCAGCGATTGCGCAGTGGGAGCGAACCCGAGCGATGGGCCGCACCATGTTCATCTGGCGCCGCGGCGTGTTCGGCTGGGGGATTCCGGTGGCGCTCGTGACGATCGCGTACCAAGTCGTTCAGGAGCAGGGGTTTGTCTGGCGTCTCGTGATGACGCAACATCTCCGCACCGGGATCGCGCTCGCGGTGCTCGTCTTTCCGCTGTGCGGGTACCTCTTCGGCCGGTGGCTGTGGACGACGGGCGAAGAGAACTATCAGCGCATGGTCCGGGCAGAGTCCGATCGGCCGGACGCCGACTGACCCTGCCGTTCCGATTCGCCGTACGCTTTCCGGCGACCCTTCGACCGGCTCGACGCTTGCACCCCAGACCGCTTCGAGACCAACCGCGGCGCTCCGAGCAGGGCACGGTGTCGGGCTCGACGCCCGCAGAGGTTCCCCGAGCGATGACTCACTCGTCGTACGCAGGCAAGTGATGCAACCGCGACCTGTCGCGGCGTTCCGGATCTGACGTGATCTCGAGCGCGTGCCGCTGCAGCCGGGTTGTTGGACCCGGGCGACACACTCCGAACGGTAGACGTGATAGCCGAAACGATCTTCTGGACCGCCGCCGCCGTCACGTTCTACGTGTACGTCGGGTTTCCGCTCCTCCTCCTCGTCCTGCGCCGGTTCGCGAGTCGGCCCGTCGCGAGGCGTTCGACGGAGCCGACGGTTTCACTGCTGGTCGCCGCGTATAACGAGGCCGACGTCATCGAGGCGAAGATCCGGAACGCGCTGGCACTGCGGTATCCGGCGGACAAGCTCGAGATCGCGATCGCGTGCGACGGACCAAAGGATGGAACGACGGCCATCGCGGAGCGCGTCGCAACGGAAATCGGCGACGGCCGCGTGCGCGTATTCGCCTACCCGGTGAACCGCGGCAAGCTGCACGTCCTCAACGACACGGTTCCGCAGCTCTCGGGCGAGATCATCGCGCTCTCCGACGCGGCGAGCATGCTCAACGAGGACGCGATCAGTCGGCTCGTGGAGAACTTCGCCGACCCCGCGGTGGGGGCAGCGAGCGGTGTGTATCGCGTCGTGAGCGGCGACCAGACCGCGCTCGGCCACCAGGAAGACCTGTACTGGAAGTACGAGACGTTCCTCAAGGAAGCCGAAGGCGACGTGTCGTCGATTCTCGGTTGTCACGGGGCGCTCTACGCGTTGCGCCGCTCGCTGTACCCGTTCCCGACGCCGACGACCATCAACGACGACTACGTGATCCCCATGCGCGTGGTGCAGCGCGGGTTCCGAGTCGTCTACGATCCGCGGGCGGAGGCGACGGAAGAGGCGCACGAGATGGCCGGGTTCAGCCGTCGCGTCCGCATCATGACGGGCAACTTCCAGCAGCTCGGCGAACTGAAGTCGCTCGTGCGCCCGCTCCGCATCGGTCCCTTGTTCTTCTTCCTTTCCCACAAGGCCGGGCGCCTCGTCGTGCCCGTAGCGATGCTCGCGATGCTGATCGCGAACGTGTTCCTGCTCGACGAGCCCGTGTATCGCGCGCTGTTCGCCCTCCAGCTCACGTTCTACGGACTCGTCGCGCTCGGCGCCATCGTGCGGCTGCGGCCGAAGATTCTCCGCCTGCCCTATTATTTCTGCATGATCAACGCGGCGGCGTTCATCGGCATGTATTACGCGCTGCGCGGCGGTCGCGCACTGGCCTGGAAACGAGAATAGGGCACCAGACCGCTCCCGCTCCGTGGAACGCGGCTCCCGGTTATAGGTTACGACTTGTAGCGGCCGTTCGAGGGCCCTTCCGGGCCGTGTCATCCTGGCAGAGGGGAGAAAAGCGAAGGATCCTCGTCATCCCGATCGAGAGGCCTCTCTATCCGGGGAGGATGAAGATCTTCGCCTGACGTCTCAGGATGACAACGAGCCGCGATGCGTCACAGTTCCGTCGGAGGTCGTGTGAACGTTCGTCATTTGCTCGTCGTCGTCGCGCTCTCGCTCACGAGCGGCCCGCTCCAGGCGCAGGTCACGCAGGCCGAGTACGCACAACGGCGGGCCGCCCTTGCGGCGAAGCTCCAGGACGGCGTCGTGCTCGCGATCGGCGCGCAGGAGCCGGCGCACGACTATCTCTCGTTCTACCAGACCGAGTCGTTCAAGTACCTCACCGGCTACAACGAGCCTAACGCGGTGATGGTCATGGTGAAGCGCGGCGGGCGAACCTCGACGACGCTGTTCGTCGAATCGCGTGACCCCGCCGCCGAGGTCTGGACCGGAAAGCGGTTCGGGCCTGAGGGCGCGGCTGCGGCCACCGGGATTCCGGCTCGCCGGGTCGATGAGCTCGAGGCCACGCTCGACACGCTGCTCGCGAACACGTCTCAGCTCTACGTCATTGGCGACGGTCAATTCTCGAATCGCGGCGATCGCGGACAGGCAATGACGCGGGACGAGCAGTTCGTTCGCGCGCTCGCGGCTGATCATGCGTCGCTCAAGGTCGCTTCGGCGAACCAGCACGTAATGGTCGCGCGAGGCAGGAAGAGCGCGGCCGAGCTCGATCTCATCCGGAAGGCCGTGGCGATCACGGTGGAGGCGCAGCGCGAAGCAATGCGCGCCATGGAGCCGGGGATGAACGAGTTCGAGATTCAGGGGCTCATCGAGTACACGTTCCGGCGGAACGGTGCAGACCGGCCGTCGTTTGCGACGATCGTCGCGTCGGGGCCGAACTCCACGACGCTGCACTACAACGCGGACGATCGCTTCATGAACGCGGGCGAAGTGGTCGTGATGGACGTCGGTGCGTCGTACCGGGGGTATGCCGCGGACGTGACCCGGACGGTGCCCGTGTCGGGGACGTTCACGGCCGATCAGCGCACGATCTACCAGATCGTGCGCGACGCGCAGTCGGCGGCCGAGCGTCAGGCGAAGGTCGGCGGGCGAGCGTCGCTCATGTCCGACTCGGCGTCCGCGGTCATCGCCGCAGGGCTCGCGCGACTCGGGCTCATCGAGTCGCCGAACGCGACGTATGACTGCGGACCGCTACAGCAGCCGCAGCAGTGCCCGCAGCTGTCACTCTACTACATGCACGGACTCGGGCACGGCATCGGGCTCGAAGTCCACGACCCGGAGCAGTACTACTTCACGGGCACGATCGCGGCGGGGAGCGCATACACACTGGAGCCGGGGATCTACGTCCGCGAGAATCTGCTCGAGATCCTGCCGAAGACGGCCCGCAACGACGCGCTCAGCGCGAAGATCCGTCCCGCGGTGCAGCGGTTCCGGAACATCGGGATTCGCATCGAGGACGACTACGTCGTCACCGATGCCGGCGTCGAGTGGATCTCTCGTGCCCCTCGCGAGATCGCCGAGGTGGAAGCGCTCATGCGCGAGGCGGTCGCCGGTGTCGCGAAGCGTGACTCGACGAAGGTGGAGTGGTATCGTCGAACGGCCGGACCGCAGGCGCCCTAGCCTCGCGTCGCGAGGGCGCCCATCAACGCGCGCTCACTCCACAGTGTATCGACCTGATATGTCTCCTACGCGTTTCGTACGACTCGTGGCCACAACGGCCGTGTTCTCGGGGTCCCTCGCACTGACGGCCGGGGCGCAGAGCCGCCGTCCGATGACGTTCGAGGACCTCGCGGCCGTGAAGGGGGTGGCGGACCCACAGCTCTCACCCGACGGCCGGACCGTGTTGTACACGGTGCGGACCACCGACGTCGCGGGCAATCGTCGAACCGCGACGACCTACGCAATGCCGTTAGGCGGCGGCGACGCCCGCGCCTTCCCGGACGACACGTCGCACGTAGTGGAAGCGCGGTGGTCGCCGGATGGGCGGCGCGTGGTCTACACCAACGCCGGACAGCTCTGGATTGCGAACGCAGACGGCTCGGGACGCCGAAAGCTCACGTCGCTCAACGGCGGTGCGAGCGGTCCGGTGTGGTCGCCGACCGGCGATCGGATCGCGTTCGTGTCGGCTGTCTATCCCGAATGCTCCGCCGACGCCTGCAACGCCGAAAAGGACGCCGCGAAAGAAGCAGGCAAGGTGAAGGCTCGGGTCACGGACGAGCTGATGTACCGCCACTGGAACGCGTGGGATGAAGGGACACGGTCGCATCTGTTCGTGGTCAGCTCCGATGGCGGTGAGGCCCCGCGCGACCTGACGCCGGGCGCACGGTTCGACGTCCCCCCGGCGCCGTTCGGTGGAAGCGAGGGCTACTCGTTCTCGCCCGACGGCCGGGAGATCGCCTACACGGCGAAGGACGTCGGTCGCACCGACGCGTGGTCCACCGACGTGAACCTGTCGATCGTGCCCGTCGCCGGTGGCACGGCGACGGTCATTACGCGGGCCAACACCGGTGCCGATCAGAATCCGGTGTATTCCCCCGACGGCCGCTACCTCGCATACGTGTCGCAGCGCCGCGCGGGATTCGAATCAGACCGCTGGCGGCTCATGATGTACGACCGCGCGCGGCGAACGGCGGTCGAGGCGCTGCCCCGATGGGACCGCAACGCGGACGCGTATGTGTTCGCCCCGGACGGCCGCGCGATCTACGTGGCCACGGGCGATCATGGGCGCGACAAGCTGTTTCGCTTCGCGCTCGGCGCCAATGGCGTCGCGACCGCGGCGCCGGCGCTCATCGTTGGCGAATCGAACAATCTCGCGTTTTCGTTCTCGCGGGATGCCAATGCGGTCGCATGGCTCCGCGACGCGACCCATCGTCCGGCCGAGGTCTACTCGGCAACGCTCGATGGCGCCCGCGCGACGGACGTTAGGCAGGTCACGCACCTCAACGACGCTCTGGTGGCGCAGCTCGCGCTCCACCCCGCCGAGGATTTCTGGTTTCGCGGCGCGGGCGGCGACAGCGTTCAGGGCTTCCTCCTCAAGCCGCCCCAGTACACCGCGGGACAGAAGTATCCGGTCGTGCTGCTCATCCACGGCGGACCGCAGGGTGCGTGGCTCGACAACTGGCATTCGCGGTGGAACTACCAGATGTTCGCCGCAACCGGGGCTGGCGTCGTCATCATCAACCCGCGCGGGTCGACCGGCTATGGCCAGAAGTTCGTGGACGGCGTGTCGAAGGACTGGTCCGGCAAAGTCTACACGGACCTCATGAACGGCCTCAACGCGGCGTTGAGAGCGAACCCGTGGCTCGACTCGACGCGCATGAGTGCGGCGGGTGGGTCATACGGCGGCTACATGGTGAACTGGATCGCGGGGCATTCGAACCGATTCAAGGCGCTCGTCTCGCACGCGGGGCTGTTCAACCTCGAGAGCATGTACGCAGCCACCGAGGAGCTGTGGTTCCCGGAATGGGAGTTCGGGGGGCCGTTCTGGGATCCGAAAGCCATGCGGGAGCAGTACCGCACGAAGTCGCCCCACCTGTTCGCGGCGCGGTTCAAGACCCCGACGCTCGTGATCCATGGCGAGCTCGATTATCGCGTGCCCTATACGGAAGGGCTATCGATGTTCACCGCCCTGAGACGCCAGAACGTTCCAGCGCGACTCCTGGTGTTCCCCGACGAAGGCCACTGGATCGCAAAGCCTCAGAACCAGCGGCTGTGGTGGAACGAAGTGCAGGGCTGGCTCACGAAACACCTCGCGAAAACAACGACGTGAGCGGCGATTACTTCTGGCCAGCCTTGCGCGCTGCCGCTCGCGTGGGGTACGCGACGTCGGGCGGCGGGTCGCCGTTAGGCCAATCGTCGGCCTTGTCGCGGAAGTCCGGGCGGGGCTGAGAGTTGATGTAGCGCGCCACGTCGAACGCCTGCTGCGGTGTCAGCGAGCCAGGCTTGTCGAACGGCATCGCCTGCTTGATGAACGCCGCAGCCGTGCGAACGCGTGCCATCCCCGCGCCGATGTTATACGACTGCGGGCCCCAGAGCGGCGGCGCGGCATTGGTGCCCTGACCGTCCACGCCGTGGCAGATCGTGCAACGCGCGGTGAATATCTCGTGGCCGCGCGCCGAGTCGGTCTCGAGTGGCTCCAACCGCGGAATGCCCTGCCCTTCGATCTGCGAGCCCACCGGCACGCCGTACGAGAGGAACGCGAGGTACGCGACGATGTCGCGCATCGCTCGACTGTCGCGCGCGAGCGCCCGCCCGTTCATGCTCCGCTCGAAACAGTCGTTGATGCGATCCTCGATGATCTCCACCGTCGCGCTGCGCGGGCGATACTGCGGGAACCGCGCGTAGACGCCGATGAGCGGCATCTCGTTCGGCTTGAGCCCGTCGCCCATGTGACAGCTCACGCATCGCAGCTTGTTCCCCACGTGCTGCGGCAGGCTGTCACGCGTGTTCGCCAGGAGCGCCCGCCCGCGGCGAACGGCCGCGAGGACGGTCGTGTCGCGAATTTCGGATTCGGCCGGCACGCGGAACGGGACGACGCCCGTGCGCGTCGCCAACGCGGCAGCGGCGATCGATTCGACTCGGCGGGTCGTATCCGCGACGCGCGGCGGTTCGGCGTCGCCATTCGCGCAGCCGACAATGGCTTGGGTGGCGACAGCGACGACGAGGGCTATCAACCGTCGCGGCTGACGGGACGGATCGTAGTTCACGCTTCAGTGTCGCGCCGAGAGCGCCATCTGTCCAGCGGAGTCTGGGCTTCAAGGGGTCAGGTTTCTTGAAACCCGCTGGCGCGGGTTTCAAGAAACCTGACCCCCGTCAGCGAGACGCCCCAACGGCGACCGACAGGTCCGACCGCCGACTCCAGTCATCCCAGGAGCCGTCGTACAACGTCGCGTCGCGGCCGAGGAGTCGAGCGGCGAAATAGAGAACGGTCGCCTGCTGGCCGATGTGGCAGTACGCGATGATGCGTTTCCCGGGCGTCGCGCCGACGGTCGCGAGCATGCTCGTGAGCTCGTCGCGCGACCGGAACGACCCGCGGTCATCGAGCAACGTGGTGAACGGCAGATTCTTCGCGCTCGGGACATGACCCTCGCGAACGTGCATGCCGGTGGCCTCACCTGTGTAGAACCGGGCGTCGCGCGCGTCGATGATCGCCGTTCGCGCGTCGCCGATGGCACCACGAACGGTTTTGGCGTCGACGATGATGGCTGGACGCGGCCTCGTCGTCAGCGAGCCGCGCACCGGCGGCGGAACGTCCGTTGTCACCGCGCCACCCGATTCTGTCCACGCCGAGTAACCGCCGTCGAGGATCGCGGTCCGATCGCCGAGGCCCACGTAGTCGAGCGTGAGAAACACGCGCGTCGTCGGGGAGTACCACCCCTTCGTCCAGTAGAGCACGATGCGCGAGCTGTCCGCGACGCCGACCGACTCGAAGACGGAGTCGAGCTTCGCGACCGCGGGCAGCTCGAGAGCGAGGCCGTCGCCGCGCGGCGTCGAGATCGCGTCGTACGGAAGAAAGCGCGCACCGGGGATGTGGCCCGCGTTATAGTCCGCACGCTCGCCGATGTGAAGCAGCACCACACCGCCCCGCGCCATGCGGGCTCGCAGCTGCGCTGGCGTCAGGAGCAGCGAGTCCGTCGCCGCCGCCGATGTGGACTTACCCTGCGGGGGATGAGAAGGCCGCACGCTCGGCGTTGTCGTTCCGGCCGCCATCGCCAGGTGGATGAACGCGGCAGCGACCAGCGGCTTGGCGCGAAGCAGCGAGATCATGATCGTTCTCCGCACAAACACGTGAGCGTGCCCCGAGAGCTTTGGGGCACGCTCACAGTACCGCATCGACACAGGCTCCTGGCGACAGGACGGTGCGCCTGCGGTCGCGGTCTCGTGGTGGAGTTGTACGAAAACCGTGCCCGCGTGCGATCCATCACGGCTTCTTGACGGGTCCGACGATCGGCGTGTCCTCGCGCGAGCTCCAGTCCTCGAACGAGCCGTCATACAGACTCGACTTGAGCCCTGCATAACGCGCCGCGAGAAACAGCAGGCTCGCCTGCTGGCCAACGTGGCAGTACGTCACCACACGATCCGTCGGCTGCACGCCGGCGGCCGTGAACATGCCCGCGATGGTCGCGCGGTCCTTCATCTTGCCGGCCGAGTCAGTGAGCGTCGTGAAGGGGATGTTCTTCGCGCTCTCGACGTGACCGGGGCGGGGTCCGCCACCGCCTTCACCGGAGTAGAAGTTGGGCGTGCGCGCATCGAGGATGCGGATGCCCGATGCGTTCACGTTCGCCTTCACGAAGTTCGCGTCGACGACTGCGTCCGAGCGAACGCGCGGCGTGAACTTGCCCCGCGCCACTTTCGGAACCTCGCTGTTTACCGGGCGCCCTTCTGCCTTCCAGGCGTTCAGCCCGCCGTCGAGAACCGCGGCGCGGTCGCCAGCGCCGAGGTAGTCGAGCGTCACGAAGACGCGCGCGACGAGCGGCGTGACCGTCGGGCCATACACGACGATGCGGGAGTTGTCGGATACGCCGAGCGACTCGAGCAGCGAGTCGAGCTTCGCGACCGGCGGAAGCTCGGTGCTCAGGTCGGGGTTGCTCGGCGCGACGTCATTGAACCACAGAAAGCGCGCGCCGGGAATGTGCCCGCTCGTGTACTCGCGCCGCGAGAATGCGAGATGCAGCACGACCACGTCAGGGTCGTTCAGGTGATCGGCCAGCCACTGCGACGAGACGACCGGCGACTCGAACGCGGCGCCCTGCGCGAACGCGCCCGACGGCCACGAGGTGATGGCCAACGCCGCAAGAGCGGCCGCCGCGCCACGGAAAGGACTGAGTTTCATGATGCCTCGCGAAACGCTTAAGGGGTGAAGCGGTAGCCGACTTTCCAGATCGTGATGAAGTGCTTGGGCTCGGCCGGATCGTGCTCGAGCTTCTTTCTGAGCTCGGCCATGTGGGAGTCCACCGTGCGCGTGAGCACGATCGCGCGATGGTCCCACACCTCGCGGAGCAGCTCGACGCGCGTGGCGACGGCGCCCTTCCGCTTGATGAGCGCCATCATGAGCTCGTATGCCTTTGGCGTGAGCCCGACAGGCTCGCCGGCGCGGATGACGGTGCGGGACGCCGGATCGATGGTGACGTCACCGAACTTGATGGCGCCGACCGCGGCCGTTTCCGGCGTGTCGTGGCGCGCGCGCGTGCGCCGGAGAAGCGACTTGACGCGCTCGAGCAGCTCGATCAACCCGAACGGCTTCGTCACGTACTGATCGGCGTCGAGCTGGAAGCCGCGCACCTTGTCGGCTTCTTCCCCTCGTGCCGACAGGATGAGCACGGGAGTCTGCTTTCCATCGGCGCGCATCGACCGGAGGACCTGAAAGCCATCCATCCCCGGCAGCATGAGGTCGAGGATGATGAGGTCGGGGTCCCACTCGCGCGTCAGCGAGAGGCCGGTATTGCCGTCCTCGGCGACTTTCACCGCGTAGCCCTCGAGCTCCAGATTGTACCGAAGCCCTTCGGCGAGGTCAGTCGAATCCTCGATGACCAGTACGCGGGTCATGGCTGGTCTCGTCTCACGACGGCCGGAGGGACAGCGTGCCGTCCACCGTTGGTGCGGCGCTCGTGCGCCCGGCACCGGGGAGCTCGACCTGGAACACCGCGCCGCGACCGCTGTGGGACGTAGGCACGGTGATGCGCCCACCCATGGTCGCGACGAGATCCTTCACGATCGCGAGCCCGATCCCGCTGCCCCCGGATCCCTGAGCCGACGCGGCGTTCCCGCGGAAGAACGGCGTCCAGATCGCCTCGCGCTCGTTCACCGGCACGCCGGGCCCTTCATCGCGCACCGTCACGCGCGCCGACGAACCGGCCTGCGACAGACCAACGGTGATGGTCTGCCCCGGCGGGCCGTACTTCACCGCGTTGTCGAGCAGGTTGAGCAGCACCTGGCGGAACGCCTCGCGAGCCACCGGCACGACCACGTTAGGCGCGAGCTCCAGCTTCAACGACGACCGGCGCGATGCCGCGAGCGGCTCGAACGCGCGGGCGATGCCCTCGATCTCGGTCGCGAGATCGGTCGGCTCGGGAATCACCGGCGTGGATGGTGCCCGGCCCGACCGTGCGAAGTACAGAATGTTCTCGACGAGGTGGGCGAGGCGGTTCGTCTCGCGGTCGATGTTGTCGAGCGACCATTGCCGCTGGGCGTCCGTCGTGAATCGTCCGAGCCGCAACGTCTCGAGGAAGAGACGGATCTGGGCGAGCGGCGTCCGCAGCTCGTGCGAGACGCTCGACACGAAGTCCGATCGCAGGCGGGCGAGCTCCTCCTCTCGACGCAGGAGGACGACAGCAATCACCGCCATCGCCGCCGACAAGGCCAGCATGCCGAGGAGGAGCGGCAGCCGTGACCGCGGAAGCCCGCCGATCACGAGCTGGTCCGCGTACTCGGGCCGAATGGCCGCCTGAACCGTGAGTCCCCCGAACTGCGGCGCGAACTGCAACGACCCGACGTAGGGAGAGTCCGGCCACCGCGGTGACTCGAAGAGAGGCAGCGACCGGGGGCCGACGATTCGCACGCCGAGCAGATCCTCGTTCGACTTGCCGAGCATGAGCGCCTTCGGCAGCAACGGCTCGTTCGCGAACGCGTCACGGAAGATGTGGCGCGACGTCGCGGCGCCGAACTCGACGCCGTAGACCACGGTATCGCCCGCCTCGGTCGGCATGAGTGCGTACGCGAGCATCCGGCCCGTGCCGAATCGCGGCGAGACGAGAACCTCGTAGTTCTCGTCGGGGTCGTGTACGGTGCGAATGTGGAATGTGAGCGTGTCCACCAGCCACCGGCGGTCGGTCGGTGGCGCGACCTCGAGCCACGCGTCCGCTTCCGGCGTCGCCGCCCGCGGCGCGACACGAAGCGTGTCGGCGCCGAGACTGAACCCGAAGTACGCCGACGGGGGGAAGGATTCCGGACACCGCTTCGGCGTGCAGAAGCGGGTCATGTAACGATCGTTGTTCGAGTAGTACCGCCACAGATCGTCCGCGTTAGGCCGAGGTCCGTTGCGCTGGAAGACGTGCCCCTCGCGGCCGTGCATGATGTACTGGAGCGACGCCATCACCGCACCGTCGAGCACGCCGACGACCTGCTGCTGGGACGTCCACGCCGTGAACGAGGCGTAGTCGCGGAGCAGCCGCGACGCCGTGCGCTGATGCGAGTAGATGGCACGCTGCGCATTGAACGCGGCGACGGCGGTGACCCCGACGCTCGCGAGCAGCAGCAGAAGCGGCCACGACAGACGGCGTCGCGGCAGCTGGATTCGCGAGCGGCGTTCCGTGGAGGCCATCAGAGGCGCCCCGGACGGGGATGACTGGGGGGTCGGCGCACAATGAACGATGAGACCCGCGCGCCCGCGCGGGCAACGTCCAATTGTGTGAGATCTGTGGAAGACCCGTCGGGGTTTCATGTCTGTCCCTCCGCGCCCGCTCAGTCCCGCGCAGCGGGACAACTTCTGCACGGTCGCCGCATGAATCAGTGACAGCGACGTGACGCAATTTCCGCCGGTGTCTCGCCCGACTCGCCTATCGTGCTGTCACCACGAGAGGAGCCTCGAGATGCAGAGCATCCTGCAGGATTTGCGTTACGCCATCCGAACGCTCGGTCGAGCCCGGGCGTACACCGTCGTCGCCATACTCACGCTCGCGCTCGGGATCGGCGCGAATACCGCGATCTTCAGCGTCATCCACGGCGTGCTGCTGAAGGACCTTCCGTTCGCGAACGGCGATCGGGTGGTTCGCATCAGGCAGCCCGTCGCGGCAGCGGACGCTGACGATCGCGGGTTCTCCGTGACGGAGGTCGCCGATCTCCGCGCGCGCAGTCGATCGCTCGAATCGGTCGTCGAGTTCCACTCGATGTCGTTCAACCTGCTCCGCCGCGGTGAGCCGCAGCGCGTCCAGACGGGCGTCGTCTCCGCGAGCTACTTCGACGTGCTCGGCGTACAGCCGCTGTTCGGGCGCACGTTCCGCGTTGGTGAGGATCAGCCCGGGTCCACGCCAGTCATCGTGCTCGGCCACCGGTTCTGGCGGGAACGTCTCGGCGGAGATACGGCCATCATCGGCAAGACCGTCGAGATGACCGATCGCCTGCACACCGTTGTTGGCGTGTT
>Ga0075430_100000374_pt1 | contig 32809 bp, 38 predicted proteins | sample RhiMetdeltSRZDD4_FD_75294 | JGI IMG/M metagenome (GOLD analysis project Ga0075430, IMG submission 75294) | Populus rhizosphere microbial communities from Tennessee, USA - Rhizosphere MetaG P. deltoides SRZDD4 | ecosystem: Host-associated > Plants > Roots > Rhizosphere > Soil | place: USA... | reverse complement strand
GATCTCGAGCAGCGACTGCAGCCAGCGGTGGGTCTGCTTCTGCAGCTCGGAGAGCTTGTCGGCGTCGTCCTTGTACATCCAGTGCGAGGCGACGCCGGATTCGGCCAGGCGGTGCATCTGGTCGGTGCGGATCTGCACCTCGACCGGCACGCCGTAGGGGCCGATCAGGTCGGTGTGGATCGACTGGTAGCCGTTCGCCTTGGGGATCGCGATGTAGTCCTTGAACTTGCCGGGGATCGGCTTGTAGAGCGCATGCAGCGCGCCGAGCGCGAGATAGCACGCCGGCACGTCGGCCACGATCACGCGGCAGCCGAAGATATCGTGCACCTCGGAGAACGTCAGGTGCTTTTCGATCATCTTGCGGTAGGTCGAGTAGACGTGCTTTTCGCGCCCGAACACCGTGGCCTTGATGCCGCTGTCGGCGAGCTTCTTCTTGACCGCATCCAGCGTCTTGCCGATCATCTCGCGCCGGTTGCCGCGCGCCGCCTTGGTCGCCTTCGCGAGCACCCGGTAGCGCGTGGGATAGAGGTGCGAGAACGCGAGCTCCTGCAGCTCGTGGTAGAGCGTGTTCAGGCCGAGTCGGTTGGCAATCGGCGCATAGATCTCCATCGTCTCGCGCGCGACCCGTCTGCGCTTCGCCGGCGGTACGGCGCCGAGCGTGCGCATGTTGTGCAGGCGGTCGGCGAGCTTGATCAGCATGACGCGCACGTCGCGCGCCATCGCGAGCAGCATCTTGCGGAAGTTCTCGGCCTGCGCGTCCTCGGCCGACTGGAACTCGATCTTGTCGAGCTTGGAGACGCCGTCCACCAGCTCCGCGACCGGCCGGCCGAATGTGTCCGAGATCTCGTCCTTGGTCACCGAGGTGTCTTCGGTGACGTCGTGCAGCAGCGCCGCCATCAGCGTCTGGCCGTCCAAGTGCCAGTCCGCCAGGATCTCCGCCACGGCGAGGGGATGCGAGATGTACGGGTCGCCCGACTGGCGCGTCTGGCCGGCGTGCGCGGCCTCGGAGAAACGGTACGCCTCCGCCAGGCGCGCTACGTCCTTCGGCTTCAGGTAGCCGAAGCGCGTGTCGTCGAGAAGGGGTGCAGTGACCGCCACCGGGTCAGACTACCTGACCCCGGTTTGTTTACAAGCCGGGCGGCGCGGGCGGCGTAGCGCCGCGCTTCAGCACTTCGGTGCCGACCTTGCCGGAGGCGATCTCGCGCAGGGCGATCACGGTGGACTTGTCGCGGTTCGGCTCGACCAGCGGGCTCGCGCCGGCGCCGAGCTGGCGCGCGCGGTAGGTCGCGGCGAGCGTGAGCTGGAAGCGGTTCGAGATCTTCTTCAGGCAGTCGTCAACGGTGATGCGGGCCATGCTTTGATCTTTCTTTCTGGATGAGGGTCGCGAGCTCGCGCAGCGCGGTTTGGAAGTCCTTGTTAATTATAACGTAATCGAACTCCCGGGCGTGATCCATCTCGCCGCGCGCGGCTTCCAGCCGGCGTCGGATCACGCCCTCGGAGTCCTGCGCGCGGGCCCGCATGCGCCGCTCGAGTTCCTCGAGCGAAGGCGGCAGGATGAAGATGCCCACGCAGCCGGGGTAGATCGCGCGGACCTGGCGCGCCCCCTGCCAGTCGATCTCCAGGATCAGGTCTTCGCCGCGCCGGAGCGCGTCGGTAATCACTTTCTTGGAGGTGCCATACCGGTAGCCGTGCACTTCGGCGCTCTCGAGAAACTCGCCCCGCTCGCGCATGGCGAGGAACGCGGCGTCGTCCACGAAGTGGTAGTCGACGCCGCCCTTTTCGCCGGGGCGCGGCGCGCGCGTCGTGTAGGAGATCGAGAGCTTGAGGCTCGGGTCGGCGCGCATCAGCGCGTCGATGAGCGAGGTCTTGCCGGCGCCCGACGGGGCGGTGATGACGAAGAGTTTTCCTGCCTTGGCTTTTTCCGGGCTATTCAAGATTCTGGACTTGTTCGCGGATCTGCTCCACGAGCAGCTTCAGCTCGAGCGCGCAATCGGAGATCGCCTGGCTCACCGCCTTGGAGGCGAGCGTGTTCGCCTCGCGGTTGAGCTCCTGGGCGATGAAATCGAGGCGCTTGCCGATCTGGCCGCCGCCCGCCAGCACCCGCTCGACCTCGCCCAAGTGGACGCGCAGACGTTCGACTTCCTCCGCGACGTCGCTCTTGGCGGCGAACAGGGCCACTTCGGCGCGGATGCGCTCGTCATCCACCGCGCCGATCGCCTCGCGCAACCGCTCGCTGATCTTCTCCTGATACGCCGCCATCGCTGCCGGCATCAGCGGCGTGATCTGCGCCACCCGGCCGCGCATGGCCCGCACGCGCTCGAGGATCCCGGTCGCGAGCTTTGCGCCCTCGCGGCTGCGCGCGGCAATCAAGTCATCCAGCGCGCGCTTGCAGAGCGCGCCGACTGCCGCGCGCAGGCTATCCGCGTCGGGCTCCTCGGCGAGCACGCCCGGCCAGCGCAGCAGGTCGCCGATGCGCAGCGGCGCCGCGTCGGGAAACGCTTTCCTCGCCGCGTCGGCGAGCGCCTTGAGCCGCTCGAGCACCTGGACGTTGAGACGCGCGGATAAGTTGGTCTCTCCCTGCGCGAACCCGAGGCGGCAGTCGACCTTGCCGCGCGCGACGCGCGCGCCGATCAGCTCGCGCAGCTGCGGCTCGTGCGCGCGCAGCTCTTCGGCAATGCGGAACTGCAGGTCGAGGAAGCGGGAGTTCACTGAACGCAGCTCGAGGCTCAGCGTTCCACCGGGGGAACCGGCCGAGGCCGCGGCGTAGCCGGTCATGCTTTGAACGGGGAGGGACAAGCGCGGGCTATCATAGGGTAAATGCCCCAGCAAGCCAATTTGCCGCTGCCGGAAGGCACGATGCTCCAGAAGTACCGCATCGTGCGCGTGCTCGCGGCCGGCGGCTTCTCCTTCGTGTATCTTGCGCACGACGAGAACGAGTCGCCGGTGGCGATCAAGGAGTATCTGCCTTCCACGCTGACGCTGCGCGTGAACGGCGCGGCGCATCCGAAGGTGTCGGAGGAGGATCTCGCCAAGTTCCGCGTCGGCATGAAGTCGTTCTTCGAGGAGGCGGGCGCGATCGCGCATCTCGAGCATCCCAACGTGGTGCGGGTGCTCGATTTCTTCCGCGCCAACGACACCGTGTACCTCGTGATGCGCTACGAGCGCGGCGGTTCGCTCGCGGAGCACATCAAGAGCCGCCGCGGCGCGCTCGAGGAGCTGTGGGTGCGCAACACCTTCGCGCAGCTGCTGGATGGCCTGCGCGAGGTCCACACGCACAAGCTCCTGCACCTCGACATCAAGCCCGCGAACATCTACTTGCGCGACGACGGCACCCCGCTCCTGATCGACTTCGGCGCTGCGCGCCAAGTGCTGTTGGCCGGGGGAATGAAACTGCCGCCGACCTACACACCGGGGTTCGCAGCGCCCGAGATGCACGCGCGGCGCGAGCTGCTCGGCCCCTGGAGCGACATCTACTCGGTCGGCGCGACGATGTACGCCTGCCTGGCGACCGCGGCGCCGCAGCCGGCCGAGGCGCGGCTGCAGAGCGACGAGCTCGTGCCCGCGACCCGCGCCTTCGCTCGAAGCTGCGCGCCGGATCTTCTCGAGACCGTCGACTGGTGCCTGCGGCTCGATCACCTGCAGCGCCCGCAAAGCGTGCGCGCCCTTCAGAAAGCCCTGCTTGGAAGCAAGCCCGACTATCGTCCAGGCTAGCAACGTCGGCGCGCGCGCGGTGAACGAGGACCGCGTGGCGCACTGGACGACGCCGCAAGCGCTGCTCATGGTCGTGGCCGACGGCCTGGGCGGCCACATGCACGGCGAGCTCGCCGCGCAGCTCGCGGTCGACATCCTCGGCGCGGAGTTCGCCGGAGAGGCCCGCACCCGGCTCGAGGATCCACCCGCGTTCCTCGAACGCGCGTTCGCCACGGCGCACAGCGCGATCCTGCGCGAGACCGAGAAGCGCCGGTATCCCGAAAGTCCGCGCACTGTCGCCGCGGCCTGCGTGGTGCAGGACGGGCAGGTCTACTGGACACACGTCGGCGATTGCCGGTTCTACCTGTTCCGCACCGGGCGAATCGTCGCGCGCTCGCGCGACCATACCGTCGTGCAGCGCCTGGTCGACGAAGGCCGCATCCGCGAGGAAGCGGCCGGCTCGCATCCGTACCGCAACCGACTGCTGCAGTGCCTCGGCGGCTACCAGGTGCCGCACATCGAGCCGGTGGCGAGCGCGCGCCTCGCTCGCGACGACATCTTGCTTCTGTGCTCGGACGGTTTCTGGGGGCCGCTGACCCCGCGGCAGCTGATGCACGTGTTGCTGTCGCGGCCGCTCGCCGAGGCGATTCCGGAGCTCGTCGCGCTGGCCGAGACCTCGGCGGGCGCCGATTGCGACAACGTTTCCGTGGTAGCGATGACATGGCATCAAGCCGACTGAACGGCCGGCAGCCGGGCGAGCTGCGGCCGGTGCGCATCCAGCGCCGCTTCACCAAGCATGCCGAGGGCTCGGTGCTGGTCGAGTTCGGCGACACCCGCGTGCTGTGCACCGCGAGCGTCGAGGAGCGCGTGCCGCCGTTCCTCAAGGACAGCGGGCGCGGCTGGGTCACGGCGGAGTACGGCATGCTGCCCCGCTCGACCAATACGCGCACCGAGCGCGAGGCGGCGCGCGGCAAGCAGTCGGGGCGCACGCAGGAGATCCAGCGCCTGATCGGGCGCTCGCTGCGCGCGGTCGTGGATCTCGCCGCCCTCGGGCAGCGAACGGTCCATATCGACTGCGACGTCCTGCAGGCCGACGGCGGCACGCGCACCGCCGCGATCACGGGAGCCTTTGTGGCGCTGCATGACGCCTTTTCCTTCCTGAAGGGGAAAAACCTGCTCCAGGCATGGCCGGTTCGCGACCACGTCGCCGCGGTCTCGGTCGGCATGTCCCGCGGCACGCCGCTCCTCGACCTCGACTACCGCGAGGATTCCTCCTGCGGCTGCGACATGAACGTGGTGATGACCGGCGCGGGAAGCTTCGTGGAGGTTCAAGGCACCGCCGAAGGCGAGGCCTTTTCGCGCGCAGAGCTCGGCGAGCTGCTCGAGATGGCCGCGCGCGGCATCGCCGAGCTCATCGGGCACCAGAAAAAATCGCTCGGGCTGTGAAGCTGGTGCTCGCGTCGTCCAATCCTGGCAAGCTGCGGGAGATCGGCGCCCTGCTTTCGTCCTTTGAAGTCGTGTCGCAGGACGTGCTCGGCATCGGCGAAGCCGACGAGCCGCACTCGACGTTCCTCGAGAACGCGCTCGCCAAGGCGCGCCACGCGAGCCGCGCTGCCCGCCTTCCGGCCCTGGCCGACGATTCGGGCCTCTGCGTGGACGCGCTCGGCGGCGAGCCCGGCGTGCATTCCGCGTACTACGCCGGCCGCGACGGCAGCCGCGAGCACCGCGATGCCAGGAACAACGAGAAGCTCCTGTCCGGGCTGCGGGACGAGCGAAGCGCGTATTACGCGTGCGTGATGGTCTTTCTGAGGCATGCCCAAGACCCGCGCCCGCTGGTCGCGGAAGGCGTCTGGCGCGGAGAGATCGCGCGCGCGCCGCGCGGGAAGAACGGCTTCGGCTATGACCCCTTGTTCTTCGTTCCTTCTCTCGAAAAAACCGCCGCCGAGCTCGACCCGGACCACAAAAACCGCATCAGCCATCGGGGGATCGCGCTGCAGAAGCTGCTAGGGTTGCTCCATGATCAAGCTTAGGGCGCTGCCGCCGCTCGCCCTCTACGTGCATGTCCCCTGGTGCGTGCGCAAGTGCCCGTATTGCGACTTCAATTCGCACGAGCATTCCGGCCCGCTGCCCGAGCACGAGTACGTGGCCAAGCTGCTCCTCGACCTCGAAGGCCTACTGCCCAAGGTCTGGGGGCGGCGCCTGGTGAGCGTGTTCATCGGCGGCGGCACGCCGAGCCTGTTCTCGCCCGGCGCGATCGACACGCTGCTCGCCGGCGTGCGCGCGCGCATCAAGCTCGAGCCCGGCGCCGAGATCACGCTGGAGGCGAACCCCGGCACGGTGGAGGCCGCTCGCTTCCGCGGGTTCCGCGAAGCCGGCGTGAACCGGATCTCCATCGGCGTGCAAAGCTTCGACGACGGTATGCTCGCGGCGCTCGGGCGCATCCATGGCGCCCAAGAGGCGCGCCGCGCGGTCGATGCGGCCCTTGCCGCGTTCGACAACGTGAACATCGACCTGATGTACGGCCTTCCTGGGCAGACCGCCGCCATGGCGTGCGCCGACATCGAGGAGGCCGCGCGCAGCGGCGTGCCGCATGTTTCGGCCTACCAGCTTGCGATCGAGCCGAACACGGTCTTCTGGAGCAAGCCGCCGCAGCTGCCGGAGCACGACGCGTGCGCCGACATGCAGCTCGCCGCGGAGGAGATTCTGGAGCGCGGCGGCTATGAGCGCTACGAAACCTCGGCCTTCGCCAAGGCGCTGCACCGCTGCCAGCACAACCTCAACTACTGGCAGTTCGGCGATTATCTCGGCATCGGCGCTGGCGCGCACGGCAAGATCAGCTTGCCGGATCGCATCACCCGGCACGAGCGCATCAAGCAGCCGCGCGACTATCTGAGTGCAAGTAACACCGTTTCCGGCGACAAGGTTGTGCTCGCTTCTGAACTGCCGTTCGAGTTCATGCTGAACGCGCTGCGCCTGGTCGAGGGTTTCCCGCTGGCGCTATTCGAGGAGCGTACGGGGTTGCCGGCCAGCATCCTGGAGCAGCCCTTCGAGAGCGCAGAGGAAAAAGGCCTGCTGGAGCGCGACTGGAAGCGCGTGCGGCCGACGGCGCGCGGCCAGCGCTTCCTCAACGAGCTGCTGGCGCTGTTCCTCGCCGGCGAAACACCAGGTCCCTCACCGGGTGCCCCAGGCGGCGGCCGCGTGATTCGAATTTCGTCACCGGCCTCGCGGTGAAGCCCGCGGTCGCGGGCTCGAGCAGCGCTTCGCGCGCGAACACTCCCTGCATCTGCTCGGCGTAGTCCGGCCAGTCGGTGGCGGCGTGCAGCACGCCGCCCTCCCGCAGCTTGCGCGCGGCCAGCGCGGCGAATTCCGGTTGCACCATGCGGCGCTTATGGTGGCGCTTCTTCGGCCACGGATCCGGGAAGAAGAGATGGATCGCCGCCAGCGAGGCGTCCGCGATCATGTGCTCCAGCACGTCCAGCGCGTCGTGCCGGATGACGCGCAGGTTTCTCAATCCCTGCTTCTCGATGGCGTTCAGCAGGCTGCCGACGCCCGGTCCGTGCACCTCCACCGCGACGAAGTCCGCTTCCGGATGCGCCTTGGCGATGGCGATGGTGGTTTCACCCATGCCGGAACCGATCTCCAGCACGAGGTCCCGGCCAGAAAGCTTCTGATGCGAAAACGCGATGCCGTACTTCGGGAAAAGCTCCTCCAAGGCCCGCTTCTGCGCTGGAGTGGTCCTGCCCTGGCGCAGGACGTAGCTCCGAATCGGCCTGTTCAAGCGGCCTTCGGCGCGATCTTTCCTTCGGAGGGCGAGCTCGGCGCCGCCGAATAGAGCTTCTTCGGCATGCGGCCGGCGAGAAAGGCCTCGCGGCCGGCTTCGACTGCTTTTCGCATCGCCTTCGCCATGAGAACGGGGTCGCGCGCGGCGGCGATGGCGGTGTTCATGAGCACGCCGTCGCAGCCGAGCTCCATGGCGATCGCCGCGTCGGAGGCGGTGCCGACGCCCGCGTCGACCAGCACCGGGAGCTTCACCTTTTCCATCACCAGCTGGAGGTTCCAGGGGTTGAGAATCCCCATGCCCGAGCCGATGAGCGAAGCGAGCGGCATGATCGCCACGCAGCCCGCCTGCTCCAGCATCTGCGCCTGGATCGGGTCGTCCGAGCAGTACACCATCACCTTGAAGCCGTCCTGCACCAGCTCGGCGGCCGCTTTCAGCGTCTCCGGCATGTTGGGGTACAGGGTATGCGGATCGCCCAGCACCTCGAGCTTCACCAGATCGTGCCCGTCGAGCAGCTCGCGCGCGAGCCGCAGCGTGCGCACGGCGTCCGCCGCGCTATAGCAGCCGGCAGTGTTCGGCAGGTAGGTGTACTTCGACGGCGGCATCGCGTCGAGCAGGCTCGGCTCGTTCGCGTTCTGGCCGATGTTGGTGCGCCGGATCGCGACGGTGACGATCTCGGCGCCCGAAGCCTCCACCGCTGCGCGCGTCTGCGTGAAATCGCGATACTTGCCCGTCCCCACGAGGAGGCGCGACTGGTAAGACTTTCCCGCCACGACCAGCGTGTCCATCCCTAGCCTCCGCCGACTGCCACCACGATTTCCAGCCGGTCGCCGTCGGCGAGCAGCGTGCTCGCATGCGCGCTTCTCGGCACGATCTCGCCATTGCGCTCGACCGCGACCTTCTTGCCGGCGAGGTCGAGCTTCTGCAGCAGCCCCGCGAGCTGCAGGGGCTGCTCCAGCCGGTGCGCCGCGCCGTTGACCGTCACTTCAATCATGGACGCAAATGATAGTTCCGATCGCGGATCACGCGGTACTCGCCTTCGATGACGCGGGAGTGCCGCCCGGGGCTTTGTCCGCGGGAGCGCCACCACACCCAGCCCGCAAGCAGCAGGCCGGTGGTGAGGGCGATCGCGACCAGGATCGAGGTGAAGACGAACACGGCGATCAGGAACAGCCCGCCGAGCAGCCCCGAGAGGATGCGCTGGATCATGCCGTGATTATGCCCCGGGCTGGTAGACGATAGCCCGTACTGGAGTAGGGTTGTAGTCGTTGACCGGGTTGTTCATCTGCGGGCAGTTCGAGATCACCGCGAGCACGTCCATCTCCGCGCGCAGGTCGATGTAGTCGCCTGGCTTCGAGATGCTCGGCCCCATGTCCATCGCCCCGTCGGCGGTGACCGGCACGTACATGAAGAAGTTGAGGTTGGCCACCATGTCGCGCGGCCCCATGCCGTAGCGCGCGAGCTGATCGAGGAAGTTCTGGCGGCAGTTCGGATCCTGCGGCCGGCCGTAGCGCTTGCGGTTGAGCGCCGAGGAGCAGCAGCCGCCGATCGTGTCGTGGAAGCCGCAGGTGTCCGCGATCACGGTGAACATGGGGTTGCAGTTCACCGAGTAAATCACCGTGCCCTTGCGGATGAAGATGTTGCCGTTGATCTTCATCGTGTCGGCGGCGGCGTAGCGGTCCTCGGGATCGCGCGCGTTGTAGCAGAGGAAATCGACCGCCTGCCTGCCCTCGAGGTCGATCAGGCGCAGCACCTGGCCGCGCTTGAGCTCGCGGCTCCAGCCCGCGCGCGCGGCGATGACCTCGTCCGAGACGATGTTCATGGCCCAAGTCTATAATCGACTTCGGCCGCGGGTGTAGTTCAATGGCAGAACATCAGCTTCCCAAGCTGAATACGTGGGTTCGATTCCCATCACCCGCTCCAATCCTTCGGGGGAAAAGCGAGCTCCATGGACGTGCGCGCGGCGGTAGCGTGGGAAGCGGGGAAACCGCTCGGCATCGAGACCGTGCAGCTTGCGGGCCCGAAGACCGGCGAGGTGCTGGTCGAGATCAAGGCGACCGGCGTTTGCCATACGGATGAGTTCACCCGCTCCGGCGCGGATCCGGAGGGTCTCTTTCCGGCGATCCTCGGCCACGAGGGCGCGGGCGTGGTGGTCGAGCTCGGCGCGGGCGTCACCACGCTGAAGAAGGGCGACCACGTCATCCCGCTCTACACGCCGGAATGCCGGCAGTGCAAGTCATGCCTCTCGCGCAAGACCAATCTCTGCACCGCGATTCGCGCGACGCAGGGGAAAGGGTTGATGCCCGACGGGACCAGCCGGTTTTCCTTCAACGGAAAGCCCGTCCATCACTACATGGGCTGCTCGACGTTCTCCAATTTCACCGTGCTGCCGGAGATCGCGCTCGCCAAGATCCGCGCGGACGCGCCCTTCGACAAGGTCTGCTACATCGGCTGCGGGGTGACGACCGGCATCGGTGCGGTGATCAACACCGCGAAAGTCGAGCCGGGCGCGAACGTCGTGGTGTTCGGGCTCGGCGGCATCGGCCTCAACGTGGTGCAGGGCGCACGCATGGTCGGCGCCAACATGATCGTGGGCGTGGATCTCAATCCGGCCCGGGAGGCGCTCGCCCGCAAGTTCGGTGTTACCCACTTCGTCAACCCGAAAGAAGTCAAGGGCGACCTGGTTCCCTATCTGGTGGATCTCACGGGCGGCGGCGCGGACTACAGCTTCGAGTGCATCGGCAACGTGGAGGTCATGCGTCAGGCGCTCGAGTGCTGCCACCGCGGGTGGGGCGTGTCGGTCATCATCGGCGTCGCCGGCGCGGGCCAGGAGATCCGGACGCGCCCTTTCCAGCTCGTCACCGGGCGGGTGTGGAAGGGCACCGCGTTCGGCGGCGCGCGCGGGCGCAGCGACGTGCCGAAGATCGTCGACTGGTACATGGAACGCCGGCTCAACATCGATGACCTGATCACCCATGTGCTGCCGCTTGAGCGCATCAACGAAGCGTTCGACCTGATGCACAAGGGCGAGTCGATCCGCTCCGTCGTCGTGTTCTAGGCCGAGACGCTCTCGAGCAGCGCGAGCAAACCCTTCAGCAGCGCCGTGGGCGAAGGCGGACAGCCGGGGATGTGCAGGTCCACCGGCAGCACCTCCGACACGCCGCCTACGCAAGCGGCACTGCCGGCGAAAATCCCGCCGTCGCGCGCGCAGTCCCCGACCGCGACCACCCATTTCGGATCGGGTGTCGCGCGGTGAGTGCGCTCCAGCGCCTCGCGCATGTTCGCGCTGACCGGCCCCGTCACCAACAGCACATCGGCGTGGCGCGGGGACGCAACGAAGCGCAGCCCGAAGCGCTCCAGGTCGTAGAGCACGTTGTTGAGCGCGTGAATCTCGAGCTCGCAGCCGTTGCACGAGCCGGCGTCCACTTGGCGAATCGACAGCGAGCGTCCGAGGCGCGCACGCGCGGCGCGATTCACTTCGTCAGCCAGAGCAACTTCACCGGACGACGGCGCGGGCTCGGTCAGCGGACCGCGCAGGAAATTCCGGAACAAGAGCTTAGAGGTCATGGCCCGAATACGAGCAGTTGAAAGATTTGTTGCATAAGGGGAAGTCGGCGACGATGTTGCCTTCGATCGCTGCCTCGAGCAGCGGCCATTGAAACCACGACGGGTCGCGCAGATGGCAGCGCTCGATTCTGCCGTCGGCGCCCATCCGGACCCAGGCGAAGATATCGCCGCGGAAGCCCTCGACCAGCGCGGCGCCTTCCGCGGCGGCGAACGGCAGTGCGGCGCGCACCGGGCCGGCGGGCAGGCGCGCCATGATCTGCTCGATCAACGCCAGGCTCTGCTGCACTTCCTGGATCCGGACCCACACGCGTGCGTTAACGTCGCCGGCCTGCACGCACGGCACCTCGAACTGCAGCCGGTCGTATGGCGCGTAGCCCGGCGCGCGCCGCGCGTCGAAGCGGCGCCCCGAGGCCCGGCCGATAAAGCCGCCCGCGGCGAATTGCTGCGCTAGCGCGGCTGTAAGAACGCCGGTGCCGACGGTGCGGTCCTTGAGCGAAGCGGTGTTTTCGTACAGGTCGACGAGCTCGGGAAAGCGCCGGCGAATGAATGCGAGAAGAGCCGTGACTTCACCCTGCGCCGCGAGGTCGTCGCGCATTCCTCCGGGAACAACCGCGTCCATCATCAGACGATGGCCGAAGCAGGCGTTCGACGCGCGCAGCACGTGCTCGCGCAGCAGGGCGCAGCTGGCGTGCATGATGCTGAAGGACGCGTCGTTGCAGACTGCCCCAATGTCGCCCAGGTGGTTGGCGAGCCGCTCGAGTTCGCCGGCGAGCGCGCGCAGCCACACTGCGCGCTCGGGCGCCGGGGCGTCGAGCGCATCTTCCACCGCCTGGGCGAACGCGATCGCGTAGGCGACCGTGCTGTCGCCCGAAACCCGGCCGGCGAGCGATGCCGCGCGCTCGAGCGACGCCCCGGCCACCAGCGCGTCGATCCCTTTGTGCACGTAGCCGAGGCGCTCTTCCAGCCGCACCACGATCTCGCCGTTGACCGTGAAACGGAAGTGGCCCGGCTCGATGATGCCGGCGTGCACGGGGCCCACCGGGATCTGGTGCAGCCCCTCACCCTCCGCAGCGAGAAATGCATAGGGCGCGGCGTGGCGCAGCCATGGCCGCCGATCCGAAGCGCCTTCGGCCTCCAGGCCCGATAGATCGCGCAGCGCGCGCTCCAGGCGGATCGCCGGCGGGTGCAGCCGGCCGACCGAAGGGAAAGCGCCGGCGGCGCAGTCCAAGCGCAGCAGGCTGACCGCATCCGATGCCATGAGCGCCAGGTACGCGCCGCCGGGCTCGCCCCATAGGCTGACGAGGGAGGCCTCACCGCGTTGCAGCCGCTCCGCGGCCTGCTGCCATGCCTGGCGATCCGCGCGCGAAGAGGTCCAGTTCATGTCAGTTCAAGAGGCTCGCGACGTACTGGAACCATGAAACCAGCGCCGGCGGCAGCCACACGCCGGCGACCAGTACCAGCGCGAGGTGGAGGCCGACGGGGAGAAACGAAGCGCTCGCGGGATCGCGGCGTCCGTCGGGTTCGCCGAACGCCATCTCGTTCAGGCGCAGCAGCAGCGCGCCGAGCCCGACCAGGAGGCTCAGGCCCAGAACGATGGCGAGCACCGGGGCGCGCGCGAAGGTCGACGTGACGATCAGAAACTCGGTCATGAACAGTCCCATCGGCGGCAGCCCCGCGATCGCGATCACACCTAGCGCGAGGCTCCAGCCGAGCACCGGGTGCGTGACGGTAAGTCCGCGGATATCGGCCATGCGCTGCGTGCCCTTCGCCTGCGCGATGTGGCCGACGCAGAAGAAAATCGCCGACTTGGTCAGGCTGTGCAACGCCATGTGCAGCAGTCCGGCAAAGTTGGCGAGCGTGCCGCCCATGCCGAACGCGAAGGTGATCACGCCCATGTGCTCGATCGAGGAGTAGGCGAACAGCCGCTTGATATCCTGCCGTCGGTAGAGCATGACGGCGGCGAACAGCACCGAGGCGAGGCCCAGAGTGACCATGAGCGGTCCGGGTGCGAGCGCAGCCGGGTTCGCCGACATGATCCCCTTGAAGCGCAGCACCGCGAACAACGCGACGTTGAGCAGCAGGCCGGAGAGCACTGCGGAGATCGGCGTCGGGCCTTCCGCGTGCGCGTCGGGCAGCCATGCGTGCAGCGGCACGAGGCCGACCTTCGTGCCGTAGCCGAGTAGCAGGAACACGAACGCCAGATTGAGCAACGCCGGGTCGAAGGCGTGCGCGTTCGCGACGAGGATATTCCACGCCATCGCATCCAGTCCCTCGCCGACCACCGCCCGCGCAGCGAGGTACACCAGGATGGTGCCGAACAGGGCAAGCGCGATACCGACGCTGCCGAGCAGGAAGTACTTCCAGGCCGCTTCGAGCGCCGCCGGCGTGCGGTAGATGCCCACCATCACTACGGTGGTGAGCGTGGCCAGCTCCACCGCCACCCACATCAGACCGACGTTGTTCGACAGCAGCGCGAGATTCATGCCGAACATCAGCATCTGGTACATCGCGTGGTAGAAGCGCAGGTGGGCGTGCGTCAGGTGGCCGGTTTCCAGCTCGTGCGCGATGTAGGTCGCGCTGAATACGCTGGTGGTGAATCCGACCAGCGTGCTGACCACGATGAACACCGCGTTCAGGTCGTCGACGATCAGGTAGGGCCCCGGCGCCGGGCGCTCGCCAATCAGCAGCAGCGCGCACACGAACGTGAGGAACGACAGGAACACGTTCAGCCAGGCGCCCTTGCGCTCGTCGGGCAGCAAGGCGAGCACGCCGGCGCCAAGCGCCGGGATGACGAGGACCGCCAGGAGCACCGCCGCGCCGGGGTCGCTCATGGCTGTTCGCCCCGGTGCTCGTGCAGCAGGTGGATGTCGACGGTCTCGAAGCGCTCCCGGATGCGGAACAGGAAGATGCCGATCACGATCAGCGCGACCAGGATCGAGAACGCGACGCTGATCTCCACCACCAGCGGCATGCCCTTGGCGCCGGTGGCGGCGAGAATCAGGCCGTTTTCAATCGACATGAATCCGACGACCTGGCTCACGGCATTGCGGCGCGAGATCATCATCAGGAGGCCGAGCAGGATCACCGACAGCGCGAACGACAGGTCCTCGCGCGCGAGCGCGCCCGCCTGGGCGGTGATCGGCAGCATCACCATGATCGAGAGCGCGATCAGGCCGATGGCGGCGAGCATCGTGAGCCCGATGCCGACCGTTGGCTCGATGGTGCGGTGGATGCCGAGGCGCACGACAATGCGATGAAGTGCGAGCGGAATCACCGCCGCCTTGACCACGAGCGCGATCGCGGCGGTGATGTAGAGGTGCGGCGCGTCCTGGATAAACGCCTGCCAGGCGACCGAGAAGGACACCACTAGCGCATGCAGCGCGAAGGTGTTGATCAGCCCGGTCATGCGGTCCTGGTATAGCAGCATGACGCTGACCAGCACCAGCCCGCCGGCGAAGAGGTGCGCGACGTCGAGCGCGAGCGGGCCGATCATGTGACGCGTGACACGAAACGCAGCAGCGCCGCCAGCACGCCGAGCATGAGCGCCGCTCCGAGGAAGTCGGAAACGCGGAACACGCGCATCTTCGCGATCGCGGTCTCGAACACCGCCAGCAGGAAGCCCGCGAGCGCAAGCTTGCCGACGTAGGCCGCCAGCCCGGCGAGGTACGCGGCGATTCCATCGCCCGAGGCGGCGATCCCCCAGGGCGCGAACACGCACCCGATCACCGACACGTAGAGCAGCAGCTTCACGAACGATGCCGCCTCGATCAGCGCCAGATGCCGGCCCGAGTATTCGAGGATCATCGCCTCGTGCACCATCGTCAGCTCGAGGTGCGTTGCCGGGTTGTCGACCGGGATGCGCGCGTTTTCGGCGATCGCGACCATCACCAGCGCGACCAGCGCGAGGGCAAGCGACACGCGCAGGCCGATTCCGGGCCCCTGCAGGGCCTCGGCGATCGAGGACAGCTGGGTCGAGCCGGCAAGCAGCGACAGCGTGAACACCACCATGAGCATCGCCGGCTCGGCGAGCGAGGCGATCATCATCTCGCGGCTCGAGCCGATGCCGCCGAAGCTGGTGCCGACGTCAAGCCCGGCGAGCGCGAGCATGAAACGCGCGCTGCCGAGCAGCGCCACGATCGCGATCATGTCTGCGGCATAGCTGAACAGCAGGCCGGTGGCGAAAGTCGGCACCAGCGCCGCGGCGACCCAGGTGGCGGCGAAGACGAGGTAGGGTGTGACGCGAAACACCCACGAGGCCGAATGCGCCAGCACCACTTCCTTGCGCAGTAGCCGCAGCAGATCGCGGTAGGGTTGCAGCAGCGGCGGGCCGCGCCGGCCGACGAGCAGCGCCTTGAGCTTGCGCACGTAGCCGGCGAGCAGCGGGGCGAATGCGAGCACGACTGCCATCTGGCAGAACTGCACCAGGGCGTCGAGGATCACTGCCATACGGCAAGTACCATCAGCAGCGCCACGAGCGTGCCGAACACCAGCGTGAGATACCCGCGGATGGTCAGGAACTGCAACCGGTTGAGCTGCTCGGCGGCGAATCCGACCAGGCGCGCGAGCGGCGCATACAGCGCCTCCCAGGGAACGTCGCGCATGCGCACGTCCAGTCGCGCGGCGCGCGCGTCGCCCGGCGGTGGAATCTGCACTTCATCTCGCGCCCGGAACACCACGCTGCCGAACACGCGGCGGATCGGCTGCGAGAAGCTGCCGGCGCTGTACTGCGTCGCCGGGCTGGCATCGGGAAAGCCGCAATCCCAGGCCGCCGAGCGGCGCGCCGCGGCCGAGGCCCAGCGATGGATGACCTCGGCCGCGAGGCCGGCGGCGAGGGCGATGAAGAAGAACAGCAGCAGGCCGTTGTAGGAGCTGCGGCTCTGCGCGATCGGTACGATGGTCAGCCAGTCGAGCTGCTCCTGGCGCGGCAGGCTGGCTCCGGTCAGCGCCTGGAGCACCGGCGCCAGCGCATCGATGAAATATCCGGGCAGAATGCCGGCCAGCAGGCACAGCGCGGCGAGCCCCAGCATCACCGCCAGCGACCAGGGGTCGGTCTCGACGGCGTCGCGCGCGGCCTCCGAGCGCGGCCGGCCCAGGAAGGTGATGCCGAAAGCCTTGACGAAGCAGGCCGCTGCGAGCGCGGCGGAAAGGGCGAGCAGGGCGCCGACCGCGGGCACGAGGAACTTCAGTAGCCATTGCGGCAGCGCTGGGCTGAGCAAGATCGCCTGGAAGGTGAGCCATTCGGAGACGAAGCCGTTGAACGGCGGCAGCGCGGAGATCGCAGCCGAGCCGATGAGGAACGCAAACGCAGTGCGCGGCATGCGGTGGATCAGGCCGCCGAGGCGCTCCATGTCGCGCTCGCCGGTGCTGCCGAGCACCGCGCCGGCGCCGAAGAACAGCAGGCTCTTGAACAACGAATGGTTGAACACGTGCAGCAGCGCCGCGGTGAGCGCGAGCGCCGCGGCCCCCGTCATCCCGTTCGCCTCGAACGCGAGCGCGAGGCCCAAACCGATGAAGACGATGCCCACGTTCTCGACCGTGCTGTACGCGAGCAGGCGCTTGAGATCGCTTTGCATCAGCGCGTACAGCACGCCCATGGCCGCGGTGATCCCGCCCAGCAGCGGCACCACGGCGCCCCACCACCAGGCCGGCGGCCCGAGCAGGTCGAACACGATGCGCACGAAGCCGTAGATCGCGACCTTGGTCATGACACCGCTCATCAGCGCCGACACGTGGCTCGGCGCAGCGGGGTGGGCGAGCGGCAGCCACACATGCAGCGGCACCAGCCCCGCCTTGGAGCCCGCGCCGATCAGCGCCAGCACTAGCACTACACCGCCAAGCGCGGCCGAGGGCGGAGCCTGGCGCATCGCCTCGAAGCCATAGCCGCCCGATGGTCCGGCGAGCAGGCCGAAGGCAAGCAGCAGCGCGAGGGTGCCGAAGCTCGCCATCAGCAGGTACAGATAACCGGCGGCGGCGTTGCCAGGCCGGCGATGATGCGCCATCACCAGCGCCCAGGAGGAGAGCGACATCAGCTCCCAGGCGAAAAGGAAGGTGAAGGCATCGGCCGCGACGAGCACCAGGTTCATGCCGCCGAGGAACGCGGGAAAGAAGGGCAGCACGCGCGCCGGAGCCTCTTCGTGGCGGCCGTAGCCGAGGCCGAACAGGCTCGCGCCGACGCCGCCGAGGTTGATCACCAGGAGAAAAAACGCCGAGAGGGCGTCGAGGCGGAAATGCGCGCCAAGCCATGGAAGGCCGAGCGGCAGGGTGAGCGCCGCGCCGGGGAAGCCCGGCGCGAGGAGCGATACGCCGGCGGCCACGAGGCCGACGAGCGCTGCGCCAAGCGAGATTCCATACACCGCGACGCCGGCGCCGGCTCGCCGCCGCATCGCCAACGCACCGATGCCTGCGCCGAGCAGCGCTGCGGTACACCAGAGCAAGGCTTCCAAGGCCACGATATCCCTTCGTTAGCCTCTCTTTTTCAGGCGCAGGCCGCGGCCGCCGCCTTCGCTCGCCGCGCCCTCACTGATCAGCTCGATGCCGAGCCGGTCGAGCGCGGCGATCAGCTTCATCAGCGATTCGACGTTGCCGCGCACCACGCCGCCGCTCGCCTCCATGCGCTGGATCGTGGGCAGCGACAGGCGCGCAGCCTTGGCCAGCGCGCGCTGGTCGACGCCGGCGAGGGCGCGCGCGGCGCGCAATTGCCGGGCGGTGATCATGGAGACAGGTATTTATGTTTAACTTCTAATGCATGATACATCATTACTGATCTACTGCAAATGCATGAGGCTCGCCACTAGATTGGCGCGCAACGTGCGCCAGCGCGCGGCGCCGCCGCGCGGGAACTTCTGGTTCACCTCGATCTGCACGCCGACATAGCGCCGCGCGGAAAATCTCTCGCGCATCGACTGCACGACGCTCGGGTGCACGCCCGCATAGGGTTCGTTCTCGTCGACCACCAACCCGCCGATGCGGGCCTTCCATCGGCGGCAGAACGCAGCCTCGAGGCGGCGCCTGGGATCGAAGAGCAGCCCGATGTCGGTTGTGCGCTGCTCGCCGCGAAAGCGCGGCGTGAAGCTATGGATGGAAACATGCAGCACGCGGCGCCCGCGCCGGATGGCCCTGGCAATTGCGGCCTCGATGCTGTTCCAGTAGGGGAAGTAATAGCGTCGCAGGAGCGCCGCCCGCGTGCGCTCCGGGAAGGGACGGTGAAAGATCTGCGGATGGCCCAGCGGCCGGTTTAGCTCGACCAGCAGGCGGCTCGTGGTCGAGTAGAAGAGCGGCGCCCGCGCGGCGGCAGCAAGGTCGCGCGCGAGCGCGAGCGCGCCGGCGTCGTAGCCGCGGTGGCTTGCCAGGAATTTCTCCGAGAACAGAGTCTTGAACGCCGACGGGACGCGGTTGCCGCCGTGCTCGCAGCTGACGATGAGATAATCAGCGCGACGGAGGCCCATTGCCGTATTCGGTCGAAGGCAAGCTGGTAGTCGCGATCTCGTCGCGCGCGCTGTTCGATTTTGAAGAAGAGAACCGCGTGTTCGAGAAGAATGGCGAGGGTGCGTACATCGAAATGCAGTATGCCCGGTTGGACGTCCCGGCGCGCCAGGGCGTGGCATTTCCGCTGGTGAAAAAACTGTTGGCCTTCAATACCCCCGGTCAGCAGCGCGTTGAGGTCGTCGTGTTGTCCAAGAATGATCCGGTTTCGGGGTTGCGGGTGTTTCGCTCGGCCAAGCAGACCGGATTGAACATCGAGCGTGGCGTCTTTACCCGTGGCCGCACGCCTTACCGGTACCTCGAACCACTGAAGGCAAATCTGTTCCTTTCTGCGAATGAGAGCGACGTGTTGAGCGCGCTCGAGGCGAAATGCCCCGCCGCACGGGTGTATCCCGAATCGGCGCAGGCCGCGAGTCGTCATGCCGACGAGTTGCGCATCGCTTTCGATGGGGACGCGGTGCTCTTTTCGGACGAGGCGGAGCAGGTATACCAGAAGGATGGGCTTGATGCGTTTACCAAGCACGAAACGGCGCACGCGTTGCGGCCGCTGCCACCAGGCCCATTCAAGCCTTTGCTGGAAGCACTTCATCGACTTCAGGCTGCTGCCGTCACGGACGTCCCCATAAAGATCCGCACAGCGCTTGTCACTGCGCGAAGCGCTCCGGCTCACGAGCGAGCGATCAATACCTTGATGCAATGGAAGGTGGCAGTCGATGAGCTCATGTTTCTAGGCGGGCTCGAAAAGGGCGAGTTCCTCAAGGCCTTTGAGCCCGACTTCTACTTCGACGACCAGCACGGGCACATCGATTCGGCGCGCGCCTTCGTGGCCGCGGGCCACGTCCCTTTCGGGGTCAGAAATCTCCGCTAGATGCGACCTTCTTCGACGGCGTGGCAGGCGACGCCGCCGCTGAAGCGCGGAATCTCGACCCGACAGCGCTCGTTGGCGTAAGGGCAGCGCGGATGGAACGCGCAACCCGAGGGCGGCGCGAGCGGGTTCGGCACTTCGCCGGCGACCGGCGTGCGCGGCTTGCCGGTCATGCCGAGGTCGGGCAGCGCGTCGAGCAGCATGCGGGTGTAGGGATGACGGGGTCTCGTAAAAAGCGCCGCCGCCGGCGCCAGTTCGACAATTCGTCCGAAGTACATAACGCCGACGCGGTCGGCGATCAGCGACACGACCGCGAGGTTGTGGGAGATGAAGAGGTAGGTCAGGCCGAGGCGCTCCTGCAGGTCCGCCATCAGGTTCAGGATCTGCGCCTGCACCGAGACGTCGAGCGCGGAGGTCGGCTCGTCGCAGATCAGCAGCTCGGGTTCGCCCGCGAGCGCGCGCGCGATCGAGATGCGCTGGCGCTGCCCGCCCGAAAACTCGTGCGGATAGCGCTCGGCGTCGTCGGGTGAGAGGCCCACCTGCCGCAGGAACTCGGCGACGGGTTTTTTCTGCTCGAGCAAGATCATCGGCTCGCCGATGATCTTGCTCACCCGCCAGCGCGGGTTGAGGCTGGCGTACGGATCCTGGAAGATCATCTGCAGCCGCCGGCCGCCGAACTCGATGCGGCCCTCGGTCGGCGCGTAGAGGCCGGCGATCATTCGCGCCACGGTGGACTTGCCGCAGCCCGACTCGCCGACGAGCGCCAAGGTTTCTCCCTTGGAGACTTCAAACGAGACCCCATCGACCGCGCGCAGGATGCGCCGCGGCTCGCGCTCGAGGACACGGTTCAGCCACGGGCGCGAGACATCGAAGTCCCGGCTGACCGACTCGAGCTTAAGGAGCGGCATGCAGCCAGCACGCCGCGCGACTCGCGCCCGCGGCGAGGAGCTCGGGCCGCTCGGCGAGGCAGCGCGCGAAGCGCCGCGGGCAGCGCGGATTGAAGGCGCAGCCGGGCGGGATGGCGTTCAGGCGGGGCATCGCGCCCTCGATCTGAACCAGCTGCTTTTGCTCGGAAGAGACCCGCGGAATCGAGCCCATGAGGCCGGCCGTGTACGGGTGGCGGGGCGAATGGATCACGTCGCGCACCGGGCCGATCTCGACGATGCGCCCGGCGTACATCACCGCCACGCGCTGCGCGGTCTCCGCGATCACGCCCATGTCGTGGGTGATCAGCATCACCGCGGCCCGGCGCTCGCCCGCGAGCCGCTTCAGCAGCGCGATGATCTGCGCCTGGATCGAGACGTCGAGCGCGGTCGTGGGTTCGTCGGCGATCAGCAGGCGCGGCTCGGCGGCGAGCGCGAGCGCGATCACCACGCGCTGGCGCATTCCGCCGCTGAAATGATGCGGGTAGTTGCCGTAGCGCGCTTCCGGCGCAGGAATGCCGACCTCCCGCAGCAGGGACAGCGCTCTCTGACGCGCTTCGCCTTTCGTCATCGGCAGGTGCGTCAGGATGGTTTCCTCGAGCTGCTGGCCGATCGTGTAGAGCGGATTGAGCGAGGTGAGGGGGTCCTGGAAGATGACGCCGATCTTGCGCCCGCGGATGCGGCGCATTTCCTCATGTTTCAGGTGGTCGATGCGCTCGCCTTCGAGGCGCACCTCGCCCGCGCTGATGCGGCCCGGCGGCTCGAGCAGGCCGATCACCGCGAGGCCGGTCATGGATTTGCCGGCGCCCGACTCGCCCACCACGCCCAGCACCTCGCCGGGGGCGATGGAGAAGCTGATCGAATCGACCGCCGTCAGGATTCCCCGCCGCGTGGGGAACTGGACGGTAAGTCCTTCCACCTCGAGCATCATCGCAGCTTGGGGTTGAGCGCGTCGCGCAGCCAGTCGCCGAGCAGGTTCACCGATAGCACCAGGATCACCAGCGCCGCGCCGGGGAAGACGGTGATCCACCACTCGCCGGAGTAGAGGAACTCGTTGCCGACGCGGATCAGCGTGCCGAGCGAGGGCTCGGTCGCCGGCACGCCCACCCCGAGGAACGAGAGCGTCGCCTCGGTGATGATCGCCGTGGCGATGTGGATCGTGGCCAGCACGAGAACTGGCCCCATCACGTTCGGGAGCACGTGCGTGCCCATGATGGCGATCGAGCCGCGGCCGATGACGCGCGCCGCCTGCACGTACTCCTTCTCCTTCTCGACCATGGTCGAGCCGCGCACCGTGCGCGCATAGTGCACCCAGCCGGCGAGCCCGATCGACAGCACCAGTACCGGAATGACGATCTGGTCGTGCCGTTCGCCGCCGAGCGCGACCCGCGCCACGCCGTCGATGAGCAGCGCGATCAGGATCGCCGGGAACGAAAGCTGCACGTCGGCGACGCGCATGATGACCGCGTCGAGCCGGCCGCCGAAGTAACCGGCGATCAAGCCCAGGCTGACTCCGAGGACCAGGGCGAATACCACCGCCGCGAGGCCGATGCCGAGCGAGATGCGCGCGCCGTGCATGATCGTCGACAGGATGTCGCGGCCCTGGTTGTCGCTACCGAGGAGAAAAGCCGGGTCACCGCCTTCGATCCAGACGGGCGGCTTGAACGCCGCGTTCAGGTCGAGCGCGGCGGCGTTGAACGGGTCCTGCGGCGAGATCCAGGGAGAGAACGCGGCCGCGCCGACACAGAGCAGTGTCAGCGCGGCGGCCACGACCGTGACCGGCGACCTGCGGAAGCTCCAGGCGAGGTCGTGGTTCCAGATTCTCCTAAGGAGCATCGGGGCGCGGAGAACCCCGCGGGAAATCAGGTCCCTCCGCCGACGCGCGTATAGCGCGACTGGTGCCGGTCATCGGCGCTGTGCACCGTGCTGACGCCCTTCTTCATCGCCCACGGCCGCAATTGGTGGTGGATCGGCACGTAGTAGTGCTGGTCGCGCGTGGCGATCAGGCCTTCGCGCAGCAGCGCGTCGCGCGCCTTGGGGTCGGTGGCGATCTTGATCGCGTCGATGGTCGTGTCCAGCTTCGGGTCCGAAATGCGTCCCTGGTTGAAGTTGCCGTCGGCGCCCGTGGTCTTGGTCCGCACCAGCGACTGCAGCGCGTACTGGGCGTCGAACGTCGCCACGCCCCAGCCGAGCAGATAGGCGCTCGAGTCGAAGTTGAGGATCTTCGGGATGAAATTGGCGAACGGAATCGAGTTCAGCTTCACCCGCAGCCCGGCCTTGGCCCACATGCCGACCAGCGCCTGGCAGATCTTTTCGTCGTTGACATAGCGGTTGTTCGGGCAGTCGAGCTGGAACTCGAAGCCCTCGGGATAGCCCGCCTCCGCGAGCAGCTTCTTCGCGCCGGCCGGGTCGGGCTTGATCACGATGTCGATGTCCTTGGAGTAGCCGTGCACGCCGGGCGCGACCATGATGCCCGCCGGGATCGACAGGCCGCGCATCACTACGCGCTTGATGGCCTCGCGGTCGACCGCCATGTTCAGCGCCTTGCGCACGCGCACGTCCTTGAACGGGTTCTTGCCCTTGATGTTGGAGTACTTGAGCTCCTCGGCGTTCTGGTCCATGCCGATGAAGATGGTGCGCACCTCGTGGCCGTCGAGCACGCCGAGCTTCGGCTCCTTGCGCAGCCGCTCGACGTCCTGCACCGGCAGGTCGGTGACGAGATCCACATCGCCGGCGAGCAGCGCCGAGACGCGCGTGGCGTCGGACTTGATGGGGTTGTACACCACGTCGGTCGAGTTGCCGTCGAGCTTGCCCCACCAGCCCTTGTGGTGGGTAAACGTGATCTCCTTGTCCGGCGCCCAGCCCTTGATCATGTAGGGGCCGGTGCCGTTGGTGTTGCGCGAGGCGTAGATCTCTTCCTTCTTCGCGTAGTCCTGGACGTTCTCCGAGCGGTTCTTCTCCGACCAGGACTTGCTCATGATGCGGAAGTCGACGATGTTGCGCAGCAGGATCGGCACCGGGCCGGAGAGGATGAAGTCGACCGTGTGGTCGTCGACCTTGACCACCTCCTTCACACCGGTGACGTAGATCTGCATCGTGCCCTGCTTCTGCTGGATGCGGCCGAAGGAGAACACCACGTCGTCGGCGGTGAAGGGGCTGCCGTCGTGGAACTTGACCCCCTTGCGCAGGTTGAAACGCCAGTGCGTGTCCGACATCTGCTTCCAGCCGCTGGCGAGCGAGGGCTCGACCTTGTAGTCCTTGGTGTAGCGGGTGAGCCCCTCGTAGGTGTGCTGCAGGATCGAGTTGGTGGTGGCGTGGTTCTGCGAGTGCGGGTCGAGCGTCAGGATGTCGTTCTGCGCCGCCCACTTCAGGTTTGCAGCGTGCGTGGGCAGCGCCACGAACGCCAGGATCAACAGTAGCCTCTTCATCGCTCCTCCTCTCTCTATTTGATGGGCAGCGCTTCCTCAACCAGCGCCGCGAGGTATCCCGCTCCCAGCGGGATCACGTCGTCGTTGAAATCGTAGTTCGGATTGTGCAGAAAACAACCCCCCGCGGCGCCGCCCTGCCCCAGGAACACGTAGGCGCCCGGACGCGCCTGCAGCATGTACGAGAAGTCCTCGCCGCCCATCGTGGGCTCGTGCTCGGTGACCACGTTGCCCTTGCCGAACAGGCGCTCGCCGACGCGCGCGGCGAACTGCGCCTCGCGCGCGCTGTTGACGGTGGCGGGGTAGCCGCGGGTGTATTGAATCTCACTGGAACATCCGAGCGCGTCCGCGACCTTGGTGACGATCTCTTTCAGGCGCCGCTCCGCCAGGTCGCGCGTGGCGGGGCGGAAGCTGCGCACGGTGCCGACCAGCTTCACGAAGTCGGGCACCACGTTGAAGGCGCCGAGCTGGCTGGTCTGCATCGAGCAGATGCTCACCACCACCGCATCGACCGGCTCGACATTGCGGCTGGCGATGGTCTGCAGCGCGCTGATGATCTGCGCGCAGGCCACCACCGGGTCGATCACGAGGTGTGGCATGGCGCCGTGGCCGCCGCGCCCGCGCACCGTGATCTGCACTTCGTCGGTCGCCGCCATCACCGGACCCGCCTTTACCGCCATCTGGCCGGCGGGCAGCCCGGGCCAGTTGTGCAGGGCATAGACCTCGCTCGCCGGAAACTTCTCGAACAGGCCCTCCTTCACCATCACTTGGCCGCCGCCGCCACCTTCCTCGGCGGGCTGGAACACGAGGTACGCGGTGCCGTCGAAGTTTCGCGTCTCGGCGAGATAGCGCGCCGCGCCGAGCAGCATCGTGGTGTGGCCGTCGTGCCCGCAGGCATGCATGCGGCCCTCGTGCCGCGACTTGTGCGGAAAGCTGTTTTGTTCGTGCATCGGCAGGCAATCCATGTCCGCGCGCAGCGCGACGCCTTTCCCGCTGTTCTTGCTGCCCTTCACGACCCCGACCACGCCGGTCTTCGCCAGGCCGACGTGGGTTTCGATGCCGAGCTTCTTCAGGTAGCCGGCGACCACGCCGGAGGTCCGCTGTTCCTGGAAGGACAGCTCGGGGTGCGCGTGCAGGTCGCGGCGGATGTCGGTGAGCTCGCGGTGGTACTGGCGGATGCGGTCGACGGGGCTGGTCATAGCGGGCGCAGGCGAAGGCGGGGGTCGACCGCATAGTAAAGGAGATCGACCACCAGGTTGATCACGACGAAAAACAGCGCGATCAGGCAGAGATAGGCGGCCATTACCGGCACGTCGGCGAAGCTCACCGCCTGGATGAAGAGCAGCCCCATGCCGGGCCACTGGAACACGGTCTCGGTGATGATGGCGAAGGCAATGATCGCCCCGAGCTGCAGCCCGGTGATGGTGATGACCGGCACCAGGGTGTTCTTCAGCGCGTGGCCGAAGTGCACCGCGCGATCGGTCAGGCCGCGCGCGCGCGCGAAGCGGATGTAGTCGGTGCGCAGCACCTCCAGCATCTCCGAGCGCACCAGGCGCTGGATCAGCGTCATCTGGAAAAGACCCAGCGTGATCGCGGGCAGCACGAGCGACTTGAGCCCCGAGGCGGTGAGCAGGCCCGTGGTCCACCAGCCGATCGCCACCGTGTCGCCGCGGCCGAACGCGGGCATCCAGCCGAGCTGCACCGAGAACACGAGGATCAGCAGGATGCCGATGAGGAACGTGGGCAGCGACACGCCGGCGAGGGAGACCGCCAGCAGAACGTGCGAAAGCCACGAATCGCGCTTGAGTGCCGTATACACACCCATCGGGATGCCGCAGACTAGGGCGAAGAGCGCGGCCACGATGGAAAGCTCGAGTGTCGCCGGCAGCCGCTCGACGATCAGCCGCGAGACCGGCTGCACCTGGCGCAGGGACAAGCCAAACTCGCCCTGCAGCGCGTTGCCGAGGAAACGCAGGTACTGGACGTAGAACGGCTGGTCGAGGCCGAGCGCGCGCGTCACTTCGATGCGCTGCTCGGGCGTCGCGTCCTGTCCGAGCATGAAGGTGACCGGGTCGCCCACGAAGCGGAACAGCGAGAAGGCGATCAGGCCGACCGTCAGCATGACGAGGACCGCCTGGGCGAAGCGCCGCAGGATGAACGCAGCCATGATTTGAGAGAATGTTACCGCATGTCTTTTGCGGCAAACCTCATCGCCTGGCAGCGGCGCCACGGGCGCCACGACCTGCCTTGGCAGGGGACACGCGACCCGTACCGCGTCTGGCTTTCCGAAATCATGCTGCAGCAGACGCAGGTCCGCGCCGTCGTTCCCTACTACGAAAGGTTTCTAAGGAAATATCCGACGGTCGCGACGCTCGCACGCGCGTCAGAGGAAGACGTGCTGCGCCTCTGGAGCGGGCTCGGCTACTACGCCCGCGGCCGCAACCTGCACAAAGCCGCGCAGGAAATCCACCGCAACGGTTTTCCGCGCACGGCGCGAGCCATTGCCGAGCTTCCCGGCGTAGGCCGCTCGACCGCCGCGGCGATCGCGGTGTTCGCATTCGGCGAGCGCGCCGCGATCCTGGACGGCAACGTCAAGCGCGTGCTGTCGCGCTTTTCCGGCGTTTCGAAAACGCAATCGCTCTGGGAGCTCGCGGAGCGGCAGCTGCCGCGCCGGGGCATCGAGCGGTACACGCAGGCGCTGATGGATCTCGGAGCGACGGTGTGCACGCGCAACCCCGATTGCGGCCGCTGCCCGCTTCAGGCGCCCTGCGTCGCCAGGAAAACCGGCCGCACCGCCGAGCTGCCCGCGCCGCGGCGGCGCAAGGCGCTGCCGCTGAAGAAGTCGACCTGGTACGTCTACCGCAGCGCCGGAAAGGTGCTGCTCGAGCGCCGCGCGTCCAGCGGCATCTGGGGCGGGCTGTGGTGCTTCCCCGACAAGCCGGTGCTGAAGTCGAGGATCGGCCGGCGGCTGGCGCCGATCGATCACGGCTTCACGCACTTCCGGCTGCGCATCCAGCCGTTCCTCCACGAGGTGAAGCCGTGCGCGGGCGGGGCGCGACGCTGGCTCGACATCGAGGATGCGCTGTCCGCGGCAATCCCCACGCCGGTCAAGAAGCTCCTGGCGGCCCTGCAGTCCTAGATCAGCGCGTTCAGCTGCTCGAGGCGCCGGCGCGCATCGCCCTCTTCGAGCAGCGCCTGCTTGGCTTCGAGCGGCAGCGGCAGTAGCTCCGTCAAGCGCGCGCTGACCCAGGCGCACGACTCGAGGCGGTGCGGGGGCTCGAAAAGCGCGGGGTGCTGCTCGATCACGCGCTCGAGCAGCTTCGGGCAGCGCGCCATGCCTTCCGGGATGGCGGCATCGATTTCTTCCGCCAGCATTTCAATCGAGGCGCGCGCCAGGCCGTCGGGCTGCACGCGGCGCTCGAGGATGCGAAAGCGCCGTTCGCCGCGCGCGGTGACTTCCAGCAGCCCGAGCTGCGGCATGTCCCAGGCCACGATTCTGGCCAGCGTGCCCACCGCGTTCGGCGTGGCCGGCGCGCCGACCTCCTGTCCCTCGCGGATCGAGCACACGCCGAACGGCGAGCCGTGCTGGAGGCAGACCTTGGCCATGTCCATGTAGCGGCGCTCGAAGATGCGCAGCGGCAGGCGCCCGCCGGGGAAAAGCACCGCGTTCAGCGGGAAAAGCGGCAGGTCTTCTATCGGGCGTTCTCTTCCGCGAGACCACGGTGGCGCACGAGTACCCGCCAGTCGGCGCGGAACGCGCCGGCGAGCTGCTCGGCGAGGTACACCGAGCGGTGCCGCCCGCCGGTGCAGCCGATGGCGATCGTCACGTGGCTGCGGTTCTCGCGCACGATCTCCGGCAGCCAGCGCGCGAGAAGCGCGCGCACGTCGGCGAGCCACTGTTGCGCGAGCGCATCTCGCGCGAGGTACTCGATCACCGGCGCGTCGCGCCCGGTGAGCGGCCGCAGCTGCGGATCGTAGTGCGGGTTGGCGATCATGCGCGCGTCGAGCACCCAGTCGGCGTCGAGCGGGATGCCCTGCTTGTAGGAAAAGGACTCGAAGAGCAGCGTCGGCGCGCCCGCGCCCAGGCCGAGCAGGTCGCGGATCCAGTTCTGCAGCACGCGCGGCTGCAGCTCGCTCGTATCGATGCGGCTGCCGAGCGGCGCCACGCCGGCGAGCAGCGTGCGCTCGCGCTCGATCGCCTCGGGCAGGGTAAGCTCGCCCGAGAGCGGGTGGCGCCGCCGCGTCTCGGAGAAGCGCCGCAGCAGCGAGGGCGTGCTCGCCTCGAGGTACAGCACGCGGCAGTCGAAGCCGCGGCTTTTTAGGCGCTCGATATGCTCCGGCAGCGACGCGAGCGAGGCGCTGCGCGCATCGACGCTCACCGCGACGCGCTCGTGGCCGGCCTCGAGCGTGAGCAGGTCGGCGACTTCCAGCAGCAGCGTCGCCGGCAGGTTGTCGACGCAGTAGAACCCGTCGTCCTCGAGCACCTTGAGCGCGATGCTCTTGCCCGAGCCGGAGAGACCGCTGACGACGACGAGGCGCGTGGTCAGGTTACTTGTCGCCTTTCTGGATTTCCTGCGTCTGCCGCGCGAGGAACTCGGCCATCGAGTCGATGCCGCGCAGCTTGAGGATCTCGTTGCGCACCGCGGCCTCGACCAGCACCGCGAGGTTGCGGCCGGCGGCGACCGGGATGATCACCTTGTGCACCGTGACGCCGAGGATCTCCTCGGTGAGCTCGGCGAGCGGCAGGCGCTCCCCCGGGTCGCGGCTGCTGGAAGGCAGCCGTGAAAGATGCGCGACCAGGCGCAGCTTCATCTTCCGGCGCACCGCGGTCTCGCCGAAGATGGTGCGGATGTTGAGCACGCCCAGGCCCCGCACCTCGATGAAATCCTTGAGCAGCGCCGGGCAGCGGCCCTCGAGCGCGCCGGCGGCGATGCGCGAGACCTCGACCACGTCGTCGGCCACCAGGCCGTGGCCGCGGCTGATGAGCTCGAGGCCCAGCTCGCTCTTGCCGACGCCCGACTCGCCGGTGACCAGCACCCCCAGGCCGAGCACGTCCATGAACACGCCGTGCAGCTCGGTGGTCTCGGCGAGCGCCTTGGCGAGGTAGCGCGCGAGGCGCTCGATCACGCGCGGCGCGGGCAGCGGCGAGGTGAACAGCGGGGTGCGCGTGCGGGTCGCCGACTCGATCAGCGCCGGCGGCGGCGCGACGCCGTCGGCGACGATGACCGCCGCGGGATGCGACTCGAGCAGCTTGTCGACGAAGCCGCCGACGATGCCGGCCTCGTAAGCGCCGATGACCTGGATCGAGTTGGGGTGGGTGAGGTTGAGGTGGCCGATCAACGAGGCCGCTTGCACGGCCTCACGGCGCACGGTAGTGCCGCCCTCGCGCCCGGCTACCCAGGCGAGCGCGAGCGCCTCGCGGTTGTCGTCATGCAGCCGCGCGACGTTGACCTGCAGCATCCGGCTGCCAAGCAGCGATCAGTGCATGGAGGGCGGCGGCGTCGGGCGCGGCGCTCATCGCCTCGCGCAGCGCCTTGTCGGAGAACATCTGCGCCAGCTCCGACAGGATCTGCAGGTGTTTCTCGGTGGCTTTTTCCGGCACCAGCAGCACGAACACCAGGCTGACCGGGTTGCCGTCGGGCGCGTCGAACGGCACCGGCTGCGCCAGGCGCACGAACGCGCCGAGCGCATCCTTCAGGCCCTTGATGCGGCCGTGGGGGATGGCGACGCCCTGGCCGAGGCCGGTCGAGCCGAGCTTCTCGCGCGCAAAAAGGCTGTCGAACACCACGTTCTTCGCGATGCCGTCCAGGTTCTCGAAGAGCAGGCCGGCCTGCTCGAACAGGCGCTTCTTGCTCGACGCCTGCAAGTCGAGCGTGACGTGGGAAGCCGGCAGGATTTTCGAAACGAGGGTCATACGCCGCGGCTCATGCTCGCTTGTCGTACAGTTTATCTTTGTATTTGAGAACCTGGCGGTCGAGCTTGTCGGCGAGCATGTCGATCGCCGCGTAGAGGTCGCCTTCCTCGCACTCGCAGTGCAGGTCCTTGCCGGGAACGTGCAGCGTGACTTCGGCCTTCTGGGTGACCTTGCTCGCCGTGAGGATCACGTGCGCGTCGATCACGTGATCGAAGTGGCGCGTGACGCGGCCGATCTTCGATTGCACGTACTGCCGGATGGCGGGGGTCACGTCGAGGTGATGGCCGCTGACGCTGAGGTTCATGTCATAGCGCCTTTCGCTGGTTGACCGGAGGAATCTGCAGGGACTCGCGGTACTTCGCGATCGTGCGCCGCGCCACGACGATGCCCTGCTCGCCGAGAATCTGCGAGATGCGCGCGTCCGACAGGGGCGCCTTGGCGTCCTCGGCGGCGACGAGCTGCTTGATCAGCGCGCGGATCGCGGTCGAGGACGCGGCGCCGCCCGCCTCGGTGGCGACGTGGCTGCCAAAGAAGTACTTGAGCTCGAACGTGCCGCGCGGCGTCGCCATGAACTTCTGCGTGGTGACGCGCGAGATCGTGCTTTCGTGCAGGCCGAGCGTGGAGGCGATCTCGCGCAGCACGAGCGGGCGCATCGCCACTTCGCCGTGCTCGAGGAAATGGCGCTGGCGGTCGACGATCGCCTGCGACACGCGCAGGATGGTGTCGAAGCGCTGCTGCACGTTCTTGATCAGCCAGCGCGCCTCCTGCAGCTGCGAGGACACGCCGGCGCCCGCGCCGCCGCGCGCCGCGGCGGCGAGCTCGGCGTAGAGGCGATTGATGCGCAGGCGCGGCATGGCGTCGGGATTGAGGCTTGCCTTCCAAACGTTGCGCACCTTCTTCACCACCACGTCGGGCGTGACGTAGCGCGCCTCGAGCTTGGCGAACGCGGCCCCTGGCCGCGGGTTGAGCGCCTGGATCAGGCGCTGCGCCTCGCGCAGCGCGTCGTCGCCGGCGCCGGTCAGCGCTTTCAGGCGCGTATAGTCGCGCCCGGCGAGCAGCTCGAGGTGCTTCTCGACGATCTGCAAGGCGAGCGCGCGCTCGGGGCACTCCGCAAGGGTCTTGATCTGCAACGACAGGCATTCGCCGGGCGAGCGTGCACCGACGCCGGCAGGCTCGAAATGCTGCAGGTGGCATAGCGCGATCTTGAGCTCTTCCGCGCTTGCGTCGGCTTCGGGCGGCAGCAGCGCGGCGATCTCCTCCAGCGGCTGGGTGAGGTAGCCATCCTCGTCGAGCGCGTCGATCAGGATCTCGACGAACGCGCGGTCGCGCACGCCGAGGTTGGTGAGCGAAAGCTGCGCGCGCAGATGGTCGCGCAGCGTGGGGGTATCGGGGGTGGCGTGGGTGCGGTCGCCTTCCTCGTCGTCCTCGGGGCCGCGCCAGTTGGCCGCGACCTCGCTCGGCCAGTCCGCGGCTTCCGCGGAGGAGGAGTCGGACGGCGTGGTGGTGACGGTCGGCTCCGGGGTGGCGCCCTTGGCCGGCGCCTCGTGCTCGCCCGCAGCGTGCTCCTCATGGTCCTCGCGCTCGAGCGCCGGGTTCTCCATCAGGATGCGGTCGATCTCCTGGTTGAGCTCGACCGTCGACAGCTGCAGCAGGCGGATCGACTGCTGCAGCTGCGGCGTGAGGGTCAGGTGCTGCGAAAGGCGAAATTGAAGCGAAGGCTTCACTGCTTATCTACATCCGGAAATTTTCACCCAGATATACTCGGCGAACGCTGTCATTATAGACAATCTCCTCGGGATGGCCCGATGCGAGCACGGCGCCCTCATTGATAATGTACGCGCGATCGCAGATCCCGAGCGTCTCGCGAACGTTATGGTCTGTTATGAGCACGCCGATGCCGCGCTCCTTGAGGAACCTAATGATGCGCTGGATGTCGAGGACCGCGATCGGGTCGACGCCGGCGAAGGGCTCGTCGAGCAGGATGAACACGGGGCGGGTGCCGAGCGCTCGGGCGATCTCCAGGCGGCGCCGCTCCCCTCCGGAAAGCGAGATCGCCGCGTGCTTGCGCAGATGCGCGATGTTCAGGTCCTTCAGGAGCTCGGCCAGGCGCGGCTCGATCTCGTCGGGCGCGAGGCCCTGCAGCTCGAGGATCGCCTGCACATTCTCCTCCACCGTGAGGCGCCGGAACACCGAGTTCTCCTGCGGCAGGTAGGAGATGCCGAGGCGCGCGCGCCGGTGGATCGGCAGGTGCGTGAGCTCGCGGCTGTCGAGGTGGATCGAGCCGGCGTCGACCGGGATCAGGCCGACGATCATGTAGAAGCAGGTGGTCTTGCCGGCGCCGTTCGGCCCGAGCAGCCCGACCACCTCGCCGCTGGAGACCTCCAGCGACACGTCCTGCACCACGGTCCGGGACTTGTAGCGCTTGCGCAGCTGCTGAGAGCGCAGGCAGCTGCGGGTTTCGGTGCGGGAAATTACCGTCGAAGGAATTTCCGGGCGGTTCATTTCCATTCTAGGGGCAGCCCGGTCGGGCGGCTTCGGGCGTACCCTTGGGCGAGATCACGGCCCTCACCCGGCCCTTCGCGCCGCCGTCCTTGCCGCCCTTGACCTCGTAAAAGTCGGAGCGCTGGTCGACCGCGATGTAGTCGCCGGCGACTTCGTCGCAGCCGCGGTTCACGCGCGCCTTGTCGAAGAGCTCGACCTTCTGGTTGCGGTCGTCGAGCTCGATGCGCATCGCCTCACCCTCGACCCAGATGCCCTCCTTCTCGCCGGGCTTCGGATCCTGGCGTTGGCGGAATCGCGCCGGCTTGCCCGTCGCGGTGGCGAACTGGAAGCCTTCTGCGTCCTGGCGCACTACCAGGCGCTCGGCGCTGAGCCGCATTGTCCCCTTGGTCACCACCACGTCGCCCTCGAACACGTTGAGGCGGCGCGCGTCGTCGGCGCTCATGCGGTTCGCCTCGACCTGGGTCGGCTTGTCGCGATCGGCCTTCTCGCCGAAGGCGTTCATCGGCAAGAACGCGAGCAAGCCCCAGAGCAATGCGCGCTTCATTCGCCGGGCCCAAAGCGCGCGACCACGTCGCTGCGCAGCACCAGGCTGCGCGTGTCGTTGTTGTATTCCATGCCGCGGCCCTGCAGCGAGCGGCCGCCCTCGACGATCTTGACCAGGCG
>Ga0075430_100000368_pt1 | contig 33096 bp, 28 predicted proteins | sample RhiMetdeltSRZDD4_FD_75294 | JGI IMG/M metagenome (GOLD analysis project Ga0075430, IMG submission 75294) | Populus rhizosphere microbial communities from Tennessee, USA - Rhizosphere MetaG P. deltoides SRZDD4 | ecosystem: Host-associated > Plants > Roots > Rhizosphere > Soil | place: USA... | reverse complement strand
ATGGGTAGTCAAGATTTCACAATGGGTAGTCGATGGGTAGTCAAGATTTCACAATGGGTAGTCGATGGGTAGTCAAGATTTCACAATGGGTAGTCAAAATTTCACAATGGGTATTCATAAAAAATACATAGCTGATAATGATCCTATATGATCTAAGTAAATACCAAGGGAAACAATTAACATGTCCATTGATCTTAAAGAATGTGTGCATACAGTAATACTAGAAAAGAAATACGACTATTCAAACCGTCTGTTTGCACTTTGCGAATCATGTTATTGGACGGCCACTATTTTTACGAAAATTAAAACTTATCATTGTCCTGTTTGTCAGAGCAAGGACGTTGCATTGATTCCTTTAGGTAGAGATGAAAAGTATGAGTATTCCTTGGCACCCAACGATGGCTTGCAAGTAAAATTTTCATTACTTAAGTAAAAAAAATCAAATGATTGTGAAACAAATTATCTGCATGTAAGATCATCAGTTTCAAGGAGTTGGTTTTGAAAATAACCTTGAGTTTTTTATTTTTGGTATGAATTGCACTGAGGTTTAAAGTATACAGACTCAAGAAAAAAGCATATTTTCAACAAGTAATAAGTAAAGTGCATGCAAAGTGAAGTAGTCAGATTTTCGGTTAACAAGTCAGATTCCAATTTGTTTATTGAAGGTGATTTGGTGATCCCAAATAATCCAATGGGAATAATTGTTTTTGTTCACGGGAGCGGCAGTGGCAAAGGCAGTTATAGAAACCAAACAGTTTCGAAAAAATTAAACGAAAACAATATTGCGACGTTGTTATTTGATCTCTTAGCGGAGGAAGAACAAGAAAGTGATAGACAATTAGAGAACATTATACACAAAATCCCTGGTGCCATCTTGAATAAATTTAACATATCTTTACTCAGGGACAGACTTTCTATGGTTACAGATTGCATAATGAACTATGAGAGTCTTTCGAATTTAAAGATAGGTTACTTTGCGTCAAGCACTGGTGCTGCTGCTGCCTTGATTGCTTCCGCCAAAAAGCCCGTCAAATCGATTACTATTCGTAGTGGACGGACAGATCTAGTAGACAATAACCTGTTAGGTCAGATGATATCCCCTTGTTTATTTATCGTAGGTAGCAAAGAAAAATCGCTTCTCGATATTAGTAAACAGACAATGAAAAAACTAAGGAACGCAGAAGAAAAAGAACTCAGTATTATACAAAACGCTTCGCACTTGTTTGAGGAGGAAGGATCAATGAAAGAAGTCGTAGAAGTTGCCACTCGATGGATAAAGCGCCATTTTACCTAATGTACTAAATTCAATATTTGCTATTTAAATTTAGAAACTGGCTCTAACCACATTATTCCTAAAATGGCTAAAGAAACATGGAAAGATCAGGTTTAATATTTGTACTCTATTTAATAATGGTATCGATTTGATATTTGCAGGATTCGGTCGTAGATTTCAATTAAAAATAAAGAACAGAGAATCTGCAGGTAACATTCTTGCTCAGACATTAAAGGGTGTAATAAAAAAAGAAGATAGAAAAGATACCATAATACTTGGTCTTCCTCGTGGAGGATTACTAGTAGCAGAAATTATTGCGTTAAAATTATCTTGTCGCCTTGATTTAATTATTTCCAGGAGGCTTCGCGCACCTCATAATGATGAGGTTGCGATAGGTTCTGTTACTGAAGATAGCACTACCTACATAAACGAACTGATTGTTAATGAGCTTAAGATATCTCAGGAATATGTTAAAAACGAAATATCACACCAGTTGGCCGAGATAAAGCGTCTAAATCACGAATATATTCCAGAGGATAAAACTTTTCTTAATAGAATATCTACCATTTGTGAGAACAGAACAATAGTTATTGTTGACGATGGCGCCGCTACTGGATCCACTATTGTCTCTACTGTTAGAAGTTTAAGAAAAAGTACCAATCATCACCGACTTATAGTCGCCATTCCTGTGTCGCCAAAAGGAACTGTTGACTTGTTGCGCAATGAGGATATTGATCATCTTGAAGTTATAACAAGCCCGCAAGATTCCAGCTTTGGTTCTATTGAACAGTATTATCAGAATTTTGATCAAGTTACCGACAAACAAGTTCAGGATATTATTCAAAGAAGTATAAGAAAATGAAAAATCATGACAATAAATCTTCAAATTTAAGTTAAAATGAGTTACGCGGACATTATATAGTACAAGTATCGTAATAGCAATGCTCTTGACTTTGTTGATATCTGCAAAAGACCTTAACAATGAAATTCAGAAAAAAGTTGATAACATTATAATTGATACAAGATCCTTTTTAGAATATAAGAATGGTCATGTGCCCGGGGCTGTAAATATTGATCTTTTCCAACTACATTGGTTTGATACCAGCAAGCGAGGTATCAGGGACTTTAATAGACAAACAAGATTATTGCTTTCTAACGTTGGAATAAAGAAGAATAGTTTGGTGGTTTTTTACGATAATATATCTGGCATGTATGCAGCGAGAGGGGTTTGGTTGCTTCTCTATTTCTCTCATGAGAAGGTTTGCATGTTGAATGGGGGTTTTGAAAAATGGAAAAAAGAAGGATATTCAATCGAATTAAAAAGTAATCAATTTAATCCATTAAAAAGTTCACGATTCAGAGGAAGACCTAATCCTAAGATCTTGGCTACTGCTCACGAGGTAATGAGATCGTTGAACAATAAGAATGTAGTAATGGTTGATGCTCGTTCAAGAAATGAATACGTCGGCCATGAAGTAAGGGCAGCAAGAAGAGGACATATCCCATCTGCGGTAAATATTGATTGGAACGAAAATATTGAAAAAGACCTTTTTAAAAGTAAGCAAAAGTTATCAAAAATATATTCAAAAATTCCAAAGAATTCGCAGATAATAACATATTGTCAAGGAGGATATCGGGCGGCCCATGCTTTTTTAGTCTTAAAAATTTTGGGCTATACGAATGTAAAGATGTATCTTGGTTCATGGGGCGAATGGGGAAATAGAACAGAATTTCCAGTAGAAAATTAAAATCGTTTGAATTAGTGGATGTTCATGATGATCCATAGCAATTCATATGCTGTATTTTAATAATCGGATAAACAATACCGTGATGATGAAGCTTCATGTAGTACAAGCTGTGTATGGTGATTGCCTTTATTTTAGAATCTAATACGGCTAGAAATTCAACTTCTGTACTTATGGATGGTGAACCTTACCAAACTTTCGAAAAACATCTTAAATCAACTCTTCAAGAGCTACCAATAATATATAAGTTAGATTTAGTAGCTTTGAGTCATATAAATAACGATCATATTACTCGATCTTTTGGAGGAAATCAAAGATCAAAGAGAAAATGGAAGAAGAGAATTAGTAAAAGTATCCAATAAGATAATCGTAATTTGAAAATTAATCTGCCTTAAGATCATACTCAACTTTAATCATAGTAACACCGGAGGAACAAGAGGCGAAAGAAGATAATCTTGTGTTCTCAAAGATAGGACGAAGGAATATCCAATACCCATCTGACACGCAACGTCTTTTTCCCGCAGATAAGCCGAAAAGATTATTTTCTGGCAAATTAATTTCGAAAAATGGGGACTCTATTCTATATTTTTCGAGTCCTTTGTTAACCGTTAATCCGTTTATTGTTATTTCGAGTGGACCCACAACATCCATCCTACTTCTCGCAATATCCAACAATTTTCTATCAGAATTTCCATCATGATACATTATTGAAATCCAGTTGATGATTGGCATGAATATAGTACTGCCTTTAGTAATCTTATTTCTGCGAAATGGTGTATGTTTTACTCCTTCATATGTTTGACATAAAAATAAAACTCGTGAATCATTTTGATTTTCGTAAACTTTAATCCCACTCCAATCAAATACAGGATTGTTATCCTTAGGAATACAAGAAATCCATTGCCACCATTTTATACACCATTCACTATAAGAGAGCCCGAACGGTTTGGAATCTATTGAAAAAACATTAGGAACTGATGGCATTTTAATTCAAATTCATTTTACCAGATATTTATTTGATCTAAAAATAAAGATTACTACAGTTAAATCTATCATACTGATTCTTAAATTTCAAACGGGAGAATTTCTTCTCATGATTTTAAATTTAGGTTCAGCAATCTAGTAATATTCATAAAAAATCCAAATTATGGCTAAATAGGCTAAATAAATGATAAATTTATCGTTTCAATGCGTTGATTATTTTATTCATTTCACTGCAAATTTATATCAACTTGATTGGCAAATTTCACCTGGGTTCATTCATTTCAAAAAATTATATCTATGTTCCTAGTTATGCCCTAGAGTATTTTTTTTCCGAGGATTCAATGTAAGCTCACCTTTCAGAAGACCGGCAATCATTGTAATTATCTTACTCATAACTTTAATCCCTTTACTGATGTTAATAAATTTTTTGGAGATTTTCTATGAAAATTGCAAACACATGTCAAAATTGTCAAAAATCATTTAATATAGTTAAAAATTCAGCATGCAGTTTTATCTTGCCACAACTGAATATCTTTCTTGAGGCCACTTGGCAAACATACTACACTTGGAATATTACGGCGCGCCCAATATTAATAATGTGAATAGTTATAAGTTAAAAAAACATGACGACAACTATATAGTAAGATTTGAAACTTGTAGTTATATTCACCGATATTGATAAATTTTAATGAAAAACCACATTTTTTAACTGTTGTATTAGACTGCGTTGCCAACCTAATTAACTCTACTGAATAGACGTTTTTTGATACACGATAACAAATGTGTTCACTTTCTCTTCTTTACTTCTTTTAGAACCGTTTCCAAATAATCCTTAAAGTTTTGCTCATCTATCGAAGGCAAAACTCCACTGCTTTCGCCTAGATCGGTTACCTGATTCTTAAAATCTTTCATTACACGCGAGACTATCGACTCGGTATGCTGTTTCATCTCAGGAGTTCCAATTCTATCTAGAAGAATCAATTGATTAGCGTAAATCTTGGCCTGTTTTCTTAGTGTCGAATCATGAGAAACCGAAACCGCAGATGAGTATAGTCCTATGAACAACAAATAAGTAGATAGTCCGAAAAAGGCGGCAGTAATTATTCCAAATGGCGGGAGAGGTGTTAATGACAGACCCGTAGACTGATTTGAGGCAAATAGCATCATAATACCAAAGCCTGCTATTAACAAGTATTCCTTTGTTGTTCTCTTGTCGATCTTTCGGGAAATGATCCAGAATATTAATCCAAACATTACTCCTGCAACTGGCTTCGCAGCACTAACGAAGATCGTGTATCCAATATCTCCAAGTGTGGTGCTTATCGTAGAGAGACTTATAAAACCAAAAAACATGGGCTGAAACTGCCCAATAAAATAAATCAATGATATAAACATAATTCCCCAGTATTTTATCAATCCCTTAATATTGGAGTAGTTTTTCATCAGGAGTGCGGTCGCAAGCCACATAAGAGAAAATGATATGATTAATATGTAATCTTGGATCAACTTATACATCCCCGAACCTGGCGCAAAGCCACCGGCAAGACTCCTAGTGTAGCTGATATTATCTGGCTTACTCGCCAACTGCATTCCTAATGAGGACATTATCAATATTGAATTTGCACATGTCAAGGACATCGCGAGGAAGAATAGAATCAAGATGAAACTCTTGTTCTTTTTAAACCAGGATAGCAGTTTGTATGACAAAAGAGAAAGCATTATTCCTCCCATAAGATAGCTATTGAACGAAATGGATTTCAAAATCCATACTGAATAGTATTTGTTAATGAAGATTTGACAAATTAGAACGAGTATCATAAATAGAATAGCATATTGAGTTGCTGTAATTCCAGCAAAAAAAGAGTTGAATAATAATGGTTTGTTACCTGAAGCTGAATGCAACTGGCCTCTCACCAAGCGCATAACAATTATGTTACCTGTGGCATATGCCGCATAAATTATTAAAAAGAGACTCATGTATGATTCAAATGGAAACATTCCGCCGGTAAAAGTGGAGATCCTTACGATAGAGGTATCAATAACTAGGAGGGCATTGATTATAATAAAAGTAATTAAAAGTATCAGAGACCTGTTTAGTAACAATGCAGGACCTGAAAATGCCTTCACACTGGGATTCGTATTATTTCTCAACCTTATCTTTTCGTTTTAAGTATTATTGAATTTATCGTCTGCAATAAAAGGAAATTTTGAGTCACAATAAGCGCTCAATTGATTTTGAACTGTTCATAAGGAGGTTGTAAAACACCATCTGTGCAATCTATTTTACTTTAATATTCCATACTGTATGCCCTTCGTAATCGCAGTTTACATCAGATGGGTTTTTAATCTTACTATCTATCTTTAGTGTATGATCGCCCTGAGGGAGAGGTTTGAGGAATAGGAACCAACCTTCTGCAAATGCAGGAGTCGTTTCAGGTTTTACATCATAAATATTGTTCTCTCCATAGGTAAGATTGAAAAGTTGGGTAGTGTTAGTCCTATACGGAGAATTTTCCTCCAATCCTTGAACTTTCTGTCCATCTATTTCAGCTATTCTTACAACATTATAATCATCACAATAGGACGCGCCTTTAATTAATGAATTCTTTATCTCATTCAAAGGTTTTCCCCTAAATTCCTCACTTTCTGCTACACTTTGCCAACCTGTGGTAACCGGAATAAAAATGGCCTTACCATAGGGAACTTCACAATTACGAACAATATTACCGTTTAAAGTATCAGGAAGAAACCATACATCTTTCCATGTTTGACTCACATTACATGTTCTGTCTGCGTAGTCCCTAGGATGTTCAGTGTTTGAAATGCCCGCAGACCAATTCAACCATCTTTGAATCCAAGACGAATAAGTTGTTCCAAATGGAATTTCATCTATACCATATAGACCCGGATTCAATGAATCAGCTTGAACACTGGTAAGTGCGGTCAAAATCACTATATGACCCAAAACGACCGTAAAAAAAGCTCCTAAACGCCAGTTCATTATATTAATTCCACATGAGCTATGTTTTAAATTGTTCTATGAAAATCATTTAAAACTGGGGAGATTTGATTCTAACTACCGCTAATTGACTATATAAGAATCAAGTCTATGCATTAGTTCATACTAATCAATATTTGGCACAAATTACTACTATCTGAATAAACCATGGTTACAGTAAACCAGTTATATGTTAAATTTTTAAATTTGACCTAAAAAATGCTTATTAATAAGTTTAACTTTTCAGAAACATTGCAAAATGAAACTCATCCTCTAGATCATTGGAAGAAGCATTCTCACACTGATCCTGGCGATCCGGTAATGGGTCACACAGAACCGTTAAAAAATGGAAAGGGAACATGTATTGAGGCAGTGGAAAAATGGCATGAATGGTTATTTAGAATTCCAGCGTCTATCCATCCAAATCTTGTGCCGCCGGAAAGTTCCTATAAAGCTGAATCAGCCGGATATCAAAATCCAGTTCTTGTTGAAGGTAATAATGTGGCCATGGCAACATTTGTGCCACTTAAGAGAAAGGAAGATAATATAATTACTTTCCAGATACATAAAGACACCGCACATATTTTACTAGGTGTTATGACAGCTGAAGCATGTTCAGAGGAATATCCATCCAAAAAGAGTGAAAGCGAGCTCTGGGATATGGTAAAGAAAGAGACAGATAGTGTTAAAGAAATTAAATTTACTATAGATGGTATAGAAAGGGTCGGATGCTTTGTAGAGAGGCAAAACAGACTGGAAATAAGCAATGTTGCTAACGAAAATCTTATGGGAATAAAACCCATAAATATGAAGCCTAATAACACAATTGGGATTCTATATAGCGGTTTTTGGGCTTTATTAGATGTAGAAAGACTTGGAGCAGGAGATCATTTGATTATGGTGGAGGCTACTGGGCCAACCTATTTTATAGGTGCTACAATAGCATTGAATATACTCATCTGATCTAAATCTTTTTTTGTATACAAAAATACAACATCATATTATCATTTAGTTCACTCAGTAAAGAGAAAATTGAGTATGTATACCTTCAAAAAGATGATTTTAGAAAATGTAGTTCTCCTGTAGAAGATCAGGACCAGGCTTGTGCCGTAAAAGTGGGCCCAAACTCTCCTATTTGATTAGCGTCTAATGATACACTCTCTGATCCCCAAAGTTTTGTCATGTTTGAAATTAAAATAATCTCTAGATAAACATGACGGTCAGGACGGTCAGTCAAAGGATAGATTGAGCTAAGTCGGAGTGAGATTTTGGAGTAATTTTATATCTAGAAAAATATGCTAATAGACAGTTCACCAAGAAATTGAGCCGAAAATCTCTTTTATTGGACATTAGCGTTCTTGCCATGATAGGTTATTTTATAATTATTCTATTACCATATTTTAGTAACTCTAGATTTACTAGGAAAGTTGTTTATCAAATTCAGTATCAAGCTCTTCAAAGCTTAGTGTTAACCAGAATGAACGAAGAGTATCAAGGATTTCAGTGGAGATCTCTGAATTATTTGGATTGTTACCATCACTCGTACTTTGTCTTGGACGCTGTTGAGAGTCTATGGCACCAGCTAATCCTATATGTCTGTTCACGCTTAGCCATCTTTGCGGGTCTTGATTTAGGAACACTACGGTTCTGACGAGCGTATGCCACCTATAAAAGCCAAATTGACCCTCATCCATCATATGTACTCTATTGTTTAGTGGGCGAGGACTCCTATCATCAAAAAGAATACCTTGTCCAAAATCCTCAAACGCTCTTTGTTGGCTCTCAATGTCATTACCAAAATACTTGTTCATGATGTCTAGTTGTTTTCGCGCCAAGAAGATAATGCTATTAACTCGCTGTTCGTCTTGTATAACCTCCTTGATAAAATCGATAGGATACGTATCATTAATCTTGTGTTCTTTGCAGATTCTATCAAGGTCACTTATGTTTCCGAAATCCTTGAGGACATCTTGTCTTTCATCCCAGAGAAAAAAATTATCAAATTCGTACCAAAAATTAGTACCAAGTTGCCGAGAATAAACCATTATACAAGTTAACAAGAGCAACCACTATTAAGATTATCTGTTAAATCTAGTCATACAAGAAGATTTCCCAGTTTGGTAAATTCAGTTTATTCCTTTAGCTCTCCATATCTCCAATTTAACCTGTGTTACTTGGTGAGGGATTCTCATCTATTTCAGAACCTAATCCAGACTGCCAGCAAGGCCAATTAATTCAAGTTTTGAAATAGTTGCGGGAAATCTCATATTTCCCGCAATTAAACTTTCTTAAAATGGCGAAAAATTCCATTCCTTATACTTGAATTAGATAACAGAGAAGTATTTGAGGTTTCCTAAATAAAGAACGAATACAGACATACGCTAGATCCAATTGTAGAGACACATGTATTTAAAAAATACGTAACTGATTTTGGCTGGGAATATATTTCATAACTTTCACTAAGACTATCTAAGACTCGTGCATACGTTTGCAAACGAATGAAGTTAATGGAATTACCCAAGAGTGATTTAAAATTGATTTCTAACTCCTGACTTACACGTTCTTTCTGTTGAGGAGTTACTATCAATAGATAATAATATCAGACTATCGCAATTGGTATCACTTATTATTATATAAAATGGGCCCGGAGGTTTGTGAATCATATTTGACTTTATTTGGGAGCCCAGAAGCCGTAGAAAGTCCAGAATGGTCAAAGTGAAATACTATACGAGCTTATTTTCCTATCCAGGGTTTGTTTTAGTGATCTGGGTTCGGCGGGATTAGTTACGATATCGGTGCTAAAAGCAAGTTCCTGCCATTTTTAGCATATGCCCAAGCTATAGGCTTTCTTTAACTTTGGATATTAGACCAGATTCTTAAAGTTAGGTTGTTATAAATAGCGACAAGAAGGTGTAGTGGTAGTAGATCAACTCCTACTATGCATAAAAATAATTGAAAAGCTAGGTTGCACCGAATGAAATAGTTACATTGCCACACATACTTTTTTAGATAATACTTATTTTAGTAACGAGAAAATAGAATCCCCATTTACGTATCGGTGAGGAAATAATGGTGGTATTAGCAATCCATTCGTCTCCAAGCTGAATAATGGTCTCGTTGCGCAAATGAGGCTGTCGCTACGCGGTAAATTTCTCACTGGCGACGACCAACTGGGTAAAGCCATCGGTGGCGAGGACCCGAAGACTCACCTCACGACCAGCTTCAAACTGGCCTTTGTGGATTTGGATCGAAGGTTCAGTCAAGCCCACACCGAGCGTGTACCAAGTCTGACCGCCGTCGATGCTAGCCTGGATGGTATATGTGTGCTTCGCGTCGACAGACGGTCCTGGCTGCCAACTCAGATGCACTGCGTCCTTCTTGACTTTGACTTGGCTCGATACGTCGCCGGAGGGAGCTTGCGCCGCCGCACGGAAGGTGTCGACAATCTCTCCAGCGATAGCAAGCTGAACCACTCTGGCCGCAGCGTCAACGGCTAGCGCTGCATCGATCAAGCCCTCTTTATCGTCCTCTGCTCCGAGTTCCGAGTTGAGCTTGACCTCCACCGGATATTCGCGGAGGAGTGTGTCATCAGCGCTCAACACCCGAATCTGCACCTGGCTGCCCGGCTTGAGCCCAGATGGATCTCCGCCTGACAGCGGGTTGACATACTCGATCTTTCCTTGTCGCCTGGTCAGGTTGACGGTGGCGACGACGTGAATCAGCATGCGCCCAGCGTCCTTAGCCTCCACCTCGGGAATCTCAGCGACACGTTCATCCGGTCGACCGCTGGTCACTGCTTCCTCGACCGGAGGACGAGCCAGCATTGGGCCGGCGGGGAGAGCATCCTCGGCCGCTAGCCGAGTCCCGATGCTGTTGTACGTATAATCGCTCAGCCATTGATTGTTGCAGTACGTCATGACATCATGCCAGGCGGTCCCAGGAAGTGCGGTCATGGCAATCCCGAGGGCGGCGTCTCCGACTTCGAAGCCGACGCATCCAGCGTCATTGTTGGCAAGCTGACCCTGACTGTACGGGTAGTTCGGATCGTCGCTTGATTCACCGCAACCCGAACCAGGATGAAACCGTCCGAACGTGTGGCCAAGCTCATGGCCACCGTACCAGTCGCCGTACGAGCCGTCGAAGTCCCACCCCCATGAATTAGGGCCGGTTGGCCCGGATGCAACGACGCTCGGGTCAGGAGTTGCTGGGATGCCGGCAGCAGACCCTCGCATGAAGAAGCCTCCGTCGGCCACCATTCCGTAGTAGTGGGTGCGCTTGTCTACGCCGGCAGCGACATCCTGAGCACGGATGGCGGCCAGTTGTGCATTAATATCGCCGGACGTGAAGTTGGGGCCTTGATTGTTGGCGTCGATCGTGCCACTCGACCAGACGACGTCTGCCACCGGGTAAGCCCGACCCAGCCATGATCGCAGGCGCTGGAGATCACCGGCGGAAGCAACGAACGTCGACGGCGGCGCCGGCGGCGGGTTGACCTGCTGGTTATAGCGCACCGCGAGCACCCGGATGCGAAGGGGATGGCTGGCCCGAAAATGCACCGTTGAGGGCGAGTTGCCGGCGACTTGCAGCAGCGTTCCAGTCGCAGTGTCTATCAGTGAGTCAAGACTTAGGCTGAGGGGCCCCTCAGCAAGTAAGGCGGCAGGCAGCACGAAGTTCAGGCTGAGGTTTATGTCCCTGCGCATCACATTTCGGTTGCCTGCGTTCGCTGCATCGAGAAACGTGTCCGCAACCGAAGTTACTGTCACGGGCAAAGTACCGAGTCGCTGCGCACGGAGAATGCCGCGCACAGTGATGCCTGGCGCCTGATTGCAGCTTAGATAGACGCGGGCGACTGTGGCTTTGCCTGCAATGAGTGGGACGGCATTGTCCAGTGTCTGGTTTGCTTGCGCCACCTCGATCCCCTCGAGCTGAAAGGGATTGGGACGTCGCAGATACACTTTTTCTGCTCCGTCCTCCTGCAAAATTATGGATGCTCCTTGAGGCAAATCATACCTACGGCCGGGTATCGGAGTGGGAGGAGATCCTTCGAATAATTGTACGATCGCGCTATTTATTGACCAACTCTCTTTAGAGAGCGGGCTTACGCGTATGTATACACCGGCGATGTCGTCAGATTCTAAAGGGTATGGCGTCTGTGGATCATTTAATTGTGGGTTTTTAACGTTATTACCTAATCCAAAAATTACCCGCTCAGGGCCACCTCTGAATGGGTTGGCATCATTACCCTTTCTCAACCTGAACTCTCTGCCACCGAAACGTGTTGCGTTTGCTTGCACATTCCTGGGATCAAACCCCAAAAATATTCTGGTGTCGCTGTCCGGATCTTGATTTCCTGTAGTTATATCTACTTGAATCTTTGTTACTAGTGCCATTCTTGTTGTACCACCACACCGAATTACTTATAGTTTCTTCGAGAGTCTCATAGATGTATATGCTTCTGAAGTAACGAATGCATAATATTGTTCACTCGCCTGAATAAACCTATAACTTGGCCGCGATGATCTTATCCTTTTCATCCATGACTGGGGATAAATTCCACTGAAGGTAGTCCCACGTTCCAAATTTAATACCTGAGGGGACCGTATTGTAAACAATCGGCTTTATGCGCCTGTCTGGATACCCTACAAGGCATAGAAGTTCATCTAGCGTCGGTGCGCTATCATTGGCTGCTTTTCTTATCCTGGCTAGACCACGTCCTATTTTTTTCCAACTTAATGAAATATCGTTCATTTTACAGAAGAGTTTTGTAGCTCTATAATAATTAGTAACAGGGACGTAGATATCTCCCCACGGCTGACTCTCTGATTTTGGTAAACTATAAACTGCATCAAATTGTTCTGAGCCCATTGCGGATTTCCTTTTGCCTGCATCAGGAATTGGTCGTCTTGTTCTATGATGGTCCCCTTTAGGTTTGGGTAATCGAGAAACATCTTGAAGCGCCTTGGATATTGTCTCATTGATTCTGGAGCCTTCACAGCATACAAGAAAATCGTCATAGGGTTCTCGTGATGTTGTACTTGTTCGAAAGTAGACGCCGTTATTATACAGTAGAATAGATTTGGGCTTAAATAAAGTGTAAAGATTGACATGGGATCGGAGGGATGAATCTCGAATTCAGATGGGTCCTAATACAGCTTCTAATTTAAGTAAAGAGGAATTTTCCTTTCCATTACCTTCGTAGTATTAATTAAGATTTTTTCGGCGCCGAAAAATTATTGATAGTAGTGTGACTGGATTTAAAGTTTAATGCGCTACACGTGCGGTTCCCTGTGAAGGGGATGGACTATTACTTACAAGAATGTTCAAATTTAGTTACAGTTTGATCTCTCTTTTTAGTTGATTTATCATATCGTCAATATAACCATCAATTCCTTTGGGAAACCTGCATTCTGATCGGGGCCCACGTAGATAAGGCGCATGTTTGGATCATCTTTATAAATTTGGTTTCGAATGCCACGCGCTGTAATGAACCTTTAAGTTTTATAAGAAGATCAGATTCACTTACGAACTTGTTGTTCTTCATCAGGAGTTCTTTTGCATACCAATTGAAGCGTTGGATATCATTGGTAACTCACCGAATATAATTGAAAATCTTTAAATCATTCATATCCATCAAATTATTTTTATGCAACTCGTAAAGAGGATAATCCAAACCTTTTTTGTCCGTCGTATCTGAGCGACCCTTTTCTAAGACGGATCTATAAAGGGCGTGGGCTATTTTGTTTTGCTCAAGGAAGATACTGTGAGAGTTTCGCAGAAAATACTCAAGTTTTAAGTAGAATAGCAATCGTTCAGCAATTATGGTATAATCAAATTCTGAAACACCAAGTTTCTCAATCTCTGTCAGAAGGTTTTTCTCCAATTCGGCTATTCTATCTTTGATTTGATCAGTTTCTGTCCTTCCTGATTTTGCTAATTGGTGAATTAGGTTTTCAATCTCATCCAGTTTGTTAGCCACTGAAGCAGTCATGTCTAGCAATTTCGATAGAGTTTACATTATTTTTAATTTGTTCTCCATTTTCCTTAATAATATACTCCATGTCTTTGAGTTGCTCTTGACTGAACTTCTGCGAATTTTCTAATATCTGGAGGAGCTGTTTTGTTTTATCTTCTTGAGCCCCTGCCTTATCGTATAATTTTATAAAAAACTTCCCATAATAGGAACGTTCTCCAGAAGCGATTTGGCGACAGGATCTAAAATAGGATTTCTCTTTACATAATCAAATGCACTTTATAAATTACCCTTAATATCGGTCCAGGCTGACATATCTTCAAACTTATGGAGGTGATTAATATGATTTCTATTCTTTTCGTGCTAAGAATTTCAGATGGATCGTAATTAGAATTTCTTTTCCCCACTATGGGACTTAAGCCCATTAAGACTTGCGTATCAATGATATTATTTTGTCCTTCATTTCAGGAGTCATAATGTCCTGTTCCTTGTAGCCATGTTCTTTTACTGCATGCTCTGCAGCATTTTTGAGAATCTCTGCTTCCGTTTCACCTTGAACAATGCAATCACAATCTCGACCCGCATCACGACAAGAAATCGTATACATAACGGCATTTGGGGAAACTGTATACTTAAGTTTTTATTATTTTGTTAAAGCGATGGAGGATATGCGAGTGATGAATCTGAAATTTAAGATGTAGGTATGCTGGATATTAATTTTTTTAAAAATTTTCAAAATCATTTTAGATCCAACTGAGATGCGGGCCCCGTCGGTACCCGCGACGCTATCGGTTCTGAATTTCAATTCTCATGTGTGAGTGACCTGACATGGAATGAATAACATATTCCGAAGAATTGCATCTATGACAGATCCAGGAAACATGTTCCTTGCAGATAATGCAGACTGAAGCAGGTGTCATATATCCTCCACATCCTCTGCAAGATCCCTTGTCGTACATTATACGTTATTAACTGAATCATACTATAAATCAGTAACTTATCATAGAATAAGTTATTGAATAATCAATTACCTGACTAATTGAAATATTAAATTTTATAAGATTTGGATATAATTCCCTAAATTTCACTTATTCAACAAACAAACACAGAGTAATTGTCAGGTCTTCGGACGTCGGTATCAGCAATAAAACTAATCCTGTTACTGGATTCCAATACCTGGTATAGATAACATAGCTTTAAAGTTTTCTTTATTGTCTAGGCTCATCGGATTAGAACCTTGCATGTAGTAGAGTTCAATTAATTTGTATTTTAATTTCTTTATTTCCTAAGACTGAGCAAGCCTTCATCAGGCTCTTTTACAGATATATTTCTGCAGGACACTTCATACCCCAATAGAGATCCACTAAATCGGGAGATAATCATTTTGGATATATGGGTTATAGAAGCAGCATAAACCCACAGACGGTAAGCAGCAGCGGGGCAATAGGCACCGTAGTCACAGATTGGAAAAATGACTCCTAGTTTGCTTGAATAATTACTCTTGATTAACTAGATATTAAAATAGACCTGCGGCATACTTTATTTAATATTAACCAATCCAGATCCAACGGTTAATTTACTGCAGACTTACATGCTATACAAAATTCAAGTAAACCGGCAGAAACCTCCGATATGACATTCAAGGCTTCCGAGTACGTAGGTTGAAATTCTTTTGCCGTCTCGATTGTGTAGGCCATTATCTTTCGATTCCCTGTATTTACGAAATGCAAAGCGAAAGCAAAATCGTGAGCTGTTCCAGAAGTGGGATACAGACCAATTCCTGGCCCAACAGAATAAGAGGATCCACGAACAGAGGATATCGCGTCTTTAATTTTCATGCCTGTATCCTTAAACCAATCCAGATCGACTTTTGGAATGTATTCCTTATAGATGCTATCTCCCGGGGTTCCTCGTTGACCATCGAATTGTGTATTGTTAAAATTCATGTTAGGATCTTCTGTTTGGCAGTCGTCGTCACCCCATGGATATAGTACTAATTCAGAGTAAGAATGAACATCGATCATAAAATTGATATTCTTGTACCAATCTATCATGTACTTAACGTTTCTAGTTTCAGGTTCTGAAAATGCAGCGCTTCCTTTAAAAATGTCCGTACAAGAACTAGCACTAGTGCCTATTCCACTTTTCCACAGAAATTCGTAATTTCGATTGAGATCAACTCCTTTGCAGGAAAGTCCACTGTTAGGGTTTCTATTTTTCCTCCACATACCATCGCCCATAGGAGATTGTACGAATGACCTGCCATCAGGATTGACCAAAGGAAAAATAAACACATCAAGGGTATCCACTATATTTTTAATAGTTGCTGAATTGTACAATTTAGATCCAAAATTTAGGCCTGTACCATTTGTATACGCTTGACACAAATTCAGGCCAAAAGTGATAAGGAGATCGGGGTTTATTAATTCACGAGCATGGACGCCTCCAATGAACAACACGCCCGGCCTACTTCCTTTGCCGTTTGCTATCCTTACAGCATGACTAATGCGGTGTTCATGGGTCCGTTCTGGTAGCGTTACCAGTTCAGTTATTGATTTATATTTTGTAACAAGGTGCCGTAATGCTGTTTCAACTCCCCTCTCAGATAGATAGCCTCCTTGTGCAGGAGCTTTCACATCTCTTGCTTGCCGAGCTTCAGTATCTTCAATCCAATTATCAAATCCAACCGTTTCTTTTGTAGAGCGCGTTCGTTTTGATGACTCTTCTTCCACAAGCACTTTATATCCGTTTTCGACTACCATTCCCACTTGTTCCAATGTAAGCAATCCTTCTATGGTAAATTCATTATCTGTCACTTTCGATGTAGGTTGAAACAAATCTAATTCAAACTTTTGAAGACCCATCAGCGCCAACTTGTTTGGAGCAATAATTTTTACAAAAAATTTTGTTGCCAATTTAATCAATACTCACTTTTAGATCCATTGGACTTCTTTAACCTAATGCGATTAATAATTGCAGACTTAATCAGATGACACACAGATACCCTTAAAGGGACGTCGATAAAAACTTCTTGGTTATGATATGAGTTTTCTAATACGACCAATATCAAAAACCGTTTAGCCGATTTGTATAAATCGTGTTCTTATTATTATCATAAAAAAGATTATAATTAGCAAACGTTAATTTTTTATTTTTATTTTAAAATCCTGTTCCTTAAAGACGGAAATCTTTAATAATGAAAAAATGTTTCTTGTGCTATGGAAGATATAATAAAAGCTTGTATTGACAAAGTTGTGGAAGCGAAAGGAGATCCATATCAAAAACCAACAACTAGGTTGGCTGTAATTAAGGGCAAACGCTGGGAACCAGGACAAACGTTACGTGTGAAATTTTTGGAAGGTGATCCTGAAATCCAAAAGAAAGTCCAAGAAAAGGCCAAAGACTGGGAGAATTATGCAAATTTAAAATTTGATTTTGTATCAGATGGAGACGCAGATATCAGGATAGCTTTTGAGCCAGATGGATCCTGGTCATATATTGGTACAGATGCTATAGGCATTCCACAGAATGAACCCACGATGAACTATGGCTGGTTGGAAACGGATACTCCTGACGAGGAGTATTCAAGAGTTGTTAAACATGAATTTGGTCACGCCCTTGGTTGCATCCATGAACATCAGAATCCATCCGGAAATATTCCATGGGATAAGGAAGCAGTTTACAGATATTATATGGGCCCTCCAAATAATTGGACGAAAGAAATGGTTGACCATAATCTATTTGCAAGATATAGCGAAAATATTACGAACTTTACGGACCTCGACACTACATCTATAATGCTATATCCAATTCCTGCGCAATTCACGCTTAATCATCAGGCAATTGGGGCTAGAAACAGCGACTTATCCAAAGTAGATAAGGAGTTCATGAAGGAACAATATCCATAAAGGAACAATATGCACTATGAACCTAATCGATTGTTCCTTTTAAAGTATCTTCCAACTCAAATTTTTTGTAATTCATTATCTTAGCTTATTATTATGACCAGGTTTAATATTGAGAAAACATTTATTTTTTAATATGTGTTCCAGAGTAGACACTAAAAATGGTTTGGGCAGACTTAATTAATGAAATTAACCGATTGCAGCTAAGTGGTAGTAAGGGTAGCGAGGAAAACGATCAGAGCAATCCTGTTGTAAAAATAATTACCCCGGAGTGGTATTACGCAGATTGCCAGAAAATATTCAATGGTGTGGATATTGTTTGGGACAATCTGGAAAGAGTTGAATTGATACAAAATATCGCAGATAGTCTGAATGAAATTAGATTGAATGGGGCAGGAATTGACGCATTCGAAGCAAGCTTCTGCTCATGGTATCAATCCTATCATTATACGCCTAGGACAAAATGGGGAATTCACATACGATATAATAGTTGGCTCGGCATTGCAGCACGTTTTAATCGGGAGTGTCCTAGTTTGATTTCAAATCCGGTTGCCTCTGTCAAGGCCGCATTTTTTTATTTATTCATGCATTCAGTGTTCCATTATATTACAGAATGTGCAGCCAGCATTCTTGAAATAATCCTCCAAGACCCATCTTTCTATGCTAATTATCAATCATCTGTTTATGAAGTAGTTTTTAATTCTAACGACTGTCTAGAAGAAACGTTAGCTAACTCGTATTTATTAGCCAGATCAGATTTATGTCATATTGAAAGAGAATATCTTAAAAAGATGCTACTAAAACAGGGACCCGGATACAATGACTTTCTTAAATATGTTGATCCAAAATTCAATGATGGAACTAGAAGATTGATCTCACAAATACGAGGTGGAAAATTAAATCCTCCTTTTGATCTTCCAATAGAACAGATTATGAATATCTCAAATTCTGTGGTTTATCCTCACAACCATAATATTCCTATCTGGCTTCACAAAAGAGCAATACCTTTACACGATAAAGAGGATAAAAGATGACTTATTTCTCCTACATTCATTAAAGAAATAAAAAAACTATTCTATTATCATAAAGAATGGGAATGGAATTCCAGCGACATGATCATAACGATACTATTACAAAAGAGTTAGATTAAAGTACCAAACCTCGTTTTATTCTATATCCACATTATCGCTTTATGTCCTTTGTATCTTAAGTATCATATAAGACGAGTTAATCGAGTAGAACTAGTTCAGCAAGTAGGATTGGTCAGATTCTTGCAAATACTATATAACAGAATTAAAGATATCATCGACTCTGAAGAGGGCAGTACAAATCGTAAGAATTTGAGCGTTGTGTCACAATGCTATCAGTTACTAAATTTATTTATTAAAAGGAATAACTGTTCAATTTTGCGAATATGCTTATCAATATGCACTCATAATCCGCGCCTTCGCCGCCTATTAGAGTGTCACTTCCCAGACCTTCGTCATCTCCTAATTTGTCCATTAGAAGTCATCTCCATCCTCTCCTATAATAGGTTCCGATTCATCTGATCCAATTATTTTATCTGTATGAGGGGAAGTACGATTCATTCGCCCTCCACTTTGGAAAAGTTGATTAGCAGTGAGAGGGTCACATGGTTTTGGAGGACCTTGTTGTGCTTCAATTTTTTGAATTGATACTGCATTTAAAAAATCGAACATCTACACTAAGATTAGAGCTCCGGCTCATTTAATTCCTTAAACATCTTATTAACGGAAACGTCGCAATTCATTCGATAAATTATTTGTACTGGCTATGAGAGTAAGTTCAAAAACGTCTATATATCATTTTTCTATTCCATTCTGGTATGAGCTTCAAGTCAAAGGAGAGATATAGCAAACTTGAATCTTAAAATATTAAACGAGGAGAAACCACATGTATTACAATACCTTCCTTACGGAGTTACAACCCTCCAAATGAAAATCGAAGCGGATCCACATGAGGTTTTAGATTGTATATATCCTAATAAAAAGGGGACCGACCGGGACGAGAAACTCTTTGTTGGATTTGCGGATCAGAGTGAAGACTTTTTAGTGTTGTGGGGAGGTGGAAGTGAAGGAGGTTTGAAACTAAACAGTGATAATGTTCACGGGAGATTGTATTTTCAAATTTTGCATAAAGGAAACATGACCGACACACAGAGCATTACGTTACGCCATAGAGGTACAGATACATCCATCACTACGATAAAATTGGAACCGGCAGAGGACTCTACAAATTTAGTAAGGATGAAAATGTGTTCAACAAAAGAAGGAAATGAATTTCAGATCATCTCATTTGAAGGAAGCAAGATTCCTCTATACTATCCAAGGTGGTTCCCTGTCAAAAACATCCAATATTCTAATATTGATGTGCCAAACATAAAGATAAAGTTCAAAGTAAGAGAAAGTGCCTTCATTCCTCAGGTTGATTCAGACATCGATATCTTTCTAAATGATGATCCGAATCCGATAGCAAGAATAAGTGAGGATTGGCGTTATTCATCATTACATGCAGAACTTTTTACTATATTTGGAGACAGTGATTATTTGGTTCTAAGACTTTGGTGCTATTGGGTAAACGCTAACTTTTCCTTTGGGAGTTCAATAAATATCGAATGTCCTGACTACGAAAGATTTGATTTCTTAATCGAAATGAAAAAGAAAAAAGTAACCTATGTGGGCACAGATTTTCATTATCAAGAATGGTGGTACAAGATTGATGACGGCGAGGATTTTACTAGAGCAAAGATAGCCGGAGGCATATGGACAATCGAGCGTACCCTGATGGGTCTTAAAGAAAGATTTAATACAAAGGAAAATTTCGATCCAATGACACTCCTAAAAGTAATGCTCAAGCAAGAAACGACTGCTCTGTCACCTATGAAGACATTGAGCGAATATATACAATCAAATAGAAGTAGAACGGGCCCCAATAGGGCGGTAGGATTTTTTGGAAAACACATTCCCTATCCTGAGAACGGAAGACCTGTTGCTGATCTTGTATCTAGCGTAGTCACTTCTTAGTACTTCTGCAAGTTGAGCAACTATTGAATAGTAAAGATAATGATTTCTCTTTACTAAAGTAAGGCGTCATCCTGAAAGATGTTTAGATAATTGAAATCGTTAAGAAATGAAATTGGTCATTTTTTTATATTTCGCAGTGGCCTTCAACATACCTTAGATATGTACATAACTATATGGAAATGTATGTTGGCGACATTGTTAGTTATATGATCGCAAGGAATTATGATTGATGATTTCGTTCTGCTGAGTTTGGCATATCAAGTCTAGGTCTTAGCAGATGAACTAATTCCTTAAATAGTTCTTTGGTAATTCGATAGGCGTGGAGGCCCAAATCTCTGGTAAGGACCTAAGTCTTGAACTACTTCGGCGATCAAGTGAATGCCTAAAAGATGACCAAAAAAAAACTTCTAAATTAAAGTATAAAACTAAAGATCAGGCCTTAAGCATTATCTATGATGGTTATACCACGATACCTAAAATATATCATGAAGTGTTCCTTGACCCTTTTAAAAAACTAGTAGAGGGCTATGATTATGCGCTAATACAAAAAGCACTAGGAGACGAATCACTATTATATGATTTATTAAATTGTATTCATCAGCGTTCTACTCAAGACCTTAAGGCCACTAGTGCATTTGAAGAGAGCGTAGCTGATCTCTATGATGGATATCTTTCGAATGTCGAACGGAGTGGAATAAAAGCCCCAGATTATCAGGCGTTTTCTCCTTTAGTTATTTGGGGCGGAGACGATGCTGGTCCTTATACGTGGCCGGCGAATTTTGGCAGTAAGTTCGGTTTGAAAATATCACTTGTCAGTATGCCCGCAGCTTATAAAAGAAATGTCGCATTATGGGCTGCTATCGGACACGAAGTAGGGGGTCACGATATAGTGAGGGCCGACAAAGGACTATTACCGGAGCTAGGTAATATCATCGAAGCAAAATTAATTGGACTTAAGGGCTCTCCAAAATTAAGCGAATCTGTAACGATAAATGGGAGGGATGATTATTCAGTAGCTGAATTTGCTGCACAATATTGGAGAAAAAGGATAGACGAAACCGCTTCTGATGTTTGTGGAGTTCTTAATTTAGGCCCCGCAGCAGGATTTGGATTGGCTCTCCTGCTGTTAACCTTAAGAGATAATAGACTAGCTCATTCTCTTTCAGCCCAAGAAGTTCATCCTTTTGACCCTCTCAGGATAATTTTGGCTGCCGATGTTATACGAAGTGTCAGAGATCTTGATTTTCCGACTTGCGAAGCATATGCAGATGCTTTGGAATATGTAGTCAATGAATATGGGTCTGATGCGCAAAACGAAGGATTCATACTTCACTCAAGGACTAAAAATGGGCATTATTTGGAAGCGAAAATACCTTATGAAGGAATGCGTGAAACCGTAAAAACTGTTGCCGAGGTAATCTCATCAACAAGATTAAAGTCGCTCGAATACCATTCACTGTCTGAAATAAATACCTGGACAAACTCAGATGAAATTTTGGTCAAGATAATTGCTGATGATTTACAAGATAATAAGGATGAAGCCATAGAACAAGGTCCGGATGAGCAGATGGTCTATGCTGCTCATTTACTGGCTGGGGGTATCATGGCATTGATGAAGAATAGAGAGATCGAAAGAGTATCTGAAGACACTATAGCCTCATTAGTAACGCTGCACGAGAAGAATCCGGTATGGAAGGGATTTCCAACACATTTTAGGGGAGATCTTTACCATCATAGTCTGGTACCCGGATACAAGGATTCATTAAAAGAGCAGGGTCTAGTTGATTCCAGGATTGACGAACGATGAATCAATTTTCATAGTAAAAAATCATCATGAAAATAAAATTGATCCTCAATCGAGGAATTTATTTCAGTTATAAGAAGTACGAGTTACAGTGTATTTTCCCTCACTCCTGCTGGACGCTGAATTTGGTTGGGATCATTGATGTTTACTAACAATTCCTTTATCTAAACCAATTCTCATCCCAATCCATTAATTTTCATTCAATTAATTATTATCTCGTTTCCTTTCAATGGGTTTGGTAAATCTGTATTCAGCTTGAGTCATTTCCAATTGTTCAATCGTTCTCTAAGTTTAATGTACGATTTTTAGGCTAACATGCAAATCTAAGGAAAATCTTAATAACATCACTTTCGTTATTTTTAGTCGTGAGCGGGACAGATTCAAAATCTTGGAATGAGCTTGAAGTTGATTTCAAAAAGCGATGTGATGAACTAAATCTATTGTTTAAGAATTGGATAGAAGATGTTCAAACAATGGATGTTATAACCGCAACGGGCGATTTGAAAGCAAAGATTGATCCTACGAGACAAGGTAGTATTATAGATCAATTAATTTCCGCCGATGGCGAACTAACAATAAGGGCTAGAACCACTATCCAACTCGACGGTGATATCCTATCAATATTACCAGAAAAGGCATCTGCTACCGGATCCCAAATAGATGAGCAAATGTTAAAAATACATAAAGAGAGTGTAGATATGGCAATGAAAAATGTTTCAAATAATCTTAAAATATTTACTGACGGAGTAGTTCAGGCGATTTCCTCTTTACGTCAGCTTAATCTACTTAAATAAAAATATATGAATATTTCTAACTTATTTTTAATTTCTGAATTCACTCAAATTTTAAACTTATTTGGAAAAACCAATTTTTTATCTAAATATCAATTCGATGGTGTGGATGATTTAAGATTTGTGATCGATGGAAAATTACATAAGAATAATGATATAGTTTTCACATTTAACCTTTATGAAAGAAATAAGAAAGTAGATATTAAAGATATCTCTGTCCTACACGTATTAAATTTCCTAGACAAGTTCACGGTATATGTCGAAAAATTAGCTCCTTTTAAACAGGATCTACAGACACCAAGAATTCCAGAAATACCAAAGATATCAAAATATCAAACGATACTAAATAGTAGTAAAACGTTATTATCATTAATGAAAACTATTATTAATCAAAGCGATACTAGCCGAAAAATTTTATATTTATACATGAATAAATCCCTGAACATCTATACTGTGAATGGCTTCAATAACGTTAGTATTTCTAGAACTATTGTTAGATCCTTTGATAGAATTAATATAATTTCTGGTGAATTTATTAACAATAAAAATATTGAGATTTTAATGAATTTACATAATTTGAATATCGTATTACTCAATTATTTTCTTCAAAATAATCTATCTCTCATTTTTCACAGTCTGGCAGTAGTTATTACAATTGTAAGAACAATCTTGATAATGGCTTGGATCATTTACAACATTGGGAGTGCGATAAGTGGATTCTCATATGATACCGTAAGCATTTTAAACAGCTCCCTTTTTTATATCATTAATCTAGTATTTCTTGCAGTTTGGATACTTTCCCCTAGGATTGCAATCGCAATGATAAAATTAAGAATGAAAGCAGGTCTGAATCGATGATCTTGTAAACAAGATTGAAATTGTGACCTTAAAATAAAGAGTATTATTTACTCCATATCTAAAAAGAGATACCAAGAAGCAAATGGTTCCTGTTTTGAAGAATACAGAAAATAACAGTTTACGCATATGCATGAAAGAACTTAAATACAATAGCCATGAGATAAATTGAGATGAGCTCTGAAACAGAATGGACGTGGTTGATCTATATGGCAGGAGACAATAACTTGGAAGGCGCTGGAAAAGAGGATTTGGACGAAATGCAGAAGGTAGGATCGGATTCTAAAGTAAAAATAGTTGTCCAATTCGATACCGAACAGAACAAAACAACACGTTACTTTATTGAAAAAAATAATTTAAAGGTTTTGCAAGAAATGCCTGGTGTAAACTGTGGTGATCCGAAGGTTCTAACAGATTTCATTAAATGGGGAACAAAAAGTTACCCTGCAAAATACTATTTGATTAATGTATGGAATCATGGAGGTGGATGGGAGAATTTACCTGCAGACTATAATTGGGAAAATGTCAGATCATCTAACCCTTTAAAACAAAGCAAGATAAAGAAGTTCAGACGCGCACTTTTTGTTACTACGATAAAAAAAATCAACAAAAAAATACGTAACTCACCGAATCCAGAGAGACTTATTGCAATGGACGTAGGTTCTCAGGACTATTTGGATAATCAAGAATTGAGGAAGGCCATATATGACGGTCTGCCCAACGGAAGAAAAATAGACATACTTGGATGTGATGCCTGTCTTATGAATATGGTCGAAATTTGTTATGAAAACAAGGATATTGCTGATTATATGGTCGGATCAGAAGAGGTAGAACCTGGCAGCGGCTGGCCTTATACAATGATCTTGAAAAAGCTGGCTAGCAACCCTGAAATGTCCCCAAGAGAACTTTCAAAAGTTATTACGCAAGACTATGGAAAGTATTACGAAAACGAGGGTGATAAAATGACAGATCAATTTGTTACTCAGTCGGCGATAGATCTTGCACAAATAAAATCACTTGCAGATTCTGTAAATGGACTTGCTGAAATATTGATAAAGGATTTGAATAGTGTTATTCCCGGCGTAACTGCGGCAAAGGAAAAGGCCCAAAAGTTTAGTACTCCAGAATATATCGACCTGTTGTCTTTTTTGGAGCAACTTACTAAATGGTTGCCAAATAACAACGAAATAAAGGACGCTGTGAAAAAGATCTCAGACAAAATTAAGGGCCCTACAAATCCATTAGTAATTGCCAATACTACATGGGGTGACACTGTTAAAGATGCGAACGGCGTATCGATATACTTTCCTACTAAAGAAAAGTATTCACCTGATTATTCAGATCTTTTATTTAGTAAAGATTGCAAATGGAACGAATTTCTTACGAAACTGTTCAGCGCATAACAAAACTGCAGATCAGGAATTAGTCATAAATTGGAATTGAATTCATTAATTATTTCTTAATGAGGTACCTAATAAGATTAACTTTCAAAAATCTGGTATGATTTATTCGTGTTGTTAAATCCAGAATTTATGGTTTTTTGAAAAATACGTATCTATGAAAGTAACGATGATGAAAAATTAAATGATAGGAAATGTGAGCTTCGTTACAGATATAGTTGCCCCTTCTTACGGCACCTTAGAGTCTAGTCCTAAAGTTCGATTCAATTTAGATTCAAATGCCGTTCAGATAGAAATAAAGTGCTCATTTGGGGACCGATACTACAGATGAAGAAAATAGCGACAAAGAAATAGAACTTGCTGTAAGAGGGATAGAAGATGTGTCCAAGGAGAACAAAAATCAGACCTGGCTAAAATGGAAAATTTACATTTACTATTACAGTTAAGGTATCATAGAAGCGGGTCAGTGAAATAGTGAATAAGGTATTTAGACTTACTGTCTACGACAGCCTAAACACAACAGTCTCAATACAATATTGGGCAAAACATATGGACTATTCACTTTTTACGTGATATACTTCAAACAGAATAGCAAAAATTACCTCGTCTCGAATATCATTGCTCAAATCTTTCGGCGCCGAAATAGTTACAGTAGATAAAATAACCTTGGCAGTCATTCGCGCCCAAGTCAATAAACTTGTATTTTGCTGGTATAGTATATTTTGCTTTAGATCTAATAAGTATCGAGTGGTTTTCCGGATTTTTGTATCTCATTTAGTAATTTATTTAGAACAATTTCCAACGCAGGTATTTGATTATCAAAATATATCCGCGCTTTGATTTTTACTATTTCTAAAATAGAATGTCAGCAAAACATGAATTTAACCAATGAGAGATAACAAGTCAAATAGTTCTTTACTCTTTCTAGGACATTATTATTTTAAAAATTTTATCGAATCTATTATTTTCTGTAATTCAGGGAGATCCTTCTCAAACTTTGAAGCCTCATCTCTATAGGTAACAAGATAAGCTTTGTCACTTGATTGTGGAGAAATTAAAATATCCCTTGATCTTATATTTCCTGCTGTAGGGTCATCATACGTATAGTTCATTGAAACTGAACTGTAATTTGCATTGATTGACGTATGGGGTGAACCACTGGCGGTGAAATTTTTGAGTGATGATTCGTAGTAATTTGTCAATGATTCGGTAGCTTGATTCATAGGCATAGATGGATATGTAAACAAATCAATTGTTTGAAGGTACGTGTCATCTTTATCTTCTCGAGGGGAAACAAATCTGACACTCTCAGTGCTTAGATCTTCTTTTTTCTCCCATCCGGCCGGAGATAGCAGGCTAATTCCAAAACCTGAATTTTCGTAAACTTGAAGATCTCCTGTGCCGGTTTTTGCCTCAGTTTCTGTTTCTGTCTGAGTTATGTTATCTACCTCAATTTCTGTCTGTGTTATATTATTGAGCTTTATCTCAGGCGAACTAATGTTAACATTATCGCTTTCAATGGGGGCTGTTGCTGTTGTTCTATTCTCAACTTTATTAACGTGATCTTGCTCTAGGTATTTTTTAGAAAATTCTCGAGAATTATCATCGTTGGGTGCAAAGGTTGTATTAGTTTCTTTCGGAGGGACTTTGCAATCCTCAAATAGTTTTATACAAATGTCATCGGTAGAGTGTTCTTCATTATTTTCCGTTGAGACTCTAATGAAATTATCATAACTTTTGTCATAATCGTTTAAATTAATTCTAACAATCATATCTCTTTGCGTAGGTCCTAAGTTAGACAAATGCCCCACAACTGGTTCATTACCAATATTGTGTGCAAGCACAATGAATGATAACGAAGTTAAAAAAATTAACAACATAGATGAGTAAGGGAATAAAACCTCGCTAATGGGCTTCATCTTTGTCTATAATCTGGGGGAGGTTAAAGATATTTCTATCGTTACTTGATAGTCAGCGATGGCACAAAAATAAACTTATGCAAGTTGAATAGTCAGTTCCAATTAAAACGGCTTGAATCTTACTTGGCAAATACCAAGTGTTGTATACTAATACGACGTTACCAGTACGTACTTATTTTCAATGTCTGAAATGTAGTTAGCGTTCTATATCGTCCACTCTTGTAGCTTCACCGAGAACCTCAGCTGTAGCAGTATAAGTTGCGAAAAACGGTTCACCTTCTAAATTGTGAAGTGCTACTGCGTTGCCTGAGAATGGAACAGATGCAGCGAAGCTGGTCCCTGTTGCGCCTTCGGTAAATTTTGGTACGACATTTGTAATCGTCACTCGACCGTTATCGTCTGGCAGCTGTATCATCGCTAATTTACCGAATTTGTCGGGAATAACTGGCAGTCCTGCTGTCGAATTGGCTGTCATGTCCCTATGCAAAATTTGGACTTCAACTGGTTGCGTTGTCGTGAATGTTACTCTCCCTGAATAAACTCCATTATCACCCCTAAGGCGCAAGATTGTAACACTCTGGTGAGATTCATGACCTGGCAAAGGATCAGGTGAAGAGGTAGCCATTCCCTGCTGTACTATTCGTTCCACATTATTACTAGTTGTTTCTGTCTCCTGTGCCGATACTCCTATATAGGACATAAATAACGACGTACCGATAGTTGATAATGCCAACATCATCACAATAATGCTTACTACTGTCATGAATTTTCTCACATTACTAGCCCTCAAAACTGTCTTGCTCATTTAAATTATGATTTCAATACAAGGATTTAACTTTTCCTTGACAGGTGAATTTTTTGCCAATATTTAGCATACTTTCTTGCTCTGTTTTATTATCGACACTAATTTTTCATGCGAGTGGGTTGTGGCGTCTTACCAATAGTAGGATCATCGTATTCAGCCCCGGTTCTTTCATAGAACGTAATGTTCTAGAATGAACCAAAATCATACACTTACAACTCTTTAATCTGTAATTACCATACACGTTCACACCCTTTTGACTAATGAAGAGGTTACTATTCGATTAAATTATTCACAATCTCTTGACGTTTATCGGTTGGTATTTGGCTCAAAATTTCTTCATGTCCATCGGTTGGTATTTTGCCTAGTATTAGTCCTGCTTTATCTGCTGGAACCTTGACAATTATCTGAGATAGTTGAGATGGGTCAAGATCGGAGAAAGGAAGTTGCTGTAAATATTCATCTGATACCAAAGGTATCAGGGCAGTTAGTAAAGTAACGGAGTTTGCATGTGTCGCGCGAGGCATTTGTGATTCCATACTGGTTGTGTTAGTTGATTTACAAGGTCCATCATTATTGGTAAGATTGTCTGCGACCGCACTCACCGTATGTATCACTGCAAAGGGCTTTTCATACGCAAATTCAAGGGCTTTACCCGTGAAGAAAATAGAGGTAGAAAAATTAGGAGTTTGCACTAGACTCGGATCTGTCTGTGCCGCCGACATTTGCGACGACATCAATATAAGAATTAACAGAGATGTACCACAAATCGCCATTGACATTTTCAATGATATACATGCATTAGTTATCCCTGGAGTTGCAACTGACCCATATCTATAAGAATTGGATATTTTGTAAGACTTCATGTTACAATCATAGTCAGGAAATATATAAGGGTTAATAAGAAAAATGGTGCTTACGAGATATCAAGAATACTAAAAATTCTATCCATTTTGTAGGAATTATTATTATAAGTGGTAAGCAGTGGAGTCTGACGAGAGTTTCAATTAAGCAAGTTTCGACATTTGCTGGTTCTTACATGTTTTAAGGTTCAATTCTATATATGCTTGAGGAATAGGCTTTTCTAGTGTCCGCCCATCTGGACTATGATATCTTAGAAATGATTTTTGTTCATCTATGATAGGAATCTTCAATTTTAATGCAGTTTTACTAATATTTTCAAATAAGTTTGATTCAGTCTTGTTTTGAGTAGTTATTTGACTCACTACCTTGTCATTAAATCCTATAGGAAAACTAATTGTTAATTCCTCGTCCGGAGAAAGCTTATTATCATTGTTTCCTACGCCTTTCAAAATATTCTTCCATTCCACCACTGTTTCTCCAGCATCATTTTTGCTGATACTTGCCGGTGATGTAGAAAAGTATTTCTCATTTAATAGCACATAATCTGGAAATGTTTCGATCAAGGTTGCACCTTCAGGAGACCTGGATTCATCTATAGGTAAGGAACGTTCGGATGTTTCCCCAGTTCCCTTGATAGTAACGAATAGGCTGCTATTCTCAAACCGGAAGTGCTGTACCTCTTGAACGAATATTGAATTAAAAATTACTTCAAGATTTTGAGCAGATGGGGATGAGAAATATTGACCGCCCGTCGATTCAGCCATTGTTCGCAAGAGGTTTTCTCCATCAGAACCTGGTGAAATATTTAATCCTATTGCAAATAGCTTGTATCCCTCACTCCTGGCGTATTCAAGTGGGGAATCAGCTCCGTTAGAAAGTGGTACAGGATTAATGGCGTTATGCTGGCCATCTGATAAAAAAATTATAATCTTTGAAGAATTTCTGGGACTTGAATCCAATGATTTAATGGCTTCGTTAATTCCAATGTTATAATCTGTGTTTGCCTGAGAGATAGAGGATGGATAGGATGCAGAATCAATACTAATATTAGTATCAAGATTATACTTTACTGCATCAAAATTAGAAATCAAATCCGATTTGAACCCCAATTTGCCACCCCAACTGACTATCGCAGCCCTATCTGATGTAGAATTCAGTTTCTCAACGAAAGATTTTGAGGAGTTGAGACGAAGATTAGTTGGATCATTATCTCGCATACTTGGTGAGCTGTCTATAGAAAAAACAACATCTAACGGTGGTCGCCTAACAGAGGAACATAAATCTTCAGAAATAACATTCCGGATAAGGGGAGGTTTGGCTAACTGTTTTATCTGCAAAGGAATGTCATCGGATCCTTGCTTTAACTTTTTAACCAACTCGTCTACGTACAACAAGGGTTCTCCTGCACTATGGGAATCTTTTTCAAAATAGCCATGACTGAGGCCATCGCAAACAGTAGTACTTCGAATTCCGTCATTAATAAGAGCACGTCGTATGTCATATGGAGTAAATGTCGGATTCAGAATCTTGTATAATGCGGCTGCGCCTGCAACATGGGGTGCCGCTACACTGGTTCCGCTGTCCAGACCATATGTTCCATTCACTCCAGTAGAATTGATCAATACTCCCGGGGCTGCAATGTCAACTACTGAACCATAGTTACTGAATTGGGCAAACGCATCATCATTGTAAAAGGCCTGAAATTCTCCTGCATTCACAAATTGAGGATGGCCTTCTGCACCACATCTACCATCAAGGTCCGTCATCGCAGATACTGTTATGACATCCTTTTGGTGATTGGCATCCTTATGATTGGCAGGTGACCATGATGATGCATTATCATTCTTGTTACCGGCAGCAATAACGTAGGTAATATTGGCCTTCACGGACTTACTTATTGCGTCATCCAATGCACTGGAATTGCATTTACAACCAAGGCTTAGGTTTACAACATCTATTTGATCTTTGAGTCTAGTTACATACTCAATTGCTGCAATTACAGAAGATATAGAACCTTCACACGTGCCAGTCAGCTTATTATAATCAAGTACTTTAACTACCCACAGCCTTGCATTTGGAGCAACTCCCACTACGCCTTGAGCATTTGCTTTTGCTGCTGCAATACCAGCAACGTGTGTACCGTGTCCGCATGTATCATCTGGAGATGCGGATCTGCTAGTTGTAAATGGAGGATAAAATGAACTTGTGTTACCTCCAGCTGTAAAAATGTTGAGACCTAGTTTATCAAGATTTACGTTATTATTTATGATGGAATTTACATCAGATTCTCTGGCATTTTGAATCTGAGGGACTATCGTAGAAAAACTTGATTTTAAATTCAACTCAACGTTATCTAGATCAACGCCGCTGTCGATAATGGCGATATCGACGTCAGCAGTAAATGATCCCATTTTAGGAATTGAATACAGTTCGGTTCCATCAATCCTCTTAATTCCCGTTGGAATTTCTTCTGAGAATGGAACGACAGTTTTGTCTTGCTCAACATAACTTACTCGCGGATCTGATGAGAGGGTTTTGCTTACATTATCCGTTACCTGCTGGTTTGGGGCTTTGAACGCAAATCCAGCTATTGCACTATTGTAACTGTAAATAACCTCTGCACCAAGATTTTCCACTATATCTGTTAAAGCTTGAATTGTACTATTTAGAGATTGGATGTCCTTACTGGTGGAATTAACTATTACTATCTGTTGAAAAGGTATCAATTGACCGCCCTCTCTAGTTTCTACGTCGCTTGCGTTTGGTATCAAAATAATTGGTCGTGGTACGGCAGGTTCTGGAGTACCTGGTGGGTTAGGCGGATTATCGGGGTTACCCGTGTTATTTGACGAAGGTTTTGGCGTACATTGGTCTGATGCCTCATCATATACTTCACCAGGGGGACAGTTTGGAGGTTTTATTACCACTTTACCAGTAACTTCAACAGTAAATCCATCTACAGAATAATTAGAAAATACAAGGTTACTAATTGAGAATAGGAAAACTGCTAGAAAAATACCACAAAACAACATGTTACTGCGAATATTTCTATCCCTAATTTGATGCCCTAAGGACATAAGCGCGTTCAGTTTATCGTAAAAGTATCTCATCATCTCCTCTCAACCTCCGGTGCTATTAGTGATAGTAGTATTGTAATAATCCTCGAAATCTTCTTTAACTTCGTCCACGTATTCTGGATCGCAATCATATTCTATAAAATATTCAATCGTTTTTGGTATGCCCTTATCTTGAGGCCTATAATTTAACGTATTTCTGTCTTGCATTGAAATTTCATTCTTATCATCGCCATATTTGTTGATTATTTCTTCCTCACAATGTTCTATATCTGCTACGTTGATAGGAAGTGTTATGCCGTTAATGGAAACCATCATTCTTATTAAGACATTTTCATTTGCCACTTGCTGAACTGTAATGTCTGGGGCATTTATGCGAATAGGGGTAGTTTTGTAAGTCTCAACATCACTAGAAGAGTTATAATCGGCGTCACCAGCAAACTGTGCCTTAACATCCCATACACCAACTTCATCTGATGCATTACCAATGACAGTAAACTTACCATTAACGTCTGTATTTACACTGTCCAGATCTTCTCCTCCTGTTGTGGTAAATGTTATATTCTTATCCATTATTCCTTCGCCCTGGTCATCATCAGTAAGTACACCCAACACACCTCCTACAGTTATAGAACCCGTCACATCAACATCTGAAATTGGATCTAGTG
>Ga0075430_100000364_pt1 | contig 33250 bp, 25 predicted proteins | sample RhiMetdeltSRZDD4_FD_75294 | JGI IMG/M metagenome (GOLD analysis project Ga0075430, IMG submission 75294) | Populus rhizosphere microbial communities from Tennessee, USA - Rhizosphere MetaG P. deltoides SRZDD4 | ecosystem: Host-associated > Plants > Roots > Rhizosphere > Soil | place: USA... | reverse complement strand
CGCGCCGGACCATGACCGGCATCAGGCGAGCGTGGCCAGCGGGTCCGCGGATCATCGGATCCACGGTCCACATCCGCCTGGCACCCCCGGACACGACAACCACGACGGACACGACAACCACGACGGACACGACAAGCACGCTGGGCACGACCCGGAGATGTTCCGCCGCAAGTTCTGGCTGAGCCTGGTCCTGACCGTGCCGGTCGTAGCTACCAGCCACATGGTGATGGACTGGTTCGGCTACACCCTCGACTTTCCGGGCATGTCGTGGGTCGGGCCGGTGCTCGGGTCGGTGGTGTTCGGCTACGGCGGCTGGCCGTTCCTGGTCGGCGGCGTACGCGAGGTGCACGACCGGGCGCCGGGGATGATGCTGCTGATCTCGATGGCGATCACCGTCGCATACGCCGCGTCCCTGGCGACCAGCCTCGGCGCGTTCGACCTGGACTTCTGGTGGGAGCTGGCCGCGCTGGTGACGATCATGCTGCTCGGGCACTGGCAGGAGATGAAGGCCATCGGCCAGGCGCAGGGTGCGCTGTCGGCGCTGGCCGCACTGCTGCCGGACGAGGCCGAACGCCTCACCGACAGCGGTGACGTGCAGGCGGTGCCAGTGAGCCAGCTGCGGGTAGTTGACGTGGTACTGGTGCGCTCCGGCGCCCGGGTGCCTGCTGACGGGCGCATCGTCGAGGGTGCCGCCGAGCTGGACGAGTCGATGATCACCGGGGAGTCGCGGCCGGTACACCGCGGCGTTGGCGACCGGGTGGTGGCCGGGACGGTAGCCACCGACTCGGCGATCCGGGTTCGGGTGGAGGCGATCGGCGAGGACACCGCACTGGCCGGCATCGGCCGCCTGGTCGCCCAGGCGCAGGCGTCCAGCGGCCGGGCACAGGTGCTGGCTGACCGGTTCGCCGCGATGTTGTTCTACATCGCCACCGCCGCCGCGCTGGTCACCTTCGTGGTGTGGTGGGCGCTGGGCGACGTGGACCAGTCCGTGGTCCGCACCGTGACGGTGCTGGTGATCGCCTGCCCGCACGCTCTTGGGCTGGCCATCCCGCTGGTGATCGCACTATCCACGGCGGTGGCGGCCAGGGCCGGCATCCTGGTCAAGGACCGCCTCGCACTGGAGCGGATGCGCACCGTCGACGCGGTGCTGTTCGACAAGACCGGCACCCTGACCCGGGGCGCACATGTGGTCTCCGGCGTGGCCGCCGCGGACGGCGCCACCCGCGCCGAGGTGCTGCGCCTGGCCGGCGGGGTGGAGGCGGACAGCGAACATCCCTTGGCAAAAGCGATTGTCGCCGCCGCGGCTGACGGCGGGCGGCCAGCCGTCGCGACAGGCTTCCGGTCGCTGACCGGCCGCGGCGTGCGGGCCACCATCGACGGCACGGCGTACGCGGTCGGTGGCCCCGCGCTCCTGCGCGAGCTGGATGTCACCGTGCCCGTCGACCTGGCCGAGCAGACCTGGGCATGGTCCACGCGGGGCGCGGCAGTGCTGCACCTGCTGCGCCTACCCGAGCGCGGCGATGGCAAGCCGGAGGCGCTCGGTGCGTTCGCTCTGGAGGACGAGGTCCGCGCCGAGGCCCGCGAGGCCATTGCCCAGCTGCGGGCGCAGGGCGTCAAGAAGATTGTGATGATCACCGGGGATGCCCGACCGGTCGCCGAGGCGGTCGCCGCTGACCTGGGCTTCCAAACCGGCGTAGACGAGGTGTTCGCCGAGGTGCTGCCGGCCGACAAGGACCGGGCAGTGGCCGACCTGCAGGCTCGCGGCCTGACCGTGGCGATGGTCGGCGACGGTGTCAACGACGCCCCCGCCCTGGCCCGCGCCGACGTTGGTGTGGCGATCGGCGCCGGCACCGACGTGGCGATCGAGTCCGCCGGCGTGGTGCTGGCCTCGTCCGACCCGCGCGGGGTCACCGGCGTCATCCGGTTGTCAAAGGCGTCCTACCGCAAGATGGTGCAGAACCTGGCCTGGGCCGCCGGCTACAACGTCGTCGCGATCCCCCTTGCGGCGGGCGTGCTCGCGTGGGCGGGGGTGACCCTCAGCCCCGCGGTCGGCGCGGTCCTCATGTCCGCCTCGACCATCGTGGTCGCGCTCAACGCGCAGCTGCTGCGCCGGGTCCGGCTGACCCCGGACCAGCGGTGAGCACCGGCTGTCTTTGCGGACCACTGGCGGCGGCCTCCAGTAGACCTGCCACCCGGACACCGTTCCAGTCCATCTTGTCGGATCTATTTCCTCCGGCGTCGATCGACGATAGCCTCCGCACACCGGCACACCACCCCCGCCGTGCCGGTCAGATTGGGGAGGAAGAGGTGAGGCGATGAGGCTTAACCGCCCCTGGTCGCTGCGCGCGGCCGGGGTAGCCACCACATCGCTCGTGCTACTGCTGGGCTCCACCGCAGCGAGCGTCGCACCCGTCGCCGCGGCTGCCGGCGGGCCGGGTGTGGAGTGCTACGAGCCGGCCGAGCACGGCGCTGAGGCACGCGGCAAGCCAGGTGGGCTCGTCCGGCACGACCCGAACGAGCTGTCCGCCCGCGAGGCGGCTGCGCGCGAGGCGGACCTGGCGGGTGCGCTGCGGGAACGGGCTGCCAAGGGCAAGGGGCCTGGGGTCAGCGCGGTTACCATCCCGGTCGTCGTACACGTTGTCTCTGAGGACAGCACGCGAGCCGGCGGCAGCATCCCCGACTCGATGGTGAGCGCCCAGATCAGCGTGCTCAACCAGTCGTTCGCCGGAGCCACGGGCGGCGCCGCGACCGAGTTCTCGTTCCAGCTGGCGAGCATCAACCGGGTGGTCAACCCGGCGTGGTACCCGATCATCTACGGCTCCTCAGCCGAGCGGCAGATGAAGACCGCGTTGCGGGTCGGCGGCAAGGGGACGCTGAACATCTACACCGGCCTGCTCAGCGACGACCTGCTCGGCTGGGCAACGTTCCCCAGCCGCAAGCTGAGCAGCACGGACGGCGTCGTGGTGCTGCACGAGTCGCTGCCCGGCGGCACGGCAGTGCCGTACGACGAGGGCGACACCGGCACGCACGAGGTCGGCCACTGGCTGAACCTCTACCACACGTTCCAGGGCGGCTGTGCCGGCAAGGGCGACTACGTCTCGGACACCGCGCCCGAGGCCTCTCCGGCCTTCGGCTGCCCGGTCGGGCGGGACACCTGCGCCGGCGGCGGTGCCGACCCGATCCACAACTTCATGGACTACACCGACGACCCGTGCATGAACGCGTTCACCGCGGGCCAGGCCCAGCGGATGATCGACGCGTGGAACGCCTACCGCGCGGCTTGACCAGGCACCAACCCGGCGCCGGCTCCGCTCGCGGGGTCGGCGCCGGCCTATGCGGCGGCCGGGTCGCGCCAGACCAGGTAGACCGGGCGTACGCCGCCCGGGATGCGCGCCGCACCGACGGCCTGGCCGGGGTGGCGGGCCACCATCGCCACGTCGACCGTGAACTCGAACAGCCGCCAGTCCTCGTGCGGGCCGGCCCGCACCTGCGCGGCTATCTGCTCGACCAGCACCGGGTCGTCGATGCGCCGCGCCCTACCGGCGACGTAGGCCTCGTCGTCGCTCTCCTCCGGCGGGAACGAGTGCAGCGCGTAGCGCCCGTCCCGCTCCAGGTCGCGCCGCTTGGGCGAGTCGACGACGAAGCAGAAGAGGCCATCCTCGGTGATCACGGGTGAGACCGGGTGCACCCTCGGCCCGCCGTCGGCCCGCACCGTGGCCAGGTAGCCGAGCCCGGGCCCGTACTGCTGGACCAGGGCACGGATCGCCTCGGCCAGACCCGGGGCCGTGCTGGCGAACTCTAGCCAGGATGCCATGGCCAGAGTTTATCGAACACATGTACGAGATCGGTAGTCGTGGCCGCGAGCCTACCTGACGGATCTCCCCGGATGGGTACCCTTCGACAATGCTCCTCTCCGACCGGGACCTCGTCGCCGAGATCAAGTCCGGAGCCCTACTGCTCGACCCGTTCGAGCCGGCCCTGATCCAGCCCTCGAGCATCGACGTACGGCTGGACCGCCTGTTCCGGGTCTTCAACAACCACCTCTACACGCACATCGACCCGTCGGTCCGGCAGGACGACCTGACCGCGCTGGTGGAGGTGCCGGACGGCGAGCCGTTCGTGCTGCATCCCGGGGAGTTCGTGCTCGCCTCCACGCTCGAGGTGATCACCCTCGGCGACCAGCTGGCCGGGCGGCTTGAGGGCAAGTCCAGCCTGGGCCGGCTGGGCCTGCTCACCCACTCCACGGCCGGCTTCGTCGACCCCGGCTTCTCCGGCCATGTCACGCTGGAGCTGTCCAATGTGGCCAACCTGCCGATCACGTTGTGGCCCGGCATGAAGATCGGGCAGCTGTGCATCTTCCGGCTCTCGTCGCCGGCGGAGCACCCCTACGGCGCGGCCGTCTACGGCTCCCGCTACCAGGGGCAGCGCGGTCCCACGCCGAGCCGGGCCTGGCAGAACTGGCGCACCTGGCCCACCAGCTAGCAGCCCACCTAACTAGCAGCCCAACCAGCTAGCAGCCCACCTAACCAGCAGCCCAACCAGCTAGCAGTGCGCCGGCTCAGCCGGGGCGGCCGTAGCTGTGGATCGGTGCGCCGTCGAGGCTGCGCATCTTGACCGGCACTCCGGCCTGGGACGCGTGCACGATCCAGCCGGCGCCCACGTACATCCCGACGTGGTGCAGGTCGCTGTAGTAGAAGACCAGGTCTCCGGCGCGGAGGTTGGCCCGGCTCACATAGGCCGTCTCGCGCCGCTGCGCCGCCGAGTTGTGGGACAGGTACACCCCGGCCCTGGCCCAGGCCGCCATGGTCAGGCCCGAGCAGTCGTACGAGTCAGGCCCGTCCGCGCCCCAGACGTACGGCTTGCCGATCTGGGCGCAGGCGAACCGGGTCGCGACATCGGCGGCCCCGCCGACGAGGGTGGCCGGGCAGGCCACCGGCCGCAGTGAGCTGCTGCCTCCGGTCGAGCCAGTCGACCCGGTCGAGCCGGTCGACCCCGACGAAGACGACGCGGCGGACGCCGCACGGCGCAGCGCCTCCAGCCGCCGGATCTCCGTGTTGATCTGCTTCGCCTTGGCCGCCAGCTCCGCCTCGGTCGCCGCCAGCTTGGCGACCAGCTCGTCGATCGGCCGCTTCTGCTCCTCGTACCGCCGTTTCAGCTCGGCGACGCCGCTGATCTCCCGCTGCTGCGCCCGGGCCAGCTGGTCGAGCACTGCCAGCTGCTCGGCGAGGGTGGTCGGCGAGCCGCCGGAGAGCAGGGCGCTGAGCGTCGCGGCCTGGCCGCCCATGTAGGCGTGCGCGGCCATGTCGCCGAGCTTCGCCGTAGCCAGGTCGAACTGCAGCTGCAGCGGCTGGATCTGCTTGGTGAGCTGCGCGACCTTGGCCTTGTTGGCGGTCAGCTGGATGCGGGTGGCGTTGTGCTGCTCGATGACCGGCTCAAGCTTGTTCCACGCCTGGTCGATCTGGCGCTCGATCTCGCCGAGGGTGGGCTCGGCGTGTGCGGTGGCGCCGGAGACGACCAGCAGGCCGAGCGTTGTGGCGGCGCCTACCGCCGTGGTGAGGGTGAGGCGCGGCCATAACGGCCGCCTGGTATGGCTCGGCACGAGGTCCCAGCTCCTTCTTCCGCCCGCCTACCGGGTTAGCTGACGGGTTCGGGCGGGAGAAGGTACGCCCTACCGCGGCCGTGGCGCGCGGACTCACCCCGGTAACCTGGGTCCCCGGCTCACCGACAGTGGTGACTCGGCGGTGCCTGCCCGGCGCCACCCCCGTGAGTAGCCGACATCCGGGCCGACAAGGTCAGGCTAGTGACGGGTGTTAACGGTGTGCAACCTGAGGCGTGCGAGCCGGACTACTCGATGACGACGTACACGTCGTCGATCTCGCCCGAGAACTGGTCGTTTCCTGGGCCGAGGCTCTTGCCGCCGATGCGCAGCGGCTCGTCGTTGTCGATGGTCAGCTCAGCGGGTACCGCCACCTCGTAACGCTGCGCACCGTCGACCACGATGGCCAGCCGGGTGCCGCGGCGCTCGCAGGCCAGGGTGTGCCACTCGCCGTCCACCACCGGCTGCGGCGCCTGGGCGACGTGGATGCGCTTGTCCCGCGCGTCAGCCACCACGCAGCTGGCCCGGCCCCGGTCGACCTGGAGCTTGAACTGGCTGCCCGCGGTTGAGAAGCCCTTCTGCAGCACGTTGGCCCCGACCGCCTCCTGGGCGGGAGTGATCCGCACGCTCGCGCCGAACAGGACCGGCCGCGTCCCCGGGTTGAGCAGTCCAGCCGGCCCGCTCTCCAGGATCGCCCGGGGGCAGCCGGGCGCCTGCGGGCCGGCCGCGCAGCGCTCGGGGAAGCGTACGGCGTACCCGGTACCCCGCGGCACGGCGCGCAGCTCGCCACCCGCCTCGGCGCGCGCCCGCAGCGGGAGGCGCCGGCCCTCGTCGTAGACGTCGCCGGACAGGCCCGAGTCGAACCGGTACCGCACCTCTGCCGTCGGGGCGGTGCTGGGCGTGGCGGGCGGCTGCGTGGACGGTGCCGCGCTGCTGCCGGTCGGCAGCGGGCTGTACGGCGAGCCGGGCTCGCCGTCGCCGGAGCCGCAGCCGGCCGCTGCCGCAGCAGCGGCGGCGAGAAAGCCGATCGCCAGAAGGCGGGCCAGCCGCCGGTGCACGCGCCACATTCCGGCAATTGTGCCCGGCGCACCGCCCATCCGCCCGGAGGCTGGGCCACCCGCCCGACGGAGTCTGCGACCGGTCGACCTCGGGTGAAGCTTTCTGTCGTGGCGGGCGCGGGCTGGTGCAACCCATTGACGCCAGGACGCGGCGCGCGCGATGGTGACGAGCGAGCGAGCTCCCTGAATGGAGGTCCGATGCACCCCCCGAAGGTTCTGATCGCAACCGGCGTCCTGGCGGTGACCGTGGCGATAGCCCCGGCACCCGGCGCCGCCAGCCTGCCCACCGCCGAGACCGCCGCGCCCGCCACCCGGCAGGAGGCGTACGCGCAGGCCGCCACGGCGTACGGGGTGCCGGAGCGGGTCCTGCTCGCGGTCTCCTACCTGGAGTCGCGGTGGGACACCAACGCCGGCACGCCGAGCACGTCCGCGGGCTTCGGCCCGATGCACCTGACCGACGCCGCCTACCTGGCCGGACTCGCCGAGCTGGCGGGCGGCGGCCACCACGACGGCGACGCGGAGGACCCGCGCGGTGACGACAGCCGGGCCACCCTGGTCGTCGGGCACGACAGCGACGCGGCACCGCCGGCCGGGTCGCTGCAGACGCTCGACCGGGCGGCCGCGCTGACCGGCGAGTCCGAGGAGGCGCTGCGCGCCGACCCGGCCGCCAACATCCGCGGCGGGGCCGCGCTGCTGCGCTCGTACCAGGAAGGGGTGGGCGGCCCGGTCGGTGCTGGCAGCGACCCCGCGGCCTGGTTCGGCGCGGTGGCCAGGTACAGCGGCGCGGACAGCGCCGACGCCGCGGCGGCCTTCGCCGACGAGGTGTACGCCACGATGCGCGAGGGCGCCAACCGGCTCACCGACGACGGGCACCTGGTCAGCCTGGCGGCCGGCGCGGTGGCCCCGCAGCGGGAGTGGCTGGACCGGCTCGGCCTGAGCCGGCTCGCCCGCCCGGACGGGATCGAGTGCCCGCTGGACATCTCCTGCGAGTGGATCCCGGCGCCCTACCAGCAGCTGTCGGCGAACCCGAGGGACTACGGCAACCACGACCTGTCCGACCGGCCGAAGCGGCAGAAGATCGAGTACATCATCATCCACGACACCGAGGCGACCTGGGCCACCACGCTGCGGCTGGTCACCGACCCGACGTACGTGAGCTGGCACTACTCGCTGCGCTCGGTGGACGGGCACATCGCCCAGCACATCCTCGCCAAGGACGTGGGCTGGCACGCCGGCAACTGGTACGTCAACGCCAAGTCGATCGGGCTGGAGCACGAGGGCTTCGCCGCCCAGGGCACCTGGTACACCGAGGCGATGTACCGCACCTCGGCCAAGCTGGTGCGCTACCTGGCCTTGCGGCTGGGCATCCCGCTCGACCGGCACCACATCCTCGGCCACGACAACGTGCCGGGGATCACCCCGGCCAACGTGCGGGGCATGCACTGGGACCCGGGTCCGTACTGGAACTGGGGCCACTACTTCGACCTGCTGCACGCGCCGTTCCGCGGGGTGGCGACACCGCAGGGCGGGCTGGTCACGATCAACCCTGACTTCGCCACCAACCGGCCGCCGTTCCTCGGCTGCACCGCCGGCCAGCCGACGCGGCCGTGCCCGTCGCGGGGCTCGGCCTCGGTGATCCTACGCACCGAGCCGCGGGCCGACGCGCCGCTGCTCACCGACGTCGGGCTGCGGCCCGGGCCGGCCACCATGCACGTCTCCGACCACGGCAGCCGGGTCGACGCCGGCCAGGTGTTCGCCTTGGCGGACCGGCAGGGCGACTGGACCGCGATCTGGTACCTGGGGCAGAAGGGCTGGTTCTACAACCCGGCCGGCAGCCCTTCGGCGCTGTGGTCGACCGGCTTCGTGGTCACGCCCAAGCCGGGCCGGACCAGCATCCCGGTGTACGGGCGCGCGTACCCCGAGGCGGCGGCGTACCCGGCCGGTGTGCCGGTGCAGGCGATCGTGCCGTTGCAGTACTCGCTGCCGGCCGGGCAGCGGTACGCGGTGGGCATGCTGGCGCCGAGCGAGTACTACCGGGCGGTCACGTTCGACGGCTCCCTGCCGGGCGACTGGACGGTGATCCGGGGCGAGCTGACGTACGTGCAGATCCAGTTCGGACACCGGATGATGTTCGTGAACCTGGCCGACGTGGACATCCACCCGTCGGTGCTCTGACGACATCGAAAAGGGCGTGACAGCGATCGTGGCGGCTGGATATGCAGTCGCACTGCACATCCGCCGCCACGATCGCGATCTTCAGGTGGGACTCTCGACAGGACTCGTCCAGGGGCTCGGTCCAGGCTGGGCTCAGCCTGGGCGGCGGAACCCGGCGATCGGCATGCGGTCGATGTAGGCCATCCGGACCACGTCCCCGCTGCGCGGGGCGTGCACCATCAGGCCGTTGCCGACGTACATGCCCATGTGGTGCAGGTCGCTGTAGAAGAAGACGAGGTCGCCGGGGCGGGCGTTGGCCCGGCTCACCGCATAGCCCTCGGTCCACTGGGCCCCGGTGTAGTGGGTCAGGTAGACACCGGCCTGCTTCCAGGCGGCCTGGGTCAGCCCCGAGCAGTCGTACGAGCTCGGCCCGGTCGCGCCCCACACGTACGGCTTGCCAATCTGCGAGCAGGCGAACTTCACCGCGGTGCCGGCCTTGCCGGTGATGTAGATGGCCGGACACGGGCCGATGCGCAGCGAGCCGCCCACGGTGCTCGTGCCGTACGCCTGGATCCGCAGCCGCTGCAGGCGGTTCATCTCGGTCTCGATGAGCTTCTTCTTGGCCGCGAGGTCGGCGTCCTGTTTTGCCTGCAAGGCGATGAGCTCGTCGAGCTTCTGCTTCTCCGCGGCGTAGCGCGACTTCACCGTGGTCACGTTGGCGATCTGCCGCTGCTTCGACTTGGCCAGCTGGTCCAGCAGGGTGAGCTGGTCGGCGAGCGTGGTGGGCGAGCCGCTGGTGAGGATCGCGTTCAGCGTCGAGGGACCGCCGCCCTTGTAGTACTGGGCCGCGATGTTACCGACCTGGCTGAGCGCCAGGTCCACCTGCAGCTGCAGCGGCCTGATCTTGCGGGTCAGCTCGGCGGACTTCGCCCGGTTCTTCAGCAGCTGGCTGTGGATGTTGTTGTACTGCTCGATGACGGGCTCGAGCTTCGACCAGATCTGCTCGATCTGCGCCTCGATCTCCGCCACCGTCGGCTCGGCCCGCGCCGTGGTGGCGGGGAGCAGTGCGACGGTGAAGGCGACCAAGACCGCGCCAAGGGCCCGCAGAAATTTACGGTTGCCCACGACAGAGGCACTCCCTCTCCACGACCGCCTACCGGGTTAGCTGACGGGTTCGGGCGGAAAGGTCGCCCTACCACGGGCCGCGACCCGCGGACTCACCCCGGTGGAACAGTGGTTCCCCGGCTCGCTGTAGAGGACTCGGCGGTGCCCGACCGGGGCCCCTGGGGGTAGGAGCCGACTTCCGGATCGGACGGTGCACAACAATATGGAGTGTCTGGTACGTAAGGCAAGCGCCGGATGGCGTATCTTCGTTACGCATTCGTGACGTCACTGACTGTAGTGCCAACGACAGCAGTCAATACATCATCTAGCGTGACAATACCCAACGGGGCGCGCCCGTCGCTGACCAGCACGATGTGCCGCCCCTCCCGCCGCATCCCGAGGAGCAGCTCGCCCAGCGTCCGGGTGGGCGGCACCACGAGCAGCGGCCGGACCAGCTCCTGCGGGATCGGCGCCCGTCGCTGCGGGCCGCTGTAGCCCAGCACGTCCTTGACGTGCACGAAGCCGAGCACCCGCCGGGAGGACCGGGCCACCACCGGGAAGCGGGACCGGCCGGTGCGGGTGGCGAGCACCTCGAGGGTCGCCGGCGACACGTCGTCGGTGACCGTGGTCACCCGGGCCCACGGGCACAGCGTGTCGCCCGCCGTGCGCTGGTTGAGCGCGAGCGCGCCGGTGATGCGGGCGTGCTCCTCCGGGTCGAGCAGCCCCTCGGTACGCGCCTGCGCCACCAGCCCGCTCAGCTCCTCCGCGGTGAAGACCGTCTTCACCGCGTCGGTCGACTCGATCCGCCAGATCCGCAGGATGACCCGGGCCAGCCACCGCATCGCCTGCAGCAGCGGCTTGGTGGCCGTGCAGAAGGCGAGCATCGGCGGGCCGAGCAGGAGCACCGACGCCTCCGGCCCGGCCAGGGTGATGTTCTTCGGCACCATCTCGCCGATCACCGTGTGCAGGAACACGATGATGCCCAGGGCCAGCACGAAGGCGACCGGGTGCAGCGCCTGCTCCGGCAGCCGGACCGCGTGGAAGGGGACCTCCAGCAGGTGCGCCAGGGCCGGCTCCGCGATCGCGCCCAGCCCGAGCGAGCAGACGGTGATGCCGAGCTGGGCCCCGGCGATCATCAACGGGATCTGGTTCATCCCGGCCAGCGCCCAGGCCGCCCGCCGGGAGGTGGCCGCGAGCGGCTCGATGATGGTCCGCCGCGACGCGATCAGCGCGAACTCGCTGCCGACGAAGAACGCGTTGCCGAGCAGCAGGACGAGCGTGATGAGGAGGTTAGTCATCGTGGCCCTCCGGCCGGACCACCCGCACCTGCTCGATGCGGCGCCGGTCCACCTCCACCACGGTGAACTCCCAGCCGCGCTCCTGCACGGTCTCCCCGGCCACCGGCACGTGGCCCAGGCGCGCCATGATGAACCCGGCCAGCGTCTCGTACGGCCCCTCGGGCAGGCGGAAGCCGGTCAGCTCGGCCAGCTCGTCCTCGCGCAGCACCCCGTCCACCAGGAACGTGCGCTCGCCGCCCAGCGCGGTCAGGCCGGGCCCGGTCAGGTCCGGCGCGGCCCAGACCTGCCCGGGCGCCACGTCGTGCTCGTCAACGATGTCGCCGACCAGCTCCTCCACCAGGTCCTCGACGGTCACCACGCCGTCCGTGCCGCCGTACTCGTCGACCACGATGGCGAGGTCGGCGCCTGCGGCGTGCAGGGTCTCCAGCACGCCGTCGAGGTCCAGGCTCTCCGGCACGTAGACGGGCTCGCGGGCGACCGCGGCCACCGTCGTGGTCGCCCGCTGCGCCAGTGGTACGCCGAGCGCGTCGTTCACCGCCACCACGCCGGTGACCAGGTCGACGGTCTCCTCGTACACGGGGAACCGGCTGCGACCGGTCTCCCGCGCCGTGTCGATGAGCTCGGCGATGGTCGCGCCCGCCCGCAGCCCCACCACGTCCACCCGCGGCGTCATCGCCTCGGCGGCGCGCTTGTCACCGAAGCGGATGGTCCGCTGTAGCAGCAGGGCGGTCTCCCGGGGCAGCGCGCCGGCCTGCGCGGAGATCGCGGCCAGCAGGCCGAGCTCCTCCGGCGAGCGGGCCGAGGCCAGCTCCTCCTGGGGCTCGATGCCCAGCCGCCGCACCACCCAGTTGGCGGAGTTGTTGAGCGCCTGGATGAGCCAGCCGAACGTACGGGTGAAGCGCAGCTGCGGCCCTGCCGTGGCCCGCGCCACCGGCATCGGGCGGGCCAGGGCGGCGTTCTTCGGCACCAGCTCGCCGAAGAGCATGGAGAACAGCGTGGCGACGGCGAGCGCGAGCGTCGGGGTGATGGCGCGGGTGGCGCCGCCGGCCACCGGCTCGAGGACCGGGGTGAGCAGCCGGGCCAGGGCCGGCTCGGCGAGGTAGCCGGTGAGCAGCGCGGTGATCGTGATGCCCAGCTGCGCACCGGAGAGCTGCAGGGACAGCTCCCGCAACGCGCGGCGGACCGTGCGCGCGGTCCGGTCGCCCTCGGCCACCTGCCGTTCGATCTCGGCCCGGTCCACCGTGACCAGGGCGAACTCGGCCGCCACAAAGAAGGCGTTGCCGGCGGTGAGCAGCAGGAAGACGAGCAGGGGCAGTGCGGTCAGCAACAGGCCGTCGATGACGTGATCACCTCAAGGTCATTGTGCCGTACGCGCACGGATCCGGCCCGGCTCAGGCGGAGCCAGCCGGGACAGACAGGCGGAGCCAGCCGGGACAGAGCCGAGCCGGACGGAGCTACAGTCGCGGCCCGGTCGTCAGTGCCAGCGGGTCAGCAGCGCGAGCGCGGCGATCATGCCGCCGAAGCCGATGCCGATGTTCCAGTAGCCCCAGGACTGCACCGGGTACGACCCCGAGGAGAGGTAGAAGACCACCAGCCAGGCGATGCCCGCCACGATCAGCCCGACAGCGGTGGCCGGAAGCCACACCGGGCTCGGCTTCTTGCCTGCCGTGGCGGTGGCGTCCAGCGGGCGGATGTCCGCCGGGGGCGTGTAGACCTTCTTCTTCCGGACATGTGACTTGGGCACGGTGGTCTCCACGGGGAGGGTCGGCGGCACGAGGACGCTAGATAATGTTCGCCAGCTAGCGTAGTCACGCCAGCACGAAATCGGCAGGCGAGGAGGGGTCGTGGAGTACGGGTCCGGCGCCGCCTCCTGGCGTGAGGCGCTGCGCAGGGCGGTCCGGGTGCTCCTGCCACGGACCAGCCTGCGGCGCCGGTCTGGCTGGTCATGGGGGGTGCCGGTCATCATGGCCGCCGCCGGCCTGCTCTTCACCGCCAGTGCCACCACGGCCCAGGGTACGGACCTACGGGAGGACCGCCGGCCCCAGCTGATCGAGCTGATCGACAAGCAGGAGCAGCGGGTGGCCGACGCCGAGGCGCGGGCGGCCCGGCTGCGCGCGGAGGTCGGGGCGCAGACCGATGCGCTCGCCGGCTCCGACGCCCCGATCGCGCAGCAGCAGCAACGTGCGGCCGCCATCCGGGCCGAGGCCGGCCTGACCGCGGTGCACGGCCCCGGGTTGACCGTCCGGCTGGACGACGCGCCCCGCGGCACCGACGGCACCCGCCCCAACGGCGCCCGCCCGGACGACCTCGTGGTCCACCAGCAGGACGTGCAGGCGGTGGTCAACGCGTTGTGGGCCGGCGGCGCCGAGGCGATGGCCATCATGGATGTCCGGGTAATCTCCACAAGCGCGGTACGCTGCGTCGGGAACACGCTGCTGCTGCATGGTCGCGTCTACTCACCGCCGTTCGTGGTCACCGCGATCGGCGATCCCGGTGCCCTACGCCGGGCGCTGGACGCGTCGGAAGGCGTGCGGCTGTTCCTGGAGGCGGTCCAGGCGTTCCGCCTCGGCTACCAGGTGACGGTGGAGAGCGACGTGACGCTGCCGGCGTACCAGGGCTCGATCGCGCTGGGCCATGCCCAGATGCCGGACTAGGCCCGCCGATGAGCCGCGACCCTGTCGCGACGCCGCCCGGAGCATCACGCAGAGGCCGGCACCGCGCCTACGACCCGGACGAGACCACCCTGCTGCCGCGGCTCGAGGACGAGACCGGGGTGGAGGAGGAGCCGCCGCCCTCGCCCCTGGCTCCAGCCCCGGCTGTGGCTCCGGCCGGGGCCTCGGTACCGGCTGAGGCGGGGGCGGAGGCGCCTACCGCCGTCATCCCGGCGGTCCGGCCGGAGCCGCAGCAGGCTGCGCCCGTGACCGCCGCCCGCACCGTCCCGGCCGCCCGCACCGTCCCGGCCGGCCCCACCTTCCCGGCCGGCGCCGACGACACCGCCGTCATCCCCATCGGGCACGTCACCGCTGCCGCCCCTGCCACCGAGCCGGCACCCGCCGGCGCCGCGGCCGGAAACGCCACGATCGGAACCACGACCGGAGCCGCCACGACCGAAAGCACCAGGACCGGGACCGGGAGCAGCACCACACGCGAAGGCTCCGCCGACGGCGGGGCGACCGTCGCCGCCTCCGCACCTCCGCTGGAGGCCCACTCGACCACGCTGATGTCCGTCATCCGCGACGCGGCCCCGCCAGCCACCCCGCCGAAGCGGCGCTGGGGAGAACGGATCGTCAAGCTGCGCGCTCGGCGCACCGACGAGGGCTACCGCAGCGTCCACTCGGAGCTGACCAGACCCACGCCGGTCACGGTGGTCCTGGCCGTGGCCCGCGGCGCCGGCGAGGTGCTGGTCACCATCGGCCTCGTGGTGCTGCTCTTCGCCGCGTACGAGATCTGGGGGACCACCGCGGTCATCCAGGACCACCAGAGTGCGCTGGGTCGCGAGCTCGACCAGGCGTGGGGTGGGGCCGACCCGACCGTCGCACCGTCCGCCACGCCCCGGCCGGACGCCTCGGCCCCGGGTCCCGGCACCGGCATCGGCATCGGCATCGGCATCGGCATCGCCAAGCTCTACATCCCGCGGCTGGGCAAGTGGTGGGTGGTGGTCCAGGGGGTGCTGCCGTCGGACATCCGCTACGCGCCCGGGCACTATCCGGAGACGGCAATGCCCGGCCAGGTCGGCAACTTCTCCGTCGCCGGGCACCGCAACCGGGCCACCTTCTGGGACCTGGACCGGATGGCGACCGGCGACTCCATCGTGGTCGAGACCAGGAACACCTGGTACGTCTACACCGTGGCGCGGACCAGGATCGTGCTGCCCAACCAGGTGGAGGTGGTCGCCGCGGCCCCACCCGGCTTCTCCCGGGGGTCCCGGCTGCTCACGCTCACCACCTGCAACCCGAAGTACGACAACTACCAGCGGTTGGTGCTGCACGCCACGCTGGCCCGGCAGCAGCCGGTGTCGGCCGGCCGGCCGGACGAGCTGCCAGCCAGCCTGGGAGGATGACGTGTACACCTGGCTGTGGCGGCACCTGCCGGCCAACCTCTACGCCAAGCTCGCCTGCTCGGCCGTGCTCGCCGGCACAGTCGTGGCCCTGCTCTGGTACGTAGTGTTCCCGTGGGCCGAGCCGATCCTGCCCTTCGACGACGCGCAGATCGGCACCGACCCGGGCGCTCCTGGCGCCCCGCCGGACCCCGGCTCCGGCCCGAGCTGGCACGACCCACCGGGCTACGGCACGCCAGGGGACGACCACGACATCCCGTACCCCACCCATACCAACAACCCAGTCCCCACACCGAGCCGGAGCGGCTGAGCGATGCGGGTCCTCGTCGTCGACAACTACGACTCGTTCGTGTTCAACCTGGTGCAGTACCTCGGCCAGCTCGGCGTGGAGTGCGAGGTGCGGCGCAACGACGAGGTCTCGCTGGCCGAAGTCGGCCGGTGCGGCGCCGCCGCGGTCCTGCTCTCCCCCGGCCCAGGCACGCCGGAGCGCGCCGGCATCTGCCTGCCACTCATCCGCGAGTACGCCGGCCGCCTGCCGATCCTCGGCGTGTGCCTCGGTCACCAGGCCTTCGGAGCCGCGTTCGGGGCGACCGTGCAGCGGGCCCCCGATCTGCTGCACGGCAAGACCTCCCTGGTGCACCACTGCGGGAACGGTGTCCTGTCCGGCCTGCCCGACCCGTTCACGGCGACCCGGTACCACTCGCTCGCCGTACTCGAGGAGAGCCTGCCGGACGAGATCGAGGTGACCGGCCGCAGCGAGTCCGGCGTGGTGATGGCCATGCGCCACCGCACGCTGCCGATCGAGGGCGTGCAGTTCCACCCGGAGTCCGTACTCACCCAGGGCGGGCACCTGATGCTGGCCAACTGGCTCGCGGCGGCAGGCTGGCGGCAGGCATTGGACCGCGCACCAGCACTCGCCGCCGGGGTGGAGGCGCGCCGGCTGGCGGCCTTCGCCGCCTAGCCGCCGCTAGGGCTCGGGGTGGGGTCGGGTGGCTTCTCGCCGACCACGATGGTGACGGTCGAGCCGACCTGCTTGAGGGCGTCCTTGGGCGGATCCTGGCTCATCACCCGACCCACGTCGTCCGGGTCGGTCGCATCCCGCATCCGCACAGTGACCTTGAACCCGGCGCGTTCGAGCATGTCCGTGGCCCCGGCTACCTGGAAACCCACGACGCCGGGCACCTTTTTCAGCTTGCCGTTCGAGTACTCGAAGGTCACCTTGGTGCCCTCGGCTACCTGGGTGCGTTCCGCGGGCGTCACCTTGGTCACCTCGCCGGCCGGCCGTTCGCTGGCCACCTCGACGCCCACCGGCGTCAGCTTGGCCTCGCGCAGCGCCTTCTCGGCGTTGTCCCGGGTGTTCCCCACCAGCCCGACCGGGACCTTGGTGGTGCGTTGCCCGCCGCACAGGTTTACCCGGACCTCGGAGTTCTGAGGCGCCCGGGAGTTGGCCTGCGGATCCTGCGCCATCACAGTGTCGATCTTGCAAGTGTTGTTGAAGACGGGGTCACCGGTGGTGAGCCGCAGCTTGTTCCGGACCGCCTCCGTCTGGGCCTCCTGCTTCGACAGGCCGGTCAGCTTCGGCACCAGGACCTGTTTCGGCTGGTTGGCCAGGATCAGGCCCACGGTCAGCGCGACCACGGCGAGCACACCGAGCGCGGTGAGCGCCGCGATCACCCAGGACGACGCCCGCCGGCGCCGGTCGTTGACGCGGGACATGGTGCCGGTGTGGCGGGCACCCGCCGAGCGCGCGCCGGCCGGCATCCGGGGCGCCATCGGGATGGTCGACTCGACCTCGTCGTCGCGCAGCACCGGCGTGGCGTAGACCGGGCGCCCGGCCGCTGCCCGCAGCAGGTCGGCGCGCATCTCGCCAGCGCTCTGGTAGCGGTTCATCGGGTTCTTGGCGAGCGCCTTGAGCACCACGGCGTCGACGTCGGGGGGGACGTCCCGGTTGGAGTCGCTGGGCGGCCGGGCGTCCTCGCGTACGTGCTGGTACGCCACGCTGACGGGGTTGTCACCGACGAACGGCGGATGCCCGGTGAGCAGCTCGTAGACCACGCAGCCGGTGGCGTAGACGTCTGAGCGGGCGTCGACCGCCTCGCCGCGGGCCTGCTCCGGGGACAGGTACTGCGCGGTGCCGATCACCGCCGAGGTCTGCGTCATGGTGGTCGCACCGCTGGCCAGGGCCCGGGCGATGCCGAAGTCCATCACCTTGACCTGGCCGTTCTGGGTGAGCATCACGTTGCCGGGCTTGATGTCCCGGTGGATGATCCCGTGCCGGTGGCTGAAGTCGAGCGCGGCGCAGATGTCCGCGCTGATCTCCAGGGCTCGCCGCGGCATCAGCCGGCCCTCGACCGCCAGCACCTCCTTGAGGGTGCGGCCGTTGACGAACTCCATGACGATGAACGGCAGCTTCTCGCCGGTGGGCGCCTGCTCCTCACCGGTGTCGTAGACCGCGACGATGGCCGGGTGGTTGAGCGAGGCGGCGTTCTGTGCCTCGCGCCGGAACCGCAGCTGGAACGTCTCGTCACGGGCCAGGTCGGTGCGGAGCATCTTGACTGCGACGTCGCGGCCGAGCCGCAGGTCCCGCCCGCGGTGCACCTCAGCCATGCCGCCGTACCCGAGCAGCTCGCCGATCTGGTACCTGCCACCCAGCAGGCGCGGCTGCGCAGTCATCTCGTCTGTCGTCCTTCGCTCGGTGTCATCGCTACCGCGTATCCTGCCCTCTCCGGTGCCGATCAGTCGCCGTCGTCGCCGTTGCCGTCGCCGGGAAGGCAGAAGGGCCCGCCGGGCACGTTACAGGTGCCGTACGGCCCAACGGTGCTGTTCGTGCCGGTGCGCACCGTTATTGTGACTTCCGAGCCCGGGGTCGCCGCGCAGGGGGAGATGTCGTGGATGTTGCCTGCCCGGCCACCCGGCGTAGGCACGATCTTCGGCCGCATGCCCAGGTCCCCCAGGGCATCCCGCGCCTCCCGCAGGGTCGCCCGCCGCAGGTGGTCGCAGGGCAGGGTGACCAGCTGGGCCGAGGTGCCGGTCGAGCCGTTCGACTGCCCGCCGCGCCCGCCGTCCTCCTGGCCGAGCAGCCCGGCCTGCCGGCCGAAGTAAGCCAGGATGCCGGTGCAGAGCAGGATCGCGGCCGCCACCAGGAGCACCGTGAAGATCAGCAGGCCGGAGCTGCGCCGTGCCGGCCGGGTGCCGGCCGGGCCAGCTTGCGGGTAACCGGTCGGCGGGGTGTACCCGAAGGTCTGCCCAGCTGGGCGGGGCTGGGGCACCATGGCCGCCCCGCGGGCGAACCCGCCCGGGCTGACCGGTGGGACGGACCCAGGCGCACCACGCGGCAGCCCACCGGAGCCGACCGGAGCGGGCGAACCGGGCGCGGCCCAGGGTGCGCCGCCAGAGCTCGGCGGAGCGGGTGCGGCTACTCCCCGCTGGCCCCCCACCACGCCTGCCGCACCTGAGCCGGGCATCATCCAGGTCGGGCCGACCGGGGCCGGCGACGCCGGTCCAGCAGGCACCCCAGGCGACACCGGCCCGGCCGGCACGGGTCCGGGCGACATCGGCCCAGGCGGCATGGGCCCAGGCGACATAGGTCCGGGCGACATCGGCCCAGGCGACATCGGCGCGCCAGACGTCGGCTTGCCCACCTGACCGGCCCGCGGAACGCCACTCGCGGCCAGGGTGGCCGCGGCCTGGCGGGCCACTGCCGCGAGCGTGGCCGCGCTGGGCCAGCGGGCCGTGGGGTCCTTGGACATCGCACGCTCCACGATCGAGCGCACCACCGGTGGGATGTCCCCGGGCAGCGGCCGCGGCACGTCCCGTACGTGCTTGAGCGCGATCTCGAGCGGGTTCTCCCCTTCGAACGGGCGGTGCCCCGCCAGGCACTGGTAGGCGACCACGCCCAGCGAGTAGACGTCGGACGCGGCGGTCGCGACGCTGCCGGCCGCCTGCTCGGGCGAGATGTACGAGGCGGTGCCGAGCACCGAGCCGGCCGCGGTGAGCTGGCCCACCATCGCCGAGCGGGCGATGCCGAAGTCGGTCAGCACCAGCGTGCCGTTCGGCCGTACCAGGAGGTTGCCCGGTTTGACGTCGCGGTGCACGATCCCCTTGTCGTGCGCGGCCTGTAGCGCGTCGGCGGCCTGGGCGACCAGGGCCATGGTGCGGGCCGGGGTGAGCCGGCCCACCCGGGCCAGCGTGCGGGAGAGCGCGTCGCCCTCGACGTACTCCATCACCAGGTACGCCAGCGACCGGTCGCTGCCGTAGTCGTACACGTCGACGACGCCCGGGTGGTTGATCGTGGCCATGGTCCGCGCCTCGCCACGGAAGCGCTCGGCGAACCCGGCCTCCTCCAGCAGCGCCGGCAGCAGGATCTTGACGGCGACGGTACGGCCGAGCACCTCGTCGGTGCCCCGCCACACGTCACCCATGCCGCCCCCGGCGATGCGCTCGTCGAGGCGGTACCGCTTGCCGAGCAGAACCCCCGGGCTCAGCATGGTCCGCTCCTTACAGTGATCATCGAAGCCCCCGCTCCCCGATGACCGCGCGCATCACCTGTCCGGCGATCCGGGCCGCCTCGGCGCTACCCCCCGATCCAGCGTTCTCGAGGAACACCGCGACCGCGGCGATGGGCTCGTTACCTCTTCTCACGAACCCAATGAACCAGCCGTGGTCCTTACCCGTCTCCCCTACCTGTGCCGTTCCGGTCTTGCCGCCGACGTCGAAGCCGTCGATCCGGGCACTGCGGCCGGTGCCGTTCTCTACGACGCTGACCATCATCTCCTGCAGCGTGCCCGCCACCGGCTCCGAGATCGGCCGGCCCAGCTCCCGCGGCTGGGCGGTGTCGAGGACGGTCAGGTCCGGCCCCTGCCGCTGCTGCACGAGGTACGGGCGCATCTGCCGCCCGTTGTTGGCGACGGCCGCGGCGACCAGCGCGCCCTGCAACGGGGTCATCCGCACGTTGGCCTGGCCGATGCAGGACTGGGCGAGCGCCGCCCGGTCGTCGGTGCCGTCCGGGTCCTTGATGTCGCCGGTGCGGCTGGGCACCACCCGGAACGCGTTGTCCTCGTCGTCGACGAACGCCGGCTCGGTCTCGAACCCGAACGCCTGGGCCATCGCCTTGACCTTGTCCGTGCCCAGCTGCTCGGCGCCGAGGCGGGCGAACGCCGTGTTGCAGGAGATGGTGAGCGCCTGCTTCAGCGTGAGCGAGCCGGGGCAGTTGACGCCGGGCGCGTTGCGGATCGGCGTGGTCGTCTCCGGCGGCGTGTACGACGCGCCACCGGCGAGCACCGACCCGTCGTTGAGCCCGTTCTGGAGGGCCGCCGCCGCCACGAGCACCTTGAACGTGGAGCCGGGTGGGAACGTCTCCTGGATCGCGCGGTTCAGCAGCGGTTTGCCGGTCTTGTCCGCCTCCAGCTTCTGGTACGCCGCCTCGGCCGCGTTGGAGTCGTGGCTGGCCAGCGGGTTCGGGTCGAACGAGGGCATCGACACCATGGCGAGCAGCGCGCCGGTCCGCGGGTCGAGCGCGACCACGGCGCCGCGGGCCGCGTCCACCTGGTTGTTGGCCAGCTCCCGCACGGCCGCCTCCTGGGCCGCCTTGGAGATGGTGAGCTGCACGTTGCCGCCGGGCGTGGTGCTGCCGGTGAACATGTCCCGCACCCGGTCCACCACGAGCTTGTCGCTGGCGCCGGAGAGGAACGGGTTCTCCAGCTTCTCGATGCCGGTCGCCGCGCCGTTGACCGGCTTGTACCCGACGATGTGCGCGTACGGGGCCTTGCCCGGGTAGGTGCGCAGGAACTTCAGCTCCCCGTCCGTCGACCGGCTCTGGGCCAGGACCAGGCCGCCGGCGGCGAGGAAGACCGTGCCGCGCTGGCGCTCGTACTCGGCGACCTGGACCCGGCCGTTCAGGTCGTTGGTGCGGTAGGAGTCGGCCTGGTAGCCCTGGACCCAGTTGAGGTTCGCGAACAGCAGACCGAACAGGATCATCACGACGACACCGACGCGCCGCAGCGGAGCGTTCACTTTTTGATCACCTCCGTTGGGGCGCCGTGCAGCTGGGCCGGGGCCGGTGCCGCCCCGCCGGTCTGCGACGTGGCCGCCGAGACCGAGCCGGCGGCCGGCCGCCGGGCCGCGTCGGAGATCCGCAGGAGCAGCGCGACGAGCAGCCAGTTGGCCATCAGCGACGACCCACCGGCGGAGAGGAACGGCGTGGTCTGCCCGGTCAGCGGGATCAGCTTGCTCACCCCACCGATGATGACGAAGACCTGGAGGCCCAGCGTGAACGCGAGGCCGCCGGCGAGCAGCTTGCCGAACGAGTCCCGGACCGCGATGCCCGCCCGCAGGCCCCGCTCGACGATCAGCAGGTAGATCACTAGCAGCGCGGTCAGCCCGAACAGGCCGATCTCCTCGCCCAGGCCGGCGAAGATGAAGTCGGTGTTCACCTCGGGCACCTGGGTCGGCTGGCCGGCGCCGGGACCGGTGCCGAACAGCCCGCCGGTGCCCAGCCCGAACAGCGACTGGCTGAGCTGGTAGCCCAGGCCGTGCGGGTCGGCGAACGGGTCCAGCCAGGTGTCGACCCGCTGGGCAAAGCTGAAGAACGGGCCGCCCACGGTGGCGCCCAGGCTGTAGGCGAGGAACGCGCCGCCGGCGAAGAGCAGCAGGCCGATGATCAGCCAGGAGACCCGCTCGGTGGCGACGTAGAGGGTCACCACGAACATGCCGAAGTAGAGCAGCGACGTGCCGAGGTCCTTCTCGAAGACCAGCACGACCAGGCTGAGCAGCCAGACCACGAGGACCGGGCCGAGGTCCCGGCCACGCGGGAAGTCCACCCCGAGGAAGCGCCGGCTCGCCAGCGACAGCACCTCGCGCTTGCGCACCAGGTAGTACGCGAAGAAGGACAGCAGCGCCAGCTTGGCGAACTCGCCGGGCTGGATGGAGAACGCGTCGCCGAACCTGATCCACAGCTTGGCGCCGTTGATCTCGGAGTACCGGCGCGGCAGCACGGCCGGGAGCATCACCAGGACGATGCCGAAAAGACCCAGGGTGTACGCGTACCGCGAGATCGCCCGGTGGTCCCGGACGATCGCCAGCATCGCCGCCGCGCACACCACCGCGCTGACCGTCCACGCCAGCTGCCGGCCGCTGACCCCGGCGAAGATCTCGAAGTCGGCGCGCCGCTCGGCCGGCACCCGGGCCAGGTCGAGCCGGCGCAGGAACGCGACCCCGAGGCTGTTGAGCGCGGCGACGGCGGGCAGCAGCACCGGGTCGGCGTGGGGCGCGAGGAACCGGACCACCACGTGCAGGCCGACGAAGATCGCGGTGAGCACCGCGGCCGGCACCCAGAAGTCCGGGGTCACCCGCTCGATCAGGTTCGCCTCGACGGTCGCCGCGTACGCCCCGACCAGCACCATGGCCAGCAGCAGCAGGGCCAGCTCGGCGTTGCGCCGGCCGACCACGCCGGGCATGCGCAGGCCCGCCGGTCCCGAGACCGGTCGTGGAGATGGTGCCGTGGTGGAGGTCAACGTAGGTCCGTCTGGTCAGTCTTCGCGGCAGGGTTCCGGGCTCGGCGCGCCCGGCGTCTCGGTGACTAGGACGCTCTGCGTGGGGCTGGAGCTCCCGGTCGGCGCCGCCGTCACCGGCGCAGGGCCGGGGGTACGGGTCGGCACCGGAGCCGGGGTGGCGGTCCCGTTGGGCGTGCCCGAGACCTGCGGGGTCGGGCTGGGCGGGCACCGTGGCTTGAGGTTGCCGTTGTTCGGGTCCTCGCTGGTCAGCTCGGCCAGCTTCTCCCGCGCATCGGCCTCGGTCGCGGCCGGGATGCCCTGCCGCACGGTGTCCTGGGCGAGGCTGGTCAGGTCGTCCACCCGGGTCGGGCTCGTCTCGTGGACGCTCGACAGCCGCAGCCCGGCGATCTGGCCCGGGACGCCGCGGAAGATGGCCACGTGCCCGTCCTCGGTGGCGCCCACGTAGTACTGCCGCTGGGTGTAGTCCCAGCCGTACCACACACCGCCGGTGAGCAGGGCGAGCAGCACCAGCGCCATCAGCGAGGCGCGGACCGGGTGCCGGCGCGGGCGGTCCGGGTCGTCATCGGAGGAGGAGGCCCGGTGGCCGGCGGGTGCGGCGCCCTCAGGCAGGGCGGGGCGGGGTGCGGCGAGCGCCGAGGCGCGGGCTGCCGGGGTCGAGTCGTCGGCCGCGGTGGCCATCCCCCGGTCCCGGGCGGCGGCACCGCCCACCACCGGTGACTCCTCCACGATGTCCTGGTCGGTCGCGTCGGCGACGATCACGGTGATGTTGTCCGGACCGCCGCCGCGCAGCGCCAGCTGCACCAGCCGCTCGACGCAGCGGTGCGGGTCTGGGTACTCCTGCATGGTCTCCGCGATGGTGTCGGCGCTGACCACGCCGCTGAGCCCGTCGCTGCAGATGAGGTAGCGGTCGCCCGGCAGGACCTGGCGCACCGAGAAGTCGGGGTCGATGTCGCGGCCGTCCATCGCCCGGGTGAGCAGCGACCGCTGCGGGTGGCTGCTCGCCTCCTCGGCGCTGATCCGGCCCTCGTCGACGAGCATCTGGACGTACGTGTCGTCCTTGGTGATCTGGATGAACTCGGCGTCGCGCAGCAGGTAGGCCCGCGAGTCGCCGATGTGCACCATGCCGAGCTTGCTGCCGGAGAAGAGCATGGCGGTGAGGGTGGTGCCCATCCCCTCCAGGTGGGGGTTGGCGTCGACGGTGTCCCGCAGCTGCTGGTTGGCCAGGTCGACGGCGGATCGGAGGGCGTCTACCAGGGCGCCGCCTGGCACGTCCTCGTCGAGTGGCGCCATCGCGCCGATGACGATGTTGCTGGCGACGTCACCGGCGGCCATGCCGCCCATGCCGTCGGCGACGGCGAGCAGGCGCGGCCCGGCGTAGACGGAGTCCTGGTTACCGTCCCGGATGAGGCCGCGGTCGCTGCGGGCCGCGTAGCGAAGGGTGAGGGTCATGGCCGTAACTCGAGAGACGTGCGGCCGATGCGGATCGGCACGCCGAGGGGGACGGGGGTAGGCCCGGTGACCTTGGCCCGGTCGAGATAGGTGCCGTTGGTGGAGCCAAGGTCCTCGAGGAACCACTGCCCGGCGCGCGGGACGAGCCGCGCATGCCGGGCCGAGGCGTAGTCGTCAGTGATCACAAGCGTGGAGTCCTCCGCCCGACCGATCGTGATGGGCGCCTCCCCGAGTGTGATCCGGGTGCCGGCGAGGGCGCCGGCGGTGACCACCAGCTGGTGCACCGACCGGCCGCGTCTGGCCTTGGCCGGTCTTGTGTATGAGGTCGTCGCTCCACCCACCCCCCTGGGTGCGGCGACGAGCCGGCTTGACCGGCTGCCGGCGAAGAGGTCACGCCGGATCACCCCGACCACTGTGAACACGAAGATCCACAGCAGTACGAGGAACCCGAACCGGGCAACCGTGAGAACGAGCTCAGGCAAGGTCTCTAGCCATCCACTCGGAACGTCAGAGTAGTCGTCCCGAGCTGGATCATGTCACCGGGGTTCAGGGCGACCGCGGAGACACGCTGGCCGTTGACCATCGTGCCGTTCGTGGACCCGAGGTCGGTCAGCACGCACTGCGCACCGTCGAAGTCCAGCCGGGCGTGCCGGCGGGAGATGCCGACGTCCGGCAGGCGGAGGTTGGCCTGGTCCCCACGGCCGATCACAGTGGACCCGATGGCCAGCGGGTACGTCCGACCGTCGCCGGAGACGAGCCGGACGTTGCGGGCCGGCCCGCCCTGCATCTGCCCGCCCGGGTAGCCACCGTGGTCGTACTGCTGGTACGCCGGCGGCTCGTACGCGGGCGCGGGGGCCGGGGCCACGTCCCCGCCCGTGTAGACCTCGGCGGTGACCCGGAACATGCCGGTGTCCAGGCCGTCCCCGCGCTCGATCTCCACGATCACGTCGCCGTACACCGTCCAGGCCTGCTCACCGATGAACTCGGCCTGCGACTGGGCCAGCTCCTGGGCGAGCGCCGCAGCGTACGGCGCCAGCCGGCTGTGGTCGTACGGGGACAGGTCGATTACGTAGCGGTTAGGCACCAGGGTGCGCCCGCCGGCGAGGATCGCCTTGTGCGCCTCCGCCTCCCGTTGCATGGCGTTGAGGATCTCCACGGGGTGGACGACCCCCTTGAAGACCTTGGCGAAGGCCCCCTCAACCAGGCCCTCCAGGCGCTTCTCGAAGCGTTGCAGCACACTCACCGGCTCCTCCTCGGGTTCCGAGGACATGATGGTATCCGGCCGCCGCACGCCCTGTATGGGCACCGATCCGGCGGGCCGTGCTACTCTTCCCAGGCGCTGCGGAGCGTAACCCAGTTTGGCCACCACGGCAGCTGGGGGTAAGCCCGCGGGCGCCTGGGGGAAGTGGCGGAATGGCAGACGCGCACGGTTCAGGTCCGTGTGCCCGGAAGGGCGTGAGGGTTCAACTCCCTCCTTCCCCACCAAGGTAGCTAAGGGCGGTACGACCGGTACGGTCATGCCGCCCTCGTTGTCAGGTCCGCCGCCGCCCGGCAGGCTGCGTGACCGTGTCGGGTACCGCTGAGCAGTCTTGAGCCGGCATCCACCCGGGTAGCTCGTCGGTACTCCGTTGACGCAGGTAGCGGAGAACGACGCTGCCTTCACCGCGCCGTTGACCGTGCTCGCTGCTGGTGGCGCGCAGGTGGGTCACGCCTGGGTCGAGCTGTTGACCAAGCAGTACGCGGCGTTGGGCGACGACCCGCCGATCATCACGATCTAAACCGGTCATCGCAGTCGTTCGGAGCCCGGCGGGCTTTGGTTCGTCCGCAAGGCACCGCGAGCCGGCGTCGCCCGAAGGAGATCCCCTCCCGGCTGTTTTGTCTGCCGGTCCAGGTGCCAGGTGGGCTGAACCTCTGGCTCCGCCTCGTCTGACCAGGCGCGCAGCCAGGGCAGCAAGCCCGGGGCTGAGGGCGGTCAGCGATCGTTCAGCCGCTGGCCAGGACACCCCTCCACCATTGATATCGGCGGATCTTTCGCCCTTGGCCGCGGATCGTGGCCAGGCAAACCCCTTCACCAGGCATGCCGCCCCGCCAGGGCGCGCCAGGCGGCCATGCCGTCCCGGAAGGAGGCATCCAAGGTATGAGGCGGACCGTCCGTACCCTGCTCGCGATGCTCGTGCTCAGCGTCGGCACGACCGTCGCGATGGGCGCCGCGCCGGCGTACGCCGACGTCGGCGCGATGCACCAGCCCACCTCGGGCACTGTCACGTCGAAGATCGACTGGCGGTGCAGCGGGTACGCCGACAACCACGACGGCATCGACATCGCCAACGCCATGGACACCCCCATCTACGCCGCCTACCGCGGCACGGTCACCTTCGCCGGCACGATGAGCGGCTACGGGCGCATCGTGATCATCGACCACCCGCAGGGCTACACCACCCGCTACGCGCACCTGGCCGGCTTCCGGGTCTCCGTCGGCCAGCAGGTCTCCCGCGAGGAGCGGATCGGCCGGATGGGCTCCAGCGGCAACTCGACAGGGCCGCACCTGCACTTCGAGGTGCGCCGCTACGGGGCCGTGCACAACGCGCTGAACCAGGGGTACACCTGCTACAACCGGGTCACCGCCGGAAACCGGATCGACGCGCCGTTCCCGGACCTGGCGGCGTAGCCAGGGCGGAACCCGGACCTGCCCGGTCCTGACCATCCCGCAGAGAGGGCCACCGCCATGTGCCTACCCGACCCGCTCGGCGAGCCGATCCTCGGCGAGGACCCGACCGGCACCGACGACGCTCGGCCCGGCGGCCTGCCCCGCCGGCTGCTCCTCCGCGGCGGCGTGCTCACCGGTGCCTTCGCGGTTGCCGCCGGTGCGCAGCTGTGGCGCCCGGCGGCGGCACTGGCGGTGGCCCAGCCCACGATCCACAGCACCAGCGAGTGGGGTGCCGAGCCGCCACGAGGCACGATCCAGATCCTCGACCCGCGCCCCACGAAGATCGTCGTACACTACACCGCCGGGTCCAACAGCAACGACCTCTCCCTCGCGCACGCGTTCCAGGTGGCCCGCAACATCCAGCAGGCACACTTCGCCCGCGGCTTCATCGACTCGGGCCAGCAGTTCACGATCAGCCGGGGCGGTCACATCATGACCGGCCGCCACCACAGCAAGACCGAGCTCGTCCAAGGGGCCGACCATGTGCTCGGCGCGCACTGCACCGGGCAGAACGAGGAGTCGGTCGGCATCGAGAACGAGGGCACCTACACGAGCGTGCAGATCCTCGACGGGCACTACAACAAGCTCGTGAAGATGTGCGCCTACATCTGCCAGCAGTACGGCATCGCGCCCGGCCGGATCTTCGGCCACCGCGACTTCGTCGCCACGGAGTGCCCAGGCGACCGGCTCTACGCGCGGCTGCCCCGGCTGCGTGACGACGTCCGCGCGCTGCTGTGACCATGGTCGAGACGCGGGCCACCGGCGAGGCGGGTCAGCCGACGCCGACGCCGGTGGCCAGCAGCTCGACCACCCGGTCCGCCTCGTGGCTGCCGAGGTCACGGAAGCGGGCCAGCGCCTGGTGCCAGTGCCCGCTGGCCGTGGCCAGGTCCCCCGCCGCCGCGACCGCCTCGCCGAGCACCGTCAGCGCCCGCGCCTCCCACAGCGGGAACCCGAACGCCCGGAACGCCGCCAAGGCCTGCTCGGCCAGTGCCGCGGCGGCGAGGTGGCGGCCCTCGGCCGCGGCCACCCGGCTGAGACCGAGGACCGCGAACGGCTGGCCCCGGGCGTACCCGAGATCGCGGAAGATCGCCAGGCTCTCCCCGAGCCGTTCCCGCGCCTCGGCGAGGGCGCCCTCGGCAAGGCACAGCTCGGCGAGGGCGCGCAGCGTGTCAGCGCGCGCGATGCGGTCGCCGAGGCGCTCGAGCACCTCCAGCGCGTACCGGTAGCACGACCGGGCATCGACCGGCCGGCCCTGGTCCCGCCGCACGTCGCCGAGGCGGCGCAGGGCGTACGCCTGCCAGCGGTGGTCCGCGAGTGCCATCAGGATCGGCAGGCAGTCGGTGATGCTCTGCGCGGCCTCGTCCAGCCGCCGCCTGCGCCACAGCGGACCGGAGCGCAGCAACAGGACGTACGCCTCCCAGCGACGGTCACCGAGCTCGCGGTAGTACGCCAGCGACCGGCCGAAGTACTCCAGCGCCTCATCCGGCCGGCCGCGGTCGCTGAGGTACATGGCCCTGGTGCGGCACGCGTACGCCAGCCCCCGCCGGTCGTCCAGCTCCTGGAACACCGGCAGGCACTCGTCCAGGTACGCCGCACCGTCCTCCCAGCGACCGGCGTGCAGGCTCAACGAGGCCAGCTCGCCGAGCGCGTGCGCCCGGTCGTGCCGCGCGCCGATCCTGGCCAGGATCTCGACGCTGCGGCGGTAGCAGTCGGCGGCCGCCGCCGTATCGCTCTGGTCCCAGAGCAGGCTGCCGCGCACCCGCAGGGCCACCGCCTCGCCGGCCGCACTGCCGCCCTGGCGCGCGGCGTCCAGCGCCAGGGCGGCCAGACTGTGCAGATCATCCCAGTACGTGCGCAGCTCCAGGAAGCCGGCGACGTAGTCGGCCAGCGCCCAGGTGCACTCCCAGCGGCCGGCGGCGTAGGCCCGGGCCACGGTCGTGAGCAGGGCGCGGTGCTCGGTGGCGTACCAGGCCAGCGGGGCGCCTGACACCTGCGCGGCGAGGCGCGGGGCGACCGGCCACGGGCCGGCCGGTGCCGTCCGGGCCCCGGAGAGCCGGCCCGGCTGGAGCGCGGCGTCGGCGAGCCGGGCGAGATCCAGGTACGCGCCGAGGAGCCGGTCGAGGGCCGCCTCGCGCTCGGGCCGCGGCTCGTCGATGTCCAGCCGCTCGGCGGCGTACACCCGCAGCAGGTCGTGCAGCTGGTAGCGCAGCTGCCCGCACCGGCCGCGCCCGGCGGCCTGCACCAGCTGCATGTCGACCAGGCGCTCCACCGTGGACTCGGCGGATGCCAGGTCCGTGCCGGCGAGCGCGGCCACCACCCAGGCCGGGAAGTCCGCCGCCGGGACCAGGCTCAGCAGCCGGAAGGTACGCCGGTCGGCCGGCGTCCCCGCCTGGTAGCTCAACGCGATGCTGGCCCGCACATCGAGGTCGCCGGCCTGTAGCTCGCCGAGCCGGCGGCGTTCGTCGGCGAGCCGGTCGGCGAGGTCACCGACTGACCAGTGCGGCTTGGCCGCGAGCTTCGCGCCGGCGACCCGGACCGCGAGCGGCAGCAGGCCGCAGAGGCGGGCGATGCGTCCGGCCGCGCCCAGCTCCGCCCCGATCCGCTCGCCCCCGGCCACGCGGCGCAGCAGCTCCAGCGCCTCATCGGGGGCGAAGAGCGGCAGCTCCAGCGCTGTCACACCCTCCAGGCCGCAGAGCCGGCCCCGGCTCGTGACGAGTACGGCGCAGCCGGGCGCACCGGGCAGCACCGGCCGGACCTGCGCATCGCCGGCGGCGTCGTCGAGCACGACGAGCACCCGGCTGCCGGCCAGCCGGGCCCGGAAGAGCTCGCTGCGCTCGTCGACCGTCTCGGGGATCGTCGCGCCGTCCAGCCCGAGCGCGCGCAGGAAGCGGGCGAGCACCTCGGCGGGCTCGACCGGCGGGCCCGCCGCTCCGCGCAGGTGCGCGTAGAGCTGCCCGTCCGGGAACGCGGTGTGCAGCAGGTGTGCGGCGTGCACCGCCAGCGTCGTCTTGCCGCAGCCGGCCTTGCCGCTGATCGCCACGACCGGCACGGCACCGCAGGTGGGGACCGCGGCCGCCAGCCGGGCGGCCGGGATGGCGGACCGGATGGCGGCCAGCGCCTCGGTGCGGCCGGTGAAGTCGGCGATGTCGGCCGGCAGCCGCGACCCGGCAACCGCCACCACCGCGCGCTCCCCGGCGCCGGCCGGCACCAGCTGGTCCGGCGGGTCGCCGGCGAGGATCGCGCGGTGCACGCGGCACACGTCCCCGCCGGGCTCCACGCCCAGCTCGTTGACGAGCAGGCGGCGCAGCCGCTGGTACGCGTCCAGCGCCTCGGCCCGCCGCCCGGACCGGTACAGCGCCAGCAGGAGCTGCCGCCAGAACGCCTCCCGCAGCGGGTGGTTCGCGGTGAGCGTACGAAGCTCGCCGACCAGCTCGCGGTCCCGGGCCAGCGCCAGGTCCGCCTCGATCCGCTGCTCCTGCACCAGCAGGTGCTCCTCGCCCAGCTCCGCGGCGTACGCCCGCAGCGCCTCGCCCTCGGTGACGTCGGCGAGCGCCGGGCCGCGCCACAGGGCGAGGGCGGCGCGCAGCGCGGCCGCCGAGCGGGCCGCGTCCCCGGCCGCCAGCGCCCGGCGGCCGGCGCCGGCCAGGCGCTCGAACCGCTGGGCATCCACCTGCTCCGGGGCTATCCCGAGGCAGTAGCCGCCCGGCCAGGTGCGCAGCAGCTGGTCCGGGCGGTCCGGGCCGCAGGCCGGCGCCAGCAGCCGGCGCAGCCGGGAGACGAAGACCTGCACGGTGTTCGCGGCGGTCGGCGGCGGGGCGACCCCCCACAGCTCACCGACCAGCTCGGCGACGGTGACCAGCGCACCAGGCCGCATGAGAAGCAGGGCGAGCACGGTACGCAGCCGCGGCGCGGTCGGCGTGAACCGGCCGCCGTCGCCGTCGGTGACCTCGAGCGCGCCGAGCAACCCGAACCGCATCGAGTCCGCCATACCCGGCAAGGGTAGACGTCTTTCGATCATCGGCACCAGGTTGCCAGCGTGCGGGGTCAGGCCGGGGCGAGGTCGGCCAGGCGGGCACGGGTGGCGTCGTCACACAGCGCACCGGCCAGGCCCGCCGCGTACGCGTCGGCCGCGCTCACCCCGTGCGCCGCCGCCACCTCGTACTCCCGACCGAGGTCCGTGCCGAACATGGCCGGGTCGTCGGTGTTGATCGTGCAGGCCACCCCGGCCGCCCGCAGCCGGGGCAGCGGGTGCTCGTCGAGCGAGGCCACCACCCGGGTACGCAGGTTGGACGTCGGGCACACGTCCAGCACGACGCCCCGGTCGACGATCTCGGTGAGCAGTCCAGGGTCCTCGACCGCCCGGATGCCGTGGCGGATGCGCGCTGGCTCGTACCCGAGGATCTCCTTGACGGAGCCGGCGCCGGCGGCCTCCCCTGCGTGCGGGACCAGCGCGAGCCCGCCCTCGCGGGCGATCGCGAACGCCTGGGCGTAGGGCGCCGCCGGGCCGGCCGGCTCCATGCCGCCCAGGCCGAAGCCGACGATCCCGCGGTCCCGGTACCGCACGCATGTCCGGGCGCACTCCTGCGCGATGCCCGGGTCGAGGGTCCGGTAGATGTCCGGGGTGAAGCGGATGGTGACGCCGTGCCGCTCGTACGCCTCGACGGCGCCCTCGGTGTAGCCGGTGAAGATCTCGTCCCAGGCGATGCCGCGCTGCACCCGCTCGCAGGGCGAGAAGATCGCCTCCAGGTAGACCGCCCCGAACGAGGCCGCCTCGGCCGCGTAGTCCACCACCACGCGCCGGAAGTCGTCACCGGTGCGCAGGCAGTTGGTGGTCAGGATCCACACCTCGATGAAGTGGGCGAAGTCGGTGAACTCGTAGAGGCGGGCGAGGTCGTCCACGGTGTCCGCGGGCAGCGGCTGCCCGTTGCGGCGGGCGATCGCCAGCAGCGTGGCCGGGCGGATCGTCCCCTCCAGGTGGACGTGCAGCTCGATCTTTGGCTCGGTCCGGCCAGGTCCAGGTCCAGACACGGGTACGGCAGCGGCGTCCGTCATGCCGGAAAGCACAGCACGACGGACGCCGCATCGGGTAGCCGGGCCGGTGTCCTCAGCCGCTCAGAGGTTCAGCGCCCAGCCGTCGATCTGCCCGGTGTTGCCGGTCCGGCAGTCCGTGACCCGCAGCCGCCAGGAGCCGTTGGCCAGCTCCGCCGAGAGGTTCACCACAAACGTGGTGTGGATGTTGTCCCCGCTGTCCGCGCTCGGGCTCAGCAGCCGGTACGCCGAACCGTCCGGGGCGACCAGGTCGATCTGCAGGTCACCGCGGAACGGGTGGAGGATGTGGACCTCGACGGTGGCCGCCGTCGAGGGCGCCCGGGCGCAGCCGGAGACCGTGACGGTGCTGTTCACCGCGGCGCCCGGGAAGTCGGGGACCGCCACGTTGGCCCCGTTGGCCCGGGAGCACGGGTTGGGGGGTGCGAACCGCACGTAGAGCAGCCGGTTCGGGGTGCCAGCGCCGGGGTTGTTCACCGCGTTCAGCGTCGCGTTGGTGAACAGGCCGGCCGCGACCTGCGCCGGGCTCCAGGTCGGGCTCGCGGCCAGCAGGAGCGCCGCACCCCCGGCCACGTGCGCCGCAGCCGTCGACGTGCCGCTGATCGTCGAGATGGCGGTGTTGCTGGTGTACCAGGCGGAGGTGATCGACACGCCCGGCGCGAAGATGTCCACGCACGTGCCGAAGTTGGTGAACGAGGTCTTGTTGTCGTTGGAGTCGGCGGCGCTCACCGTGACCGCCTCGGCCACCCGGCCGGGTGAGAAGCTACACGCGTCGCTGTTGCTCGACCCGGCCGCCACCACGTAGGTCACCCCGGAGGCGATGGAGCTGCGGACCGCGGCGTCAAAGGTCGCGGTGGCGCTGCCGCCGACGGTCAGCAGCGCCACCGCTGGCTTGACCGCGTTCGCGGTCACCCAGTCGATGCCCGCCACGACCTGCGCGATGGAGGCGCTCCCCTGGCAGTTCACCAGGCGTACGGCGACCAGCGTGGCGCTCTTGGCCACCCCGTAGGTGGCACCACCGGCGATGCCGGCCAGGTGGGTTCCGAGGCCGTTGCAGTCGCTGGCGTCGTTGTCGTTGTCGATGACGTCCCGGCCGCTGACCGCCCGTCCGCCGAACTCGACGTGGGTGAACCGGATCCCCGTGTTCATCACGTAGATCCGCACCCCGGCTCCGGTGTTCGGGTAGGTGTAGCTCGCGTTCAGCGGGAGGAACCGCTGGTCGATGCGGTCCAGGCCCCATGGCGGGTTCAGCTGCGTGCCGCCGGTGGGC
>Ga0075430_100000362_pt1 | contig 33272 bp, 30 predicted proteins | sample RhiMetdeltSRZDD4_FD_75294 | JGI IMG/M metagenome (GOLD analysis project Ga0075430, IMG submission 75294) | Populus rhizosphere microbial communities from Tennessee, USA - Rhizosphere MetaG P. deltoides SRZDD4 | ecosystem: Host-associated > Plants > Roots > Rhizosphere > Soil | place: USA... | reverse complement strand
GGTGCCGCCGGAAGAATGCGGCGACTTTCCGGGCATGATTCGAGATTTTGGCGAAGATGGCGCTGGAGGATAGCCGACTGCACACGCGATGTTCCCGGTATAGCCAGAGGATCGTCCGGTTAGCTTTGGGCTTCGCACGCTGAAGGCACGCGCGGTGGACTCGGGTCAGGCTCTCTCCGACTACTTACTTGCCGAACTCGAGCGTCTCGCCGCGCGGCCCACACGCGAGGAGATGCTGGCCAGGCTTCGCAGTCGAAAACCGCGTGAAGCTGAAGACGCCGGCGGCCGCAGCCGTCCGCGAAGAGCGCGACTCGGCATGATCGTCGTCGATGCCTCGGCCGTGCTGGAGTTCCTGCTGCAGACTGCGCGGCCGTCGAGTCGAGGCCCGTCTCTTTCGAAACGAGGACGGTGCTGACGAAGCGATCGCCGATCTCACTGACCTCGATCTCCACGTCACCCGCACGTCGATCTACTGGCCCGTGCGTCAAGCGGGTGCCTAAGCTCGTTCGTGCGAGCTGTGGAAACAGCTACTGCTTCCGATGTGCATCAGGGACCAGTCAGTGGCAGAGAACAGCTCTTGGCCACGTCGGGTGCCGGATCGCCGAACACCTGGTTGGTGCACGCGGTGCCCTCAGTGAAAGTCTTGAAGAAGAACGAGCCGTTCGCCCCATAGCGCACTTGGATCGTGCCGTTGAATGCGCAGACGCCGCCCTCCGGCGCGCAGAACGTCCAGTCCATCGGCGGAGGCGTGGACAGTGTCCCGATGGCGCACTGTTTCGGCGTGCCCGGGGCCGGATCGCCGAACACCGCGTTGGTACACGCGGTGCCATTGGTCAACGTCTTGACGAAGAACGAACCGGTCGCTCCGTAGCGCACCTCCATCGTGCCGGTGAAGGCGCACACGCCGCCTTCCGGCGCGCAGAACGTCCAGTCCGTCGGCGGAGGCATGGGCGGTGCGGCGCGCGTAAAGCTGACGTCATCGAACGCAAGCCACTGTCCCGCCTCTGCGATTGAGTAGAAGCCGACCCGTGCCTGCCCCGCGGCGACGGCAATGTCCGACAAGGTAACCCTGGTCCACGTGGACGACGCGGGAATGGTCACCGTGCGCTTGGCGCCGCCGTAGGCGTTCACCTCCATCCACGCCACACTCTGTCCGCCCGAGGACTTGACCCAGGCGGTCAGTTGGTAAGAGCCAGCCGCGAGACCAGGCAGCACCTGATACGTGAATACGTCGTACGAGTGCGGGACACCGTGCGCGCCGTAATAGGTCGGCGAATCACCATCCGCATATGCCTGTGTGTAGTCGGCGTAATCCTGTCCGGCACTCGACCATGTGCTCCATCCGTATGGCGTCTGCACTGTGCCGAGATCGAATTCGAAACTCGGGTTCACGATGAGATTCATGGCCGGCTCGTACTCGGATGCGCCGATGTCCACGGCGTTCCCTTGTGGTGTGAGAACGCCGAAGAAATCGTGACCGGTCATCGAGCTGATTGTGACGCCGCGATCGATTGCGGGCGAATCGGGACGCAGCGTGAAGGCGGTGAGCGGCCGATCAGGCAGGTCAGGGGTGTTGGTCAACAACGGGTCGGCATAGAGACCGTGCGCCTCCACGGCCGCCGATTGGAAGGACGTGAACGAGTTCCACCAGCCACTGCCGTACTCCCACACCGGCGCGCCGTCGAGGGCCCAGTAGAGATTGTGATCGAGCGTGAGGTTGTCGTCGGCCGAAACGAAGGCACCGGTCGACGAGACGATGATGTTGTTCTTGAAGAAATGCGGTCCCGTACCGACCAGGGAGTTCTCGCGGTTCACCAGCGCTGACGAGGGTGCCGCCGGGTTCCAATAGATGGTGTTGTTGTAGATCTCGACTCCGTCGAGCCAACCGCCGTCCCAGGTCTTCAGGTATATGTCGCCCTGAAGGTAGGGGTCCGACCGGCCGTTGTTCGCGCAGATGTTGTATCGAACGATGCTGTTGGTGGTGACCAGGCCCCAGGCTCCGAAGATCGCGACGCAATAGCCGTCGGCGTCGTGCCCGTAGTTGTATTGCACCGTGGTGCGGCTGCTTCCCCAGTCGATGTCGAAAATGCCGCCGTCACGTGCGGGTGAATGTGACCGAAACCCCTCATTGAACTGCACGACGCAATCGGCGCAGGCCCACGTCCAGATAGCGTTGGGCGTGCCCACCGCGGCCGTCGAGGCCGTGCCGATGTCGTATGACACGTTGTTTTCGATCAGACCGTTGCTGCACGCGTAGATCGTGATCCCATCGCCCGCGATATTCGACGCCCGTGAGTTCCGGATAATGATGCGTCCAGGGTTACGGGCGGGAAAGACTCCGTTCGCGCAACCGACGTGGATACCCTTCCACTGCTCGGTATTGAACACCGTCGCGCCATCAATCACGACATCATCGACAACAGTGGCGGCGCCGGGCGCCGGCGAAATATCGATCAACCCCGACTGCTTCGTGGTCGCAACTCCTCCCACGTCATGGACCGACACGTTTGAGATGCGGAAGTAGCTGAGCGTCGCGGCGGTGTCACCGCTGATGTGTAAGCCGTGAGGATTCCCACCGTTCGTCTCGACATCTCGGATCGCCCAATGGGTCTGATTGAAGAGTGCAACAGCCGCGGGCCTCTCGGCAGCGACGATCACCGGCCGACCGCCAGAGCCGTATGCGCCGATGGTGATTGGAGCGCCGGGTTCCCCCGAACCGAGGGGGGCGAGCATCCCCACGCATGTCGTGCCCCTTTTTAAGGCGATCACGTCCCCCGGCATGAAGGTGAGCGCCGACGGCGTGGCCAGGTTGTTCCAGGGCGCGTCGGCCGTTCCGACGCCATCCGTGAGCAGGCTGCAGTCGACGTAGAAATCCGCCGCATAGGCCTTACTGTGCAGCACCAGGACGGCAACGATCGCAAGGGCAAATCGAAGCCGCCGCTCCACCGCAATCGAGGAGATGCGCACTAACGGGCGACCTCGCGAACGTGTCCCTGAGCAGCGATGGCGTTGGCGATGGTGGCCGGCAACACCAGGCCCTCCCACCGGGCGGTGATCCGCGCATCGCGATCGACGAGAAACGTGGTTGGCAGGCAACGAACTCCGAGCTCCCGCATCGCTCGCATGCCGTCAGCGCCCACGAGCATTGGCGTGTCGACCAATCCGTTGTCGGAGCGGAAATTTACGAGACGTTCAACGTCCTCGGACTTCGACCAGCCGGACCCATCAACCAAAGCTACGGCCAACGCGTCAGTGGAGTGCTGCGTTCGCACGCTTCGGATGAAGACCAGCAACCGGCGGGACATATCCGGGTTATCCGGCCCATTGGTGGACTGCTCGCTGGTATCAATGAACGAGAGAAGGACGGCTTTCGAACCTATCGCTGACAGCCACTTGCTCGTTGCTCCCGAATCGGCGATTGAGTGACCCGGAGTCACTGCCGCGGTAACGCTGACTGAAGTCTGCGTGGAGCAACTCCCGGTCAGCAGCCCGCCGGCAACGATCGGAATGCGCTCCGCTTGTGCGGCGGCAGGTAGCGGGGCCGAGAACACGAGCGGCAGCACAATCGACAACGTTCCCGACAGCTTGGCAAGCAGAGTCATACTGGAGGTGTGTCGCTCGAGAGTATCAAAGGTGGTGCCGCGTCAAAAGGGCTTGAGCGGAGGATGTATCCAATTACGCTCGCCGTTTCATCGCCACAATATTGCGATCTGGATGACAAAGTCGTTAAGCATCTCCGCTGGGGCGTCCGCGGCCGTTCGTAATCATGGCGCGTCCTTGACATTTCGCGAGAGCGATGCGCACGCGAACCAGGACGAGGATGCCTGTAAGAGATCGGTCATGGTGTTCCGGCGCTTTTCATCCAAGCCGTTCTAAGCTGTCCTTGTGGAACGGACCGGTGAGAGGGACCGCCCGGAGGACATCGTCGCGCTCCTGCGTGAGGGTACGTGTCGTTCACTGCCCGTCGACACCGTGGAACGGCTCGCGTCCAATGGCAAGCCCCTCGATATCCTCGGTGGCGCCACGGTCTACACCGAGGCCGATGCGGAACGGTTCGCGGTCATGGTTCGTGGGCTTCTCCGTGTATATATGCACACCAGTGACGGCCGCCAGGTGACGGTGCGCTACGTTCGGCGCGGCGGCCTGCTCGGTGCGCCCGCGCTCGTTGGGGGGCCTGCTCCCGTATTCGTGCAAGCGCTGACTGACAGCACGGTCTACTTCATGGACGTGGCGCGGGTGAAACGCCTGGCCCAAGAGGACGCGGCCGTGGCGTTGGTCCTGGCCGAAGAATGTGTTCATCGCTTGTACGATGTGCTCGAAGAGCTCGCGGGCAATACGTTCGCGAGCGTTCGGCAGCGCGTTGTCCGACATCTCCTGGATCTGGCGGCGTCCCGGCCAGCCAGCGACGGGCGTCTCACGGCTGTGGTCAACCAGCAGGAACTCGCCAACAGCGTCGGCTCGGTTCGCGAGGTCGTGGCGCGCGTCCTCCACGAGCTTCGCCTCGCGTCACTGGTTCGGACCGCGCCGGGCCGCGTTGAAATCCTTGACCCACTCAAGTTGAGCCTCGAGCTCTGGTCACGCACGGCGTAACCAAAGTCACAGCGCCGTACCGTCCTCCTTCGGCAAAATCGCATCGTGCGGGGTCAGACCCCTTCACGCGATTTCACATGTCGATGGTCGCCGCACGTTCCACCAGCATCTCACGGTCGATTGGAGGAGCTCATGTTTGCCGTCGATCACTCTGCAACAGCGTTACTGATCAAGCGCCGCTTCCCATCGGTGTCCATGACGCCGCTCCTGATTTCCGTTCAGGCAATGGAGCTGGCGTGGGTGGCCCTCAACTACCTCGGCGTCGAGCACACCACGACGGAGGCGACCGTGCAAAGTGTTGCGGACATCCACCTGGCCTACATCCCGTATTCGCATTCGGTCGTGACCGCAACGGCAGCAGCGTTTGTCGTCTGGTGGATCCTCGAACGAGGTCTCCGTCGGCGCGCCCTCGGCCGCGCTCTTGCCATCGGAATCCTCTCTCACCTGATCCTTGATCTCGCGACCCACGCTCCCGACATCGCGCTGTGGCCGGGTTCGCCGTATCGCCAACTCGGTCTCGGTCTTTACAGCGGCGCACCGCCGGCCGCGTTCGTTGTGGAGTTCCTGTACGGCGTGCTGTGCTGGTGGATCTATCGCGGCGGCGCAGCACTGCTCGCGGTCATTGTCCTCGGCAACCTCGCAAACATGTCGTTCTTCTTCGCTGGCGTTCCCGGACCGGAGCAATTGCTCGCGGGCCATCCGATGCTCGTCGTGACCGTCGTCTTTGTGCAGATCGTCACAATGCTCGTCCTGATAGGCCTGATCTCGTCGAAAGCTGCAACGACACCTCACGGAGCGAGCAGCTACGTTCGAACGGCAGCCATCCGAACACGAGCTGTTCGTCCTCGGTGAACCCTCGCGCTCTACACACTGAGCCACTCGCTGCGTGTGCTCCGCAGCGTCAGAAACTGAGCGAGAACTGCAGTCCCTTCGTGTGGCGATCGATGAGTGGCCACGCGTGCAGTGCTGTTGATCCAGGCGCGGCTGGATAGATGGTCTTTCGTTCGCGAATCAGCGCATCGATTGCGATCCCGGCGCCGGCACCAATGGCTCCGATCCGAAACATCGGCCCGGCATCGTCGCGACAGTTCGCCCAGGTCTCCGTCAGACCGCACAGCAACAGACCAGAGCCGATTGCGGCGCCCGCTCCAATCAAGGCGCCGTTGATCAACGAGTCCGACTGACGGACTCTGATTCGGCTGATGTCGGTCGCGGAAAATCGTCGGACGTCCTCACCGTCGGCTGCGGTCACGCTATCGGCAGAGACGCCTACGACGTGCCGCTTTTCTTCCTTCGCCGAAGAATCGGTGATCCAGACAGTCATGCCGGGCTTCACGACCTGCTCGAGGTATGGCTCAGCTTGTTGCTGCGTTTGGCCCGACGCGGCGGAGACCGTTAAGGCGCCAAACACGACGGGAAGAGCGATATGCTTCAGCCACATAAGTGTCCGTCACCGCGCGATCTGGCGTTTCCTCTAGCAGGTAATGCGCCGAGAGCGCCGAAGACGGCTCACGGTGGGCCGGCCGCACCCTCGTCCTGCTCGGTACGACTCGTGCTCATCCAGAGATGGACCAGGAGCTACGCGCAATTTTTCTAAGGATTCGCGGCAATGGGGATGGATTCTGCCTCGCGAGCCACGACATGTCGTGCTCGGCCTACGTCTGAGGGATCTCAGCCGAGGTTGAGAGGAGTCTCTGCCGAGTGAATCACCGGCAGTGGGTGAAGGAGACGAAATCATGGCGATCAAGACCTCAGCGGCCCGTAGCGCGGCTCTGACTGTAATAGTGTGCCTGTCGGTCGCCGGGGTCTGTGCGCAGACCGTCATCAAGCTGCCAAAGAACAAATACACGCCCGAACAAGACGTGAAGCTTGGCAAGGAGGCTGCCGCCGAAGTTCGGCAGCAGTATCCGATCATCCAAGACAAGCGAATCCAGGACTACCTCACGATGCTCGGCGATCGACTCGTGGCAGTGGCTCCGGCTGAATTCAATAAGCCGGTCTACCAGTACTCGTTCACTCCCGTTAACTTAAAAGAGATCAATGCCTTTGCGCTTCCGGGCGGACCGATGTTCGTCCATCGCGGCATGTTCGAGGCCGCCGCAGCAGAGGGCGAGGTCGTTGGAGTGATGGCGCACGAGCTGTCGCACGTCCTCCTTCGACATGGGACCGCCAACGCCACGAAGGCCTCTAACCCGTGGTTACAGGTCGGTCAGATGGCCGGGGCGATTGGTGGCGGGATCCTGGGGGGCGCGATCGGGTCCGCAGTGGCGCAAGGCAGCCAGTTTGGCTTGGGCACACTGCTCCTGAGATACAGCCGCGACTACGAGAAGCAAGCTGACCTCCTGGGCGCACAGATCATGGCGAAAGCCGGGTACGACCCACGGCAGCTGGCCCACATGTTTCAGACGATTCAAAAGGAATCGGGCGCAGGCGGCAACCCGCAGTGGATGAGCAGCCATCCGGATCCGGGGAACCGAACGCAGTACATCACGGCAGAAGCGACGCATCTGACAATTGCTGCTCCGGCCGACTCGAGTCAGTTCGAGCCCATGAAAAAGGCGTTCGCATCGCTGCCGCCAGCAAAGTCAATGGGTGATCTCGCCAAGGCGAAGGATTCTGGCGGCGGAGAGGCAGCTCCGGCCGTCGGAACGCCTGGCCAGCCAGTTCCGCGACCCTCGGCGCAATTCCAGAACATCAATGGTGGAAAGATCTTTCAGGCGTCCGTACCGGACAACTGGACCACGCTCCCATCAAAGAGCTCGATCAAAGTGGTTCCGGAAAACGGATACGGTCCAATGAACGGACAGACTGTCTTCAGCCACGGCATCGAGTTCGGCGTGACACAGGCGTCCACACGCGATCTCCAGGAAGCAACGAAGGCGTGGCTGCAGGCCGTTGCGCAAAGCAATCCCGAACTCAAACTCGCCGGGAACCAACAATCGACACGGATCTCACAACGTTCGGCCATCATCACGCCGTTGGTCAATCCATCGCCGGTCGGCGGCCAGGAGCGTGTCGTTGTCACTACGACGTTCCTGAGCGATGGCAGCCTGTTCTACTACCTGACGATCGTGCCGGAGAAGGATGCCGCGAACTTCGAGGACGCATTCCGTCGCATCGGTGAATCGATCCGGCTGACGGAAGCACGGTAAGTCGACGAGCCGGGGGAGCCGGCCGATGACTCCCCCGTTTCGAGCATTACTGATCGAGGCGGATGCGATAGTTCAGCGCATTGCCCCAAATCGGCGTGAAGTTGCAATCGGTCGGCGGAAACGCCCACGACAGGATCGAACGAGCGCGGCGCGTTTGATTGTTCATCGGCTGGACAAGCGCGAGGTTGATGTTCGCGTTGGCGATCACGGCGAACTGCCACGTCGGAACATTGCCCGGCAGCGCGTCTGACAGGTGGACGCTGTCCTGACCAACCGGACGCAGCACCCCGGCAGGATCAGCGACACAGTGGAGCACGTACTCCCGACTGCCAGGCAGCGGCGCGCCACCGTATCCAAACGTCTGCTTGATCTTGATCGGTGTGGCGAACTGACGGCGCTGCGGATCGTAACCGGCGCAGCTCATCTCCTCGAAAAAGATGCTGCCCAGATTCGACACGGCCGCGCCGCACTCGCGAGCAGCGGCAAGGAACGTCGCCGGCGCCTGCGCCGAGTCCTGGGCGCAGTAAGAATATTTGGCGTACAACTCCTTCTCCGTGGCGACCTTGGCCAAGTCATCCGCGCCATCGACGGCGCTCAACGCCTTGGCGACTTCCGCCTTGATTTCTGGTCCACACACAGACACCGTCTGCGCAAACACCGGCGTCGGAATCGAGACGGCGAGAAAACCTCCGACGGCCAAAAGTTGTCCTGCGATTGTTGCAAGTTTCATGATCGAGCACTCCTCTTTCTTCGTTGGCGGGCCGGCATGGCCCTGTCGCAAACTCCAACGCCGTAGTGGTGAGCCCAGCCGGGGATTCGTTTCACGCGGTTGCGACATTCAGTCGTCGGTGGTAGCGTCGGCGCCTGCCCGCCGAAGCTTCAGCGCAGGCGGGTGCGAAAGGAGCAACCAATGAAACGCTCCCTGGCGCGTCGAGATCTCCTGAAGATCGGTGCCGGCGTGGTGCTCACGGCAACGGCAGCAGAACGTGCCGCATCGCAGGAAGGCGCGGGGCAACGAGCGTCACCCGCGCCGGGCTCGGGCCGCCCTGCTGGTGAACTCCGTCCGCATACAGGACCCGGATACCGCAACGACTACAAGCGTCTCGGCGGCAACGGGCCGATGGACGACACCACTCGAAAGGTCGTGTCGTTCGTTCGCAACTTCTCGTCAGACCATCTCACGCCTTCGGTGATGGCTTCCGTGAACCGAACGATGGTCGACACGATGGCGGCGCTGGTTTCGGGCTTCGAGGCCGAGCCCTGTCGCATCGGCGCACGCCTCGCGAAGATGTCGCCGCCAGGGACGTTGAAAAGTACCGTGATGGGTTACGGGATCGCGACCACACCGGAGCTCGCCACGTTCGCGAACGGCTGCCTCATTCGCTACACCGACTTCAACGACAACGCGGCTGGCGGTCACAACAGCGACCTGATCGCCGGTGCGCTGGCGATCGGCGAGGCGCTCCATTCAACCGGCCTCGAGGTGATGACGGCGATCGCGATCGGATACGAGTTGAAGTCGGTGGCCGCCGGCGGCGAATCGGTCGCCGCCGCGATGGCAGCCGGCAAGCTCATGAAGCTCGACGACGACCGCCTGGCCAACGCCGTGGGTATGGCGCTCGTTCCGCACGTCGCGCTGAACAAGGGCGTCGGCGCCCTGTCGATGTGGAAAGGTGTCCGCAGCGCCGAGGCAACCAAGTGCGGAGTATGGGCGGCGCTGCTGGCGCGCGAAGGCATGACGGGCCCGCCGCAACCCTTCGAGGGCCGCGGCAGCTTATGGTCCGAGCAGGGACCCGGTCGTCCATTCACGTTACCCGCGCAGAAGTCGCTGTGTATCGAACAGACATGGTGGAAGCGCTTCCCGTCTGATGCGCAGTCGCAGGGCGTCCTCGTCCTGATGCCAGAGGTCAGGAAGTGGGCGCGCGTCGGGGAGATCGAGGCAATCCAGTACGACATGACCAGCGACAACTGGCAGGAGGTCGGGTCGGCTCCCAAGTGGGACCCGCGCAACCGCGAGACGGCGGATCACAGCCTGCCCTACCTTCTCGCTCGCGGTCTCCTCGACGGCGAGATCTATCTCGACTCCTTCTCGCAGGAAAAGCTGATGGATCCAAAGGCGCGCGAGTTGATGGCGAAGATGACGCTGGGGCCCGTCAACGGTTGGCGGGGGCTGGGCACAGGACGCCTGACGATTCGCAAGACCTCCGGTGAAACGAAGTACTGGGACACGCTTGGGGGCAGCCGCGATCCGCGGACCGAAGACTACCGTCGCACGGTTGGCATGACCGACGAGGAGATCGCAAAGAAGTTCGATCGCGCGTGCGCCTATATGCAGGTAGCGGATGCACAACGCGACCGCGCGCGCACCGTGTGGGGCAATCTCAAAGACGTGAAGGACATCGGCGACGCCATCGCCGCTCTCGCAACATTTGGAAAGCCGCGTGCGCTGGCGTAGAGGCAGCGCACAACGCGACCCCGGAAAGGAGGCACGACGTGAGGCGAGCTGAATTCGTACTGCTGATGGCGATGGCCGTCGTCGCAACGACTGCGTGCGATCGCGTCACCGCGGCCAGGACCATGGCGCAAGGCACAGGCGGAACCCGAACGGTGACCGGGCAGGTCGTGTGCCTGGTGTGCTACGCGCGCAACAAAGCAAACACGGGCGCTGACCACGACAGCGGCCGCATGTGTGCTCACGCGTGCATCAAGTGGGAAGGAAACCCCGCTGGCGTTGTCGCCACCGATGGGAAGCTGTACCAACTCGCGGGCGGCGTGGTGGCGAATAACAACGCCAAGGTCCTGCCGCACATCGCCCACACCGTCTCCGTCACCGGCGATGTCTACGAAAAAGACGGCATGACGATGATTCGCGCCGATGATTTGAAGACCGTGCAGTAAGGCGCGTGTGAAGACGCGCCTCTACCATCTCAAGGACCTGTTGAAGGAACGATCAGCGACACCTCTTCGAATGCTCTACCGGCGCTGGCGAATATCGACCCGCCGCGAATGGTCCGCTCCAGGTTCGGTTCGTGTTCTGATCGCTAACTCGGCCTGTTCGCAGCGCAAGTAAAAACCCGGATACCCCCTAGGGCGCCGCCTGAACAGAATTGATCCCGTGTTATATCGCGGGAAGCAGGCCAGGGATGTCTTTGTGCCACGAATAGCAATAAGCGTCTTTGGCATTCTCGCCGCGATTGTCGTCATCCCGACAGCTGTGTTCGCTCAGGCCTCTATTGCAGGGTCAGTCAGTGATCCATTTGACGTTCCCATCTACGGCGTTGTCGTCGAAGCCAGCAGCCCGGCACTCATCGAGAAAGTGCGGACAACCGTTACCGATGACGCGGGCAGATACCGCATCGAGAATCTGCAACCTGGCACCTACGCCGTCAGATTCGCGCTTGATGGATGGACCACCTATCAGAAGGAAGGGATCGAGCTGACAGGGTCGCTCACAGCAACGATTGATGCAGCGCTTCAAATTGGCCGTGTCACCGACACGATCACGGTCATCGGCGAAACTCCGGTGGTTGACGTCTACGGTGCGAGGCGAGAGGTCACGCTGAGCGGCGAGATCGTCCAGTCGATCCCAACGGCCCGGAGCTATAACGCGCTACTCGTTTTGATTCCAGGGGTCGTGACCAACGTGAACGATACGGTCATGGGGACGTCGACAACCTCATTTCCTATTCACGGCGGGCGCGCGAACGAGGGCCGGCTCCTGCTGGACGGATTGAATGTCGGAAGCGCGTCAAGCGGCAACTCCGCAACCAGCTACACGATCGACATCGGGCAAGCCCGAGAAGTCGCGTTCACAACGACGGGTGCGTTAGGTGAGTCCGAGACCGCCGGGCTCGTGATGAACGTCGTGCCGAAAAGTGGCGGCAACACGATGCGCGGCTCATTGTTCGCCAGTGGCACCGGCGGCAAATTGCAGTCCGACAATCTGACGCCGGAGTTGGCGGCTCAGGGTGTGATGGCGCCAACGCCATTTAACAAGGTCTACGACGTGTCCGGTACGTTCGGCGGTCCGGTCGTGAGGGACCGGTTGTGGTACTTCCTGAACGGGCAAATCGGCGGAAACGAAAGAGACGTCCCGGGTCTTTACTACAACCTCAACGCCGGCAACGCGGCGGAGTGGCTGTATGCGCCTGACTTCAGCCGTCCTGAATACTCCGACCGCATCTTCGAGAACGCGAGCGGCCGCGTCACGTGGCAGGTCACACCGCGCAACAAAGTCAGCGGCACCTGGGACACACAAGCGTTGTGCCGAACATGCACGGGCTCAACGCCCGGGTTGGCGGAACCCCAGAGGGTGTCGCCAGAAGCCGTGGGAGTTCTCGGTCGCCGGCTGGATGTGACCCAGGTGTCGTGGTCCTCGCCGGTGACGAATCGGCTCTTCCTGGAAGCCGGCTATGGCGGCACGTACCTGGGTGTCGGCAACTTCGAACGCGACCCGAATCCGACGCGCGATCTCATTCGCGTCGCCGAACAGTGCGCGAGCGGGTGCCCAGCGAACGGCAACATTCCAGGGTTGGTCTATCGATCGCAGGACTTCAGCGTGGCTCACACGGGTTCGTACCTGTGGAAGGGATCGATCTCCTATGTCACGGGCGCCCACAGCCTGAAGATCGGCTATCAGCACACGTTGATGACCGACGATCGGACGTGGATGACCAACAACCAGAACCTGACGTATCGCGTCAACAACGGCGAGCCGAATCAGCTCACTCAATCGATCTCGCCATGGGTGAACGACGCGCGCGCGGGTTGGGATGCTCTGTTCGTACAGGAACAGTGGACGCGCCGTCGTCTGACCCTGCAGGGTGCTGTCCGATTCGATCGCGCACGGAGCTGGTTTCCCGCGCAACAAGAAGGACCGTCGCAGTTCCTGCCGACGCCGATCGTGGTACCTGAAACGCGCGGCGTGGACGGCTACAAAGACATCACGCCGAGGATCGGGCTGGGATACGACGTGTTCGGGACTGGTAAGACCGCCATCAAAGTCGGCCTTGGCAAGTACCTCGATGGCGTCGGTATCAATGGCAACTACGCCAACACCAACCCGACACTGCGTATGCCGCAGACGACGATGGTGTTCGGGACGGCGGGTGTGACGCGCGCGTGGACGGACGTCAACCGCAACTGGGTGCCGGACTGCGATCTGCTGAATCCCGCCGCGCAAGATCTCCGCGCGAGCGGTGGTGACCTGTGTGGCGTGCTCTCGAATACCGACTTCGGCAAGCCGGTTTTGACGAACAATTTCAATCCGGAAATTCTCGAGGGTTGGGGTGTCCGGCCTTCGGACTGGAATATCGGCGTCTCGATTCAACAGCAGGTTGGACCGCGCTCGTCAATTGACGTTACATACAGCCGTCGCTGGTTTCGAGGGTTCTTTGTCGCCGACAACTTGTCGCTTCAACCTTCCGATCTGACGCCGTTCAGCATCGTGACGCCAACCGATTCCCGATTACCTGGGGGCGGAGGCTACACGGTTTCGGGCCTCTACGACGTCGTCCCGGAAAAAGCCGGACAGGTCGACAACCTCGTCACCTCCTCCGAGGCATATGGCCGCTGGTATCAGTACTTCAATGGTCTCGACGTGACTCTGAACGTTCGACTCGCGCAGGGCCTGACCCTGGTGGGTGGAACGAGCACCGGCCAGACCGTCTCCGATAGCTGCGAGGTGCGCTCGCACTTGCCGGAATTTTCTACGGCGACGACGGGCACGAGTGCCTTTGGTGCAGGCCTCGCCAACTCCGCGGTGAGTCCGGTCAGCCCGTATTGCCACGTCGCGTCTGGCGTGCTCACGCAATTGCGCGGTCTCACCTCGTACGTCGTCCCAAAGGTCAATCTCCAGTTCTCGGCGACGTTTCAGAGCAAGCCTGGCGCGATGCTGGCTGCCAATTACGCCGCGCCGAACTCTGTGGTCGTGCCGTCGCTCGGACGCAGCCTCTCAGGGAACGCCCCAAACGTCACGGTCAATCTCGTGGCTCCGGGATCCCTGTATGGTGATCGCGTCAACCAGCTTGACATCCGTGTGGGCAAGATTCTGAAGTACGGCCGCGCGCGGACACTGATCGCCCTCGACGTTTACAATACGCTGAACTCCAGCGCCGTGATCACGTACAACAACACCTACGTCCCGAACGGGCCGTGGCTGCAGCCGCTGACGATCCTGACGCCGCGGTTCTTCAAGCTGACCGCCGAGATCGCCTTGTGACAGGTCCGCTCACGCGACTGGCGCCGCACTGCGTGTTGCCCTGTTTCATCGTCCTGGTGGAACTTGCAGTGGCCAGCTCCGCATGGGCTCAGCAGAAGCAGGTGCTCGTCCTCTACTCGACCAGGCGGGACGCCCAGATCGCCGTCGTGGGCGAACGCGAGCTGCCGCGCATCCTCGACAAGGGGCTGAACAACGAAGTCGACTACTACTCTGAATATATCGACAGGGCGAGGTTTCCGAATCCGGAATACCGGGCTGGATTCCATGACTTCATGCAGGTCAAGTATCAAGGACGCCGGTTCGACATCGTGATCACGATGGACGAGGTCGCCCTCGAGTTTGCCGCCACGTTTCGGCAGGAATTCTTTCCCGATACGCCGGTCGTGTACTTCACGAGTTATGGAGATACCCGGCGTGTTGCGAACTCCACGGGAATACTGTCGCACCGCGACATGCTAGGCAGCGTGGAACTCGCGATAGCGCTGCAGCCGGATCTGCGACACATCTTCATTGTCAGTGGGGCCGAACCCGACGATCAGTTCCTCGAAACGACACGGGCACAGCTGATGTCGTTGGAATCTCGCCTGACGATTACGTACTTGACCGGTCTTCCAGCCAAAGAACTCGAATCGCGGCTCGCGGCGCTGCCCGCTCAATCGATGATCTATTACCTGATCGTCAGTCGTGATGGGACGGGGGAGAATTTTCACCCGTTGGAGTATCTGGACCGCGTGACTGCTATCGCCAATGCACCGGTCTACAGCTGGGTGGATTCGACAATCGATCACGGCATCGTGGGAGGCAACCTCAAGAGTCAAACCGTCGAGACGCAGGCGATCGGAGAGCTCGCGCTCAGAGTGCTGGGCGGAGAGAGCGCCGACAGCATTCCGATTTCGTCGCGCGATCTCAACGTGAGGCAGGTCGACTGGCGCCAGTTACAACGATGGAAGATTGATGAATCGCGCATCCCTGCCGGAGTGACGGTCAGGTTCCGCGAACCTTCGGCTTGGGATCGATACCGGCTCTACATCCTTGGCGCTCTCGGTCTTCTCCTGGTGCAGTCCGGTCTGATTACTGGCCTGCTCATTCAACGGGCGCGCCGACAACGCGCCGAAACAGGATTGCAGGCGAGCCGGATAGAGCTGCGCGGAAGTTACGACCGAATTCGCGACCTCGGTGCGAGGCTGCTTCGCGCGCAGGAGACGGAACGAGCACGTATTGCACGCGAACTTCATGACGACATCACCCAGCAGTTGTCTCTCCTCGTGATCGATCTCGCGCTGCTGCGCGGTGATGGGCAGGCCAGGACGCTTGCCCAGGAAGCCATGACTCGCGTGGAACAGATCGTCAAGAGCGTGCACGAGCTGTCACATCGCCTGCATCCGACGAAACTTCGGCTGATCGGCCTGGTCGCGGCGCTTCGCGATCTTCAACACGAGCTGACACAGGCCGACGTTCCGATTACTTTCACGTACGACCGAGTACCCAAGACGCTTCCGCCAGACGTGACTTTGTGCGTGTTCCGAGTCGTCCAGGAAGCCCTCCACAATGCGCTGAAATACAGTCACGCGCATGCCATAAAAGTCCACCTCGAGGGAGCCACGGAAGAACTCAAGCTGACAATTGCTGACGATGGGGTCGGATTCGACGTGAATGCGGCAACAGGCAAAGGGCTTGGGCTGATCAGCATGGCCGAACGCCTGGAGGCCATTAGGGGCACGTTCGAGATTCGATCGCAGCCTGGTACTGGGACCACGCTCGACGTAACAGTCCCGTTGTCTATCGTGAAGCACGCGGGCACTGTCACCGTTTGACGTCTGAAGTCACACCGATTTCACAATCTGCCACTGGCACGATGAATGCTCCGTGTAATGGAAACGAGAAGTGAATACCACCTCATCCCAACCGGCGCGTGTCCTGCTCGTCGACGACAGCGACGCGATGCTCGCCCGCGCGTCCGCGGTCCTGTCACCGAATTGCGTGATTGTCGGGGCAGTCAAGGACGGAACGGCCGCCATCGATGCCGCGAAGACCTTGCATCCGGACGTCATCGTGCTCGACATCTCGATGCCGGGAATGACTGGGCTGGAGGTGGCAGCCAATCTTCGCGAAGAAGGGCTTACGGCGGCGGTTGTGTTCCTTACAGTCCACGACGACGAAGAGGTCGTCCTGGCCGCCAGGCAGGCTGGGGGCACCGGTTACGTCGTGAAGCTTCGCTTGGCCTCCGATCTGAACGTCGCGGTCCAGGAAGCACGCGCCGGCCGGTCCTTCGTTTCCACGCTTCACTAGAGTCAAGGGCTAAGCCTTTTCTGCGCGAATCGGATCCGAGGGCGCCCGCTCTCGCCGAGCCAGCCACATCAGAGGAATTGCGACTGCCTGGATCGCAGCGCTCCACAGGTACGACGCGGGATAGCCGAACGCGTCCGCAGCTCTTCCGAGGACTGGTTGAAACGCCACTCCCCCGGCCGAGCCCATGAGCGAGTCGAACGACAGCACCGTCGCACGCTGTTCCGACGGAATCAACTCGTTGACAAACGCCTGACGCACGGGCATCACCGTCGCGAAGACGAGTCCCCATAGCATCAGCAGCAGGATTGCAAACCAGAATCGTGGCATGAGACCAACAGCGGCGAGGACAAGGGCGCTGACGATTGTGGCCATCACCAACACCGACGTGCGCCGTTTGAAAATGCGGCGGAGTCGTGGCACCAAGAGGCCACCACCAATCTGCGCGCCACCGACGATGGCGGCCGCCAGGCCGGCGATGCCGTACGCCTTCGGGTCCCCGTACAGTTGCAGCAAGTACGGCTGCATGGCGTAGAAGGCGTAGATCGATACGCCATCGGTGAATGCGCTGGCCACCATCACCCACCGCACCGGCGCATATCCGAGTCCATAGGCGATGGCGCCCGCCAACACCTTCTTCACTTCTCGAAGAGGGCCTCGCGCGCCCGCGCCCTTCCTTGGCGTGAAGCCGATATCGTGCATCAGCAGAAACGCGAAACCGAACGTCAGCGCCAGCACGATCACCCGGATGACGTACGGGACGGCGAGGTTCGTCGCCTGGGCGAGATAGCCGCCGGCGACCGAGCCCGTGAGCATGGCAACGCCCTCTACGATCTCGCCCTTCGCAAAAACCGCGTCCAGGGGCCCTTTGAATCCGCTTGCCGTCAGGGCGTCGACGAGCCATGCCTGGACGGCACCGGAGAAGAACGTGAAGCCGAGGCCGAGGAGCATCGACGAAAGCGCCCACGCCCAGAAGGGCGCAGTGATGCGCCACATCAGGAGATAGAGAAGCGTCGACAGCGTGAGGGTCAGGGTTCCGAGCAGATATGAGAAGCGGCGGCCGCGAACGTCTGCGGTCACGCCGGTTGGGATCTCGAAGAGCACGAGACCCGCTGTGAAGAAGGCGTTTGCGGCAAACGCCTGCGCGTTGCTCAAGCCGGCGTCGAGCAGAAAGAGCGTGTTGATACCCCAGATGAACGATGCCGCCAGCGTGTGGAGCAGCAGCAAGATGAGGTACACCCGCTGGACGCGCCTGGACTCGTCGTTCATCGCGCTCGATGACGTTATCACCTCGCTTCGTGCGATCTGTCTTCACCCTCGCCGCTTGAAGGCCTGAACTTCGCGCTCGTGCTTCTCGGCCGCGGCCCTGGTAGTGAACGTGCCGAGGTTGCGTCGCCTTCCAGTACGCGGGTCTGCCTTTCGTGAATACAAGCGGTATTTGCCAGGCTCGAGTTTGCGGATCATGTGAACCCTCCAAAACAAGCAACCATTCGGCCACGCCATGCTGGGCTGTCGTTTGCACACATAGGAATTGAACCTCCAATGGCTCAGAAGAACGGAGGGTATGACATGGCTGATAAGCAAGCACCGCGAGAGGAACGTCAGCTGGGACTGAGTCGCCCAACCCAGTGGAGCAGCAACCCATTCCAGGCCATGCAGCGTCTGGCGGACGAGGTGGATCGCATGTTCGACGGTTTCGGGCTCGGACGACGGTGGTCGTCGGGCCGCAGGGAGTTCGGCGCCGAGTCGTGGGCCCCCGATGTCGAAGTCTTTCAGAAGAACAACGAGCTGGTCATCAAGGCAGACCTTCCGGGTTTGAAGAGAGACGAGGTGTCGGTCGAGGTCACCGACGAGGCCATCACGATACACGGCGAGCGCAAACGGGAACACGAGGAGGAGCGTGAGGGCCTGTACCGCAGCGAACGCAGCTACGGCACCTTCTGGCGTGTGATTCCGTTACCCGAAGGCGCGATCAGCGAACAGGCCAAGGCGAACTTCCGTGACGGCGTCCTCGAAATCACGATGCCGGTGCCGCCGGCGTCGACGTCGAAAGGGCGACGTCTCGAGATCGGCGAAGGAAAGAAGTAGAAATCAGATCGAAGCCGTCGATCGAGGCGGATTCTGCACTTGCTCTCGATCGGCGGCTTCGAACGCACGCTTGAGCAGCGTGGGTGTGACGATTGTCGTAATCATGCCCATTAACACGAGCACGGAGAACAACCCCGATCCGATCAGCCCGCTGCTCAGGCCGATACGCGCGACGACGAGCTCCATGATGCCGCGGCCATTCAGTCCCATCCCGAGCGCCCAGCTCTCTGCTGGACGCATGCCGGCGAGCCACCCGCCAACCCGGCCGGCGAAGATCTTCCCCACGAACGCAACGACGACCACCATCGTGGTCAGCCAGACGTCGGTCAGCCCTGACGGATCGAACGCAAGCCCGATCGAGGCGAAGAAGAGCGGCGCCAGGAAACCCATGCTCACGGCCGACGCCGTCCGGCGCGCCTGCTCGAATTGCTGCTGGCCTAACAGATCGTGGTTCAGGAGGACCGATCCAAAGAAGGCACCGACCACGAAGTGAAGGCCGAGGATCTCTGCTAACGCCGCGAAGACGATCACGAATACAAGCGTGGCGGCAAAGACCGGCTCCTTGACTCGCAGGCGCCTGCCGAGAACCTCTCTGATCCTGTCGAGATGTGCCATGGCCGCCGCTCTCCTGAGCGCCTCCCCTGCCAGAAGAACTGAGCCCATGAACACGAGCACCTTCAATAGCGGCACGCCCGATGACGCTATAACGTCGAGCCAGGCGGCCCCAGTCGTGTCCGCATTGACGATGACCCCGAGGACGAGGAGGGCGAGCACGTCGTTGGCAATGGCGGCGCCGATGATGCGCTGACCGATCGTGGTTTGAAGCCGCCCGATATCCATGAGAATGCGAATGCTCACCGGGAGAGCCGTAATGGCGATGCATAACCCGACGAACAGCGTTCGATTGGCATCGAGTCCGAGGACCACACCGATTACGATGCCGAGCGCCAGCGGCACGACGAAGCCCATCACCGAGATCCACAGATTGCGGCCCGTGAAAGCGTCGACGAGTTGCCTGAGCTCGATCTCCATGCCCGCTAGGAGCACCAGCATCAACAGGCCAATGTCGGCGATGGCGGTGAGCTCGGGTGATTCGTGAATGACGCCAAGCAAAGCGGGCCCGAGGATGAGGCCGGCGAGAATCTCGCCGATCATCGCCGGTTGGTGCACGCGCTCGGCGATTTCGGCGGCGACTCTCGATACGACGAGCAGCAACAGGATGGAGACGATGAGAGACATGCGAGGACGGAGCCCTTGGCTAGCTTGATGGTTGGCGCATCTCCATCACGTAGAACAACAGATCCGTCGTCGGAGGCGAGATCCCGAGCTGTCGAATCATGCCAACAACCTGGCCGCGGTGCAGCGTCGCGTGATTGACGACATGTTGCAACTGCTGAACGAGCGGCAACGAATAGGGCTCGCCGGTGAACCGTCGGTAACCCAGCTCGCGAGAGATGTCCGCATCCGACAGTTGTTCCAAGTACGCTTTGCGCTGGTCGATGACGGGCTGCCACTTCTCACGCACTTGCTGCAGGCTGCGAGCATCGCCCGCAGTCCATCCCGCCCAGACATCGTCACCGATCGGAGAGTTGCCGCGCCAGCGTTCGAGCCAGATCCAATCTGCGCCGGCCACGTGCAACAACGTCCCGAGGATCGACTTGTGACTGATGTGGACATCGCGCAAGAGTTCTTCGGGCGGCACCTGCTCTGCCGCCGCGAGCACGCGCGCGTTCGCCCATTCTGTGTATGCGAACAAGTCACGAACTTCAGTAATAGTCATGATTCCGAATGATGCGAGCCGTCTTCAGTACAAGTCAACCAGTGAGACTGGGCCTCAGACCCGTTCGTGATTTGCCCTCATCGCGAGCCGGCGTTACACTCGCCGGCGCGCGCGCAGCGCGTGTGTTGAGGGATGGGAATGGCTCGACAGACAGTAATGATCTGGGCAGCGATGGTTGTGGCGTCTTTCACGCTGAGCGGCCAATCGCAGGCACCTCGAAACGATCTCCCGCAGCCGTACAAGACAACGCGCGACTGGGGTCAACTGCCGGCCGGCGTCGTCTGGGCCGCGGTCACGGCGATCGAGCCCGCGCCCGACGGAACGATCTACGTCATCCATCGCTGCTTCGACAATTCGTGCGCCGGACGCAGCGAAGCTCCCATCATCAAGTACGACGCCAACGGAAAGATCCTGGCCACCTGGGGACAGGGGATGTTCATCTTCCCTCACGGCGCGACGGTCGATCGTGACGGCAACCTGTGGGTCACAGACGCGCGCGGCGAGAACGGCAAGGGCAATCAGGTTTTCAAGATCAGCCCCCAGGGCAAGGTCCTCATGACGCTCGGCAAGGCGGGCGTCAGCGGCTCGGGGCCGGATCTCTTCGATCAACCGACAGACGTCCTCGTCTCGCCGAGTGGCGAGATCTTCGTGACCGACAGCCATCGCAACGGCAAGAACAATCGCGTCGTGAAATTCACGAAGGACGGCAAGTTCATCAAGGAATGGGGCAAGAAGGGATCGGGCCCCGGTGAGATCAGCGAACCGCACACGATCGCGATGGATTCGCGCGGCCGTCTGTTCGTCGGCGACCGCGAGAACAACCGCATCCAGATCTTTGATTGGTGATTATTGATTGTTGATTCGTTGTTGATTGTTGGATTCTTGATTGGAGATTGACATGCGTCGCACTGTGTTCGGCTTCGCTCTCGCGGGTCTGCTCGGGGCGATTGGAGTGGCCATGGCACAGAATCCCGGACCGAGCGCCCCGCCGCCCGACCCGAATACCGTCAAGCTGGTGGGCGATCGGTTCAAGCCGCTGACTTATCGCGACATGACACCCGAACAGAAAAAGATGCTCGAGAGTCTGATTTCTGGCGAACGGCGAGGAGCCGGCGGTCCGTTCAACGTGCTGCTGCGCAGCCCCGAGATGGGTGACCTCGCGCAGAAGTTCGGCGCGTCGATGCGCTTTCATTCATCGATTCCCCCGCGGTTGAACGAGCTGGCGATTATCATCACTGCTCGCCACTGGACGTCGCATTACGAGTGGTACGCGCACCGGCGAGCTGCTCAGCAGAATGGCGTGAATCCGGCAACCATCGAGGCCATCGCAGCCGGCCAGCGACCGACGACGATGCAGCCGGATGAGGAAATCGTCTATAACTTCTGCACTGAGCTGCTGACCAACAAGCAGGTGAGCGACCAGACGTTTCAGGCCGTGAAGGACAAGTTCGGCGAGCGCGGTGTGGTCGATCTGATCGGCGTCAGCGGCTACTACGGGCTGGTCTCCATGCTGCTGAACGTGGACCGCTATCCGCTCCCGGATGGCGTCCAGGCGGAACTGAAACCGCTGCGCTGATTTGCCGGTCACGCCGTGCCCCGACATCGGCTGCTCCTGCTTCGCCTGCTGACTGTGGCGATGATGGTGTGCCTCGCCGGCACCGCCGCGGCCCAGTTTCGCCGCGGATTCTCAAACGTGCGCCTGGCGACGCCAAGAGACTTCGACGGCTCTTTCCACTTCTGCCGGCTCGTGTATCAAGGCAACGGGCGCGGGGGCAGCTGGACGACAGATTTTCCCCGCGCCGACATCAACATGTCCATCAGGCTGTCGGAGCTGACGAGGACGAAGGTCAGCTTCGACCATTCCGGGCAGCCAAATCATCTCCTCGTCCGCCCGACGAGCGACGAATTGTTCCAGTGTCCTTTTCTCATCATGGCGGCGCCTGGAAGCGCCGTGTTCAACGACGAGGAGGCGGCCCGGCTACGCGAGTTCGTGCTGAAAGGTGGATTCCTCTGGGCCGATGATTTCTGGGGCACCTATCAATGGGAGCAGTGGGAATCGCAGCTGCGCAAGGTACTGCCTGCCGATCAATATCCGATTGTCGATATCCCACTCAGTCATTCACTGCTGCGCGGGCAATTCGAAGTCAGCGAGATTCCGCAGATTCCGAACATCGGCTACTTCACGCGCTCGGGCGGCGACACGTCGGAGCAGGGAGCCGACAGCGCTGTCGCGCACGCACGCTACATTGCCGATGACAGCGGCCGCATCATGGTGTTCATGACGCACAACACCGACATCTCGGATTCGTGGGAACGCGAAGCCGACGACCCCACCTACTTCTACACGTTTGGCCCGCGCGGGTATGCGTTCGGCATCAATGTTCTGCTACATGCGATGACGCACTGACGGGCGCGATCTTGTCGGTGCGATTCTGATCGTTGTCGGTGCGATCGCAGGATCTCAGTCGGTGCGACGGCGATACTTGCCGGTGCGACCGTGGATCGCGGTCGGTGCAATCGTGGATCGCGTCGGTGCGGTCGCTGATCGCGGTTGGTGCAATTGCGATCCGGTCGAGACCATGCGGCCAGTGAGAAGGACCTGAAATTCCTCGGTGCCTCTGTGTCTCGGTGTGTCGTGATCAACGTCTTCTAGCGCGCGTTACGTTTGTCAGCGCGCGATCCGCTAACCAGGCGGACGGCCGGACCCGGGGCGGCGTCAGCCAGCAGATATACGCCGGTGCTCTCGTCATCGTCCACTGCCGGACCGTGATGCGCCTCGAGTGGCAGATCCGTCTTGAAGTACTTCTTGTAGGCCGCGACCCAGTCAACCGCCATCTCGCGCTGCGCCGTGGCCAAATCGAGTTGGCGGCTGCAGACGAGTTGCGGGAGCAGCCGCTCGAGCTCGTCCTTCACGCGTGCGTTCCAGGTCGGCGACTGGTAACGCTGCGGCCACAAATTCCGCGCGTCCGTCGCGCCACCGAGCTCCGGCGTGATCAGGTAATCGAGCTCGTACTGATCGGACGGCAGATTCTCGACGCCGTATGCGTTGAGGACCTCCGCTCGCATCGCCGTCGTGATTGGTCGCGTATGAGTGGTGCCCGAGCACAACTCTTCCGCGCTCACATCCCACGTGGCACCCGGCGTGATCGACGCCACGGGCAACGCGAGGTGGTGACGAGCCGCGAGCATGCTGGTGTCAGCCGCGCGCTGGAAGAAGAGCGTCGCCGACGCGACCAACACCGTGACCGCCGCGATCGCGATCGCGATCGCTGGCGTAGACGCGAACCGCCAGCGATCTGGTTCTTCTGCCATGCGTTCGAGAGCGGACTCGAGCCGGGCGCGCGAGTGTTCCGCAAGTGCCGTGGCGGCGTTCGTCGCGCGGTACTCAGCAGACACCTTGAACGCAGCAGACACGATCGCGCCGCGCCTAGTCCGGCAGGCCTCACATTCGTCGAGATGACGGGCGACCGCAGAACGTCGTGATTCGGAGAGCTCTCCGTCGAGGTCCTGCAGGAGTTCTCGATCCTTCACATGGCGATTCATGGCCAACATCGATCTAGCCCTCAGCGGCGTTCGTGAGACGCCTCATCGTTCGTGCCAGTGACTTGGCGACGCCGCCAAGCGAGATGTCCAGCGTCCGCGCGATATCGCGATAACGAAGCCCCTCAGCGCGCAGGAACAAACACTGTCGATCGAGTTCGGGAAGCGCGCACACAACCGCGCGCAACCGCCGCACACGCCGGTCGTCGGCCAGTTGCTGCTCGGGATCCGCGGCCGGATCGATCACACGATCAACGCGCTCGACATCCCATGTACCTTCCCAGCGATGCCGCCGTGCGGCTTTCTCGCGATGCTTGAGCGCGAGGTTGTGCCCGACGCGGAAGATCCAGCCGCGCAGGTTGGCGCGCGACCGTCCCAGTCGAAGGTGTTTGAACAACTGCAGGAACACGTCCTGGACGACATCCTCGGTGACTTCGGCCGTGAGACCGAAGGCCCAGACATAGCGCCGCAGGCCCGGTGCGCACTCATCGAAGAGGCGCAGCACGTCCTCCTGCGTGGAGGCAGTGGACTCGGCGCCATATCCGACCAGACTCGCAGGGAGGGATACTCCGAAGACAGACGAACCCTTCGACATGATCTCTTCCGTCGCATTCTACACACGCCGAGCGTCGATTGAGCTCGCGACGGAGTCGCGATCGAAACAGTGAACAGAACGATGCGATGCGGAATATCTCTAAGGATGGGATCTGGAATGAAGTCGGGGGGATTGAGCCTCGCGTTCGTATCGCTTCTGCCGCTCCTCGCCGCGGCGCAAAGCTCATCGAGCCAGGCCCCATCGCAAGATCCACAAACGCCGCCGCCATCAACGACTTTCACGGTGACCGTGGTCGGGGCGACGCCACTGGTCGGCATCGAGCTGCCGATCGATCAGGTCGCGGCGCCCGTCCAGACCCTGAGCGGACGGACCCTCGAGGCGAGCGGAGCGCTCGACCTTCCTGCCTATCTCGACCGGCGCCTGAATGGCGTCCACGTCAACGAGATCCAGGGCAATCCGTTTCAGGCGGACGTCAACTATCGCGGCTACACGGCGTCGCCGCTGCTCGGCACACCACAGGGGCTCTCCGTTTACATGGACGGCGTTCGACTGAATCAGGCGTTCGGCGACGTCGTGAGCTGGGATCTGATTCCAAAGGTCGCCATCTTTTCTGGGGCGATGATGCCGGGGTCGAACCCGCTCTTCGGTCTCAACACGCTCGGTGGCGCGCTGTCGATTCAAACCAAGGACGGCCGCAACAGTCCCGGAACGAAACTGCAGGCGATCTACGGCAACGACGTCCGCCGCGCGCTCGAGTTCGAGCATGGCGGCAGCCGCGCCGAGAGCGGCATCAACTGGTACGTCGCCGGCAATCTCTTCGCCGAGGACGGCTGGCGCGACAACTCACCCTCTAAGGTCCGGCAACTGTTTGGCAAGCTGGGCTGGGGCAAGGGGCGCAGCGACGTGTCCGTCAGCCTCACCTACGCAGACAACTCGCTCAACGGCAACGGACTGCAGGAGGTCGGTTTCCTCGATCGCGATTACGCAAGCGTCTACACGAAGCCTGACGAGACCAACAATCAGTCCGCCTTTCTGAATGCGACCGCGACGCGCGCGCTGAGCGATCGCCTCACAGTCTCCGTCAACGGCTACTTTCGCAACATCAACACCGACACGCTCAACGGCGACATCAACGAGGCCTCGCTCGATCAATCCGTGTATCAGCCCACGTTGGCGGAGCAGGCGGCCCTCTTCTCTGCCGGATACATCACCGCCCCGGTCGTCGGCGCCAACGCCGGCAACACGCCATTCCCCTACCTGCGGTGTGTCGCGAATGTGCTGCTGAACGATGAGCCGGGCGAGAAGTGCAACGGTCTCATCAATCGCGGTCAGAACGATCAGCGCAATGGCGGCCTGTCAGGACAGATCACGTTACGCGAGCGGCGGCACCAACTGACGGCTGGCGCCGCCTTCGATCGAAGCAGTGTCGGTTTTGCCCAGACAACGGAACTTGGATATCTGAACCCCGATCGCAGCGTCACGGGCACCGGCGCGTTCGCGGATGGGAGACCGGCGGTGAGATTGACGGCGAACCGTTCGATGCGCGCGTCGATCTGGATGGAACTGTCCACACGTGGAGCCTGTTTGCGACCGACACTATCGGTCTGGACGACCGGTGGCACCTCACGCTCTCCGGTCGCTTCAATCAGACGACCGTCGACAACGACGACCTGATCACACCAGGCGGTGGGCCGGGATCGCTCGACGGCCATCACGTGTTCAGTCGATTCAACCCCGCGGTCGGCATCACGTACGACCCAACGAGTCGTCTGAACCTCTACGCCGGCTACAGCGAAGGCAGCCGCGCCGCCACGTCGATCGAACTCGGATGCGCGGACCCGGAACAACCGTGCAAGCTGCCGAACGCAATGGCCGGCGATCCGCCGCTCGACCAGGTCGTCACGCGGACGTTCGAGGCCGGGGTGCGTGGCAAGCGCGGTCGAATCAGCTGGCATGGCGGCTTCTTCCACGCGCGGAACGACGATGACATTCTCTTTGTGACGTCCGAGCAGACCGGCTTTGGCTACTTCCGGAACTTTGGCGAGACACGCCGGCAAGGCATCGAGCTCGCTGCCGACAGGACGATCGGCCGCGTTTCGCTCGGCGCCGGCTACACGTTCCTCGATGCTACGTTTCACAGCGAGGAGACGGTCAACGGCGAGAGCAACGCGTCGAACGACGAAGCGTCGGCCGGTGAACCCGGACTCGAGGGCACGATCGAGATCGCGCCAGGAGACCGGATGCCGCTCGTGCCGCGTCACATGATCAAGGTCTTTGCGAACGTGCAGGTCACGAGCGCATTCACGCTTGACGTCGATCTCACTGGAGTCTCGGGTAGCTTCGCGCGCGGCAACGAGAACAATCTTCACGAGCCTGACGGCACGTACTACCTCGGTCCCGGCGATTCCCCCGGATATGCGGTCGTGAACCTGGGAGGGCGCTACACGCTCACGCGGTGGCTGCAGATTGTTGGGCAGATCAACAATCTGTTCGATCGCCGCTACTACACCGCGTCGCAGCTGGGAGCGATGGGGTTCACCGACAGCGAAACGTTCGTCGCGCGTCCACTACCACCGATCGACGGCGAGTTCCCGGTGAGGCACGCGACGTTCTACGCGCCGGGCGCGCCGATCCGAGGATGGATTGGGACCCGTTTCGCTTTCTGAAGCAAAACGGTCAACTCCCAACTCCCAACCTCCAACTACCAAGAGAGGCTGATTGGGAGTTGGGAATTTGGAAGTTGGGAGTTGAAGACTATCGCGGCTTGAGCGTGAGCTTCTGTACTCGCCAGTTCGTGATCTCGCCGACGTAGAGTTCGTTCTCGCTGCGGCAATCCATCTCGTGCACCGATCCGAATTCCTTGAGCAGCTTGCCGGCAGTGCCGAACTTGCCGAGGATCTTGCCGTCGAGCGACATCTTGTAGATCTCGCCGTTGTCCATGGACGTCGACGGGTTCGAGTTCGACGCGTACAGGAACTGTCGCGGCCCCGGCGTGATGCAGATCGCCGACGGCGCCCCGACGTTCACGAACTGCGTCTTGAAGTTGCCGTCGCCGTCGAACACCTGGATGCGGTTGTTCTGACGGTCCCCGATGTAGATCAGGCCCTGGGCGTCGATCGCCATCGTGTGAGGAACGTTGAACTGTCCCGGCCCCGACCCGCGTGAGCCCCACGACTTGATGTACTTACCGTTGCGATCGAACTTCGCGATGCGCGAATTGCCGTAGCCATCGGCCACATAGATGTTGCCTTGCGCGTCCCACGCGACGTCGGTTGGCCGATTGAAGTTGTCACCGGGCACACCAGTGCCCTGCGGCGCCGGCGACGCGGCCGGCGCGCCAGGCGCGGCACCCGCGCCGCGACCACGTCCGCCACCACCGCCACCTTCCTCTCCGCCACCACCGCCTCCGCCGCCTCCCGGCGGCGGCACCGGAATGGCCTCGGGCTTGCGGCCCATCGTCATGGCCACGCGGCCGTCGGGATCGAACTTGATGACCATGTTCGCTCCTTCATCGACGACCCAGATGTTGTCCTGACGATCGATCCGCACTGTGTGGGCGAAAACGAAGCCGTACAGTCCCTGGCCGATCTCGCGGACGAACTTGCCGGACGGATCGAATTCGAACAACCGGGCCGCGCCGCGCGCAAACGTACGACGGGTGCCGAGCGTGGCATTCGGGTTGCCGGTTCGCGTGTAGACGAAGATGTTTCCCTTGGAGTTGGTGGCCACGCCAACCGCTTCACCCAAATACAGATCGTCGGGCAGCTTCAACGGATCAACAGCGTCGAACGGAATCTCGGGGATCGCATACTGCGCGCCGGCGGGTGACGTCGCCAGGAGGAGCGCAAGCGCTGCGAGTTTCAATGCACGTGTCATAGGGCCCTCACCTTCTCGCAGCATCTATCGAGTGGAGGACGGCGTTACCGTCTTGAGCCGGATCTTCTGCGCACGCCACGCCGTGATCTCGACGACGATCAGTTCGTCCGGGTTGCGGCAGTCGATGGCATGCACGGTGCTGAACTCACCGAGTTGTTTCCCTGGCTTGCCGAACTTGCCGATGACCGTACCGTCCAACTCCATCTTGTAAATCTCGCCAGCGACAGCCGCGAGCAGCGAGTTGTTGTTGTCCGGGTTGGAGTTCGAGCTGAAGAGGTACTGATGCGGCCCCGGGCTGATGCACACCGCCCACGGCGCGCCTACGTGGTCGTAGATCGCGCGCAGCACCAGGTTGCTGTCGAACACCTGGATGCGACGGTTGTTGCGATCGGCGACATAGATATTGCCGGTCGCGTCAGCTGTGATCGAGTGTGGCGTGTTGAACTGATACGGCTGCGTCCCGCGCACGCCTACTGACTTGACGAAGCGTCCGTTCTTGTCGTACTTGGCCACCCGCGAGTTGAAGTAGCCATCAGAGACGAAGATGTTGCCGGCAGGATCCCAGGTGACATCGGTCGGCCGGTTGAAGCGATACGGTTCGCCGCCGCCTTGCGCGACACCCGGTGTCGGCTCGACGCCTTCAACCGCTTCCGGCCGCCGCCCCATGGTCATCAGCACGCGCCCTTCCGGGCTGAACTTCACGACCATGTTCGTGCCCTCATCGACCGTCCAGATGTTGTCCTGCGAGTCGACGCGGACGCCGTGCGCCATCTCGAAGCCATAAAGGCCCTGGCCGATCTCCCGAACGAACTTGCCGCTCTGATCGAACTCGAAAAGCCGCGTGTCGCCGCTACGCGTGAAGACGAAAATGTGTCCCTTCGAATTCCGCGCCACGCCGATACCCTCGCCCAGGTAGAGATTGGGCGGGATCGTCAGGAAGTTCGGCACTGACTCGTACGGAATGTCCGGCGCAGTGGCGAACGCGGTGGCGCGCGGCGGCACCTGTTGCGCCGACGTGGGGACGGCCAGAATCACGCTTGCCAGCGCAAGTGAAAACCCGATGAAGCGCTTCATTGGGGCCTCCGTCAACAAAGCCAAGTTTCGCGGAGGGAATAGTAACTCTTGTCAGCCCTGGAGTGCGCTTTCCCGGTCGCCCAGAACCGCCGACGGCGATCGAGTAGACCGGACGATGCCGTAGAGCAGCCAGCCGGCAGGACCAAAGAGAAACGTAAGCACGAGGCACGGCAGAACCAGCACGTACGGAATACCGCGCGTTCTCGCGTCCTGCATTTCCCAGTTCCCGACCAGCAGATCGAAGGCGAGATAGTGGATCCATCCCGCCAGCAGGATCCACGGGTTGCTGAACAACGCCGCCACGCCGGAGAGCGATGAGAATCCACCGTCGCTCCCGAGCCAGTTGGTGGCGACAATCGCGACATACGCCGCGGCGAACAGAGCGGGCACAGCCGCACCAGTCACCGCGCGTGTCCAGCGCGGGAGCCAAGGTGACAACACCAGCAGGCCCCACGCGCCGAGCGCAACGAGATTCAGGATGTCGAACGCCTGATTCGCGGTCATGGGTTGATCCAATTCAACGCGACATCGGCATCCGTCCCGGCCGATCGCGTGCGAAAGGGCCACACCGCCGCGACTGCCGTGGCGATCGCCCAGACGACAAGAGCGCCCACCGTGAGCGCATCGGGATTGATGAGAGCCTCGCCTCGCAGCGCCTGCGAGACAAGGACGAAGAACAATGCCGCATAACTGCTTCCGGCGACGATCGCAAGCCGCGCGCGTCGCGACTCGTCGACGCGACCGCGAGTCAGCAGCCACACAAGGATCGGCAGCACCTGGAGAGCATGGAGCCCGATGAAATGCGGCACGCGAAGATCGCCGTGTCGAACACTCCATCCTACTCCCGGCAATCCTGGTCCGCCGTCAGGTGCGCCGACGGTGTGGGCGCCGACGATGGGCATCTGGTGTGTCACAGCGACCTGCGCAAGCTGGCCCTCTGTTGGACGCGTCATCAGTCCACCAGTGAAGGCTCCGGCGATCGTGATCACCATGCCGAGCCGAAGTGCCCACCCGACGGCTCGATCCTGGAATGACTGACGCCACAACGCCACGGCAACCGAAACACTGAGCAGCGTCTGAAAGAGAATCGCGCTGCCCATGAAGGCGAAGAGCGCTCCGTCGAGCGGCGTCGAGACGTTGAAATGGCTCGTCGTCCCCCGCCACGCCTGGAGCGCGATGACGGCCACCTCGGCGATGAAGATGACGGCTGTGCCTCGTCCAACGATCCGGCGCAGCCGTGGCCACTCGCTCAGGTAGGTGAACACCCACGCAAGCGTGAACATGTAAATGGCCGTCGAGATGGAGAACTTGGCGGGCTTCAGCCATGCGGGTGCGCCGGTGATGACGCGCGGATCGACCGCGAGGCCGACGACAAACACGGCGAACGCTCCGAGCATGAGCAGGGCCGAAGCGGTCAGGGTCCGGTCGGATCGCCACACGCGGCTGAGTCCGTGTTGAATTGCTGCGACCAGTATCATATCCAGCTCCTTACATGTTGCCAGTGTCAACATCCACACATTACACCGAGATGTTGACTATGTCAACATCCACCGCTAAGCTGGTCCACATGCCCGAATCGCCCTCCCGCCCACGCCGGAAACCACGAGACCGCTACCATCACGGCGACCTGCGCCGCGCACTGCTCGACGAGGCACTGCGCACGATTCAGAAAGAGGGCGTCGAGGCGCTGACGCTGCGGACCATCGGCGTCAGACTTGGTGTGTCACGCACAGCCCTCTATCGCCACTTCGCCGACAAGCGCGCGCTACTCTCGGCAGTGGCCACCGAGGGATTCCGTCTTCTCCGGGAACGGCTGGTCGAGGCCTGGGGGTCAGGCGGCGCGGGCGGTTTCAACGCGATGGGTGTGGCCTACATCCGCTTCGCCATGGCCAACCCTCCACACTATCGCGTCATGTTCGGCGGCGTCGTCGACAGCGCGCCACGCGACGAGGATCTCACGCGCGAAGGGACTGCCGCCTTCAACGCCTTGCTGAACGCGATCGTTGCCCTTCAGAAGGAAAGCACCGTGCGCCGGGACGACCCGGTGCAGCTCGCCCGCTTCATCTGGGCGGCCGTCCACGGCATTTCCATGCTCATCATCGACGGCCAATTCCGCCATTTGCAGTCCGAGATCGACGACCTCATTCACTTCGCCGTCCAGCGCCTGCACACCGCCATTGCAAAGCGAGTACGCTAGGCTGCTCGACCTTGCCTCCCGCAGCGGACGCAACCGCGCGATAATCGTGGTCCGCACACGGTGAGAGGGCTGTGGAATGAAGACACGACTCCTCGCGCTCGTCGGCATCGTCTCGACCCTCGTCTCGCTGGTCGGATTCGCCACGCTCGTGGCTCAGACGGCAACGAGGTCGCAAAGCACATCCGCCTACACACCACCCCGCACTGCGTGGGGCGATCCGGATCTGCAGGGCGTCTACACGAACTCGAATGAGTACGCGACGCCGCTCGAGCGTCCCAAGGAGTTCGAGGGCAAACGACTCGCGGATCTGACCGCCGACGAGATCGCCCGAGTACGGCAGCAGGCAACGAACCAGGCGATCGCCGGTCTGGCCAACGGCGAAGTGCGGGGGCCTGACGAATGGTGGCTGCAGCTTCTCGACCTCGGAAAGCGCAATCAACCGTGGCTGGTCGTCGATCCACCCGACGGACGCATTCCAGCGCTGACGCCAGAGGCCGCGCAACGACTCAAGGGACTGAGGCCTCGAAGCAGTTTCGTGGGCGGGCCTTTTGATGGCCCGGAAGACCTGGGCATGCTCGAACGATGTATTTCACGCAGCGTTCCCGGCTCGATGATTCCAGTGATGTACGGCAACAACTATCAAATCATCCAATCGCCCGGCTACATCGTGATCACTTACGAGATCGTCCATGAGACTCGGGTGATCCCGCTCGACGGCCGCGCGCACATCGGTAGCTCCATTCGCGCGCACATGGGTGACCCACGTGGGCGATGGGACGGCAATACACTCGTCGTGGAGACCACCAACTTCACCAGTGCATCCGCCTATCGGAATGCCAACGCGGCAACGTTCCGCGTCATCGAACGCTTCGCGCGTGTGGCACCAGGTCGCATCGAGTGGACGGCGACGCTCGACGATCCGAAGACGTGGACGAGCCCGTGGACAATCGCCATGCCACTCACGGCCGATCCGAATCCGATCTTTCCCTTCGAGTGCCACGAACACAATTACGGACTCAGAAATATTCTGAGCGCCGCACGAGCCGCTGAGCGAAATAAGTGATCACAGTCGACGCAGTCTGCTGTATTCGTCCGGAGTGTCGATATCGATCAGACATCCTTCGTCGTCGACTGGCACATTGAGCAGATCGTGTTCGTGAGCGCGCACCACGGTCTTCGCACCACCATCGATCGGCGCGGCGCGGAGCATGTCGAGCACAGCCCGGTCGAAGATCACCGGGTGGCCGTGGCGGTTGCCAATGGCTGGACGCACGATTGGGGCGCGGGCGCGATGCCATGCCGTGACAACGCGAGTCACCGTGGAGACGGCAACCATCGGTACGTCGACAAGCGTGACGAGGATGCCTTGCGTGTCGGCGCGGACCACCGCGTCCATACCGACCCAGAGCGACGAGAGCTGACCTCGCGACGGGTCAGCGTTGCGCACGATCAGGGGAGGAACACGCCCACCGGATCTCAGTACATTTACTAGGTCGTCATGACCGCGGCCGGTGACGACGACGAGCTCGACGATGCCCGCTTCGCGAAGGATGTCGACGATGCGCGCGACAAATGGGCGGCCATCAGGGCTCGGCAGAAGCGCCTTTGGAGAGCCCATGCGTATCGAGTCGCCGGCTGCCAGAACGATTCCGGGAAGCACACTTCATCCTAGTCCGGCCCTGGCAACAGGACGCAAGTCACACTGTCCTAACGAGTTGTGGCCCCCTTGACTTCCCGATGCTGTCACTCCTACACTGGCCCAGCTTCCTGGCCGGTGCGCACGGATCGCTGCGAGTTTCGCGAGGCATCGGAGGATGTCCGTACACAGCGGTCCGGGAGCGCCTGGGATTGTCCCAGGCCTTCGTCATCGGAGGGACACGGCTATGCCGACCGGCACCATCGCACGCCTGCTC